>Ga0209607_1000349_pt1 | contig 42147 bp, 40 predicted proteins | sample AD_UKC117_MetaG_FD_184413 | JGI IMG/M metagenome (GOLD analysis project Ga0209607, IMG submission 184413) | Active sludge microbial communities of municipal wastewater-treating anaerobic digesters from Hong Kong - AD_UKC117_MetaG (SPAdes)... | ecosystem: Engineered > Bioreactor > Anaerobic >... | reverse complement strand
GGCCCCGCAAAGCCCTAGGCTGGCTCACACCAATCGAGCACCTCACCAAGGTCCTCGAAGAAGACATCGCTGTTGCACTGACCGAATGAACTCACCGGCCCTTGACCGCGCACCTTCGTCACAAATGCACTGTCGGCGGGCGCAACATCGTGACAAAGGCGGCCGGCCCGGCCGGCGGTCGCCCCTGCCTTTGTGACGAAGGTGTCCTACCTGGTCCGCGGTTGTCGCGAAGGTGAGGGGTTGGGTGGCCCTTGACCGCGCACCTTCGTCACAAATGCACTGTCGGCGGGCGCAACATCGTGACAAAGGCGGCCGGCCTCAGCCCGATCCCAGGACTGCCGGTCTACGGCAGCGGGAATGTCGCGGTCTGCTCGCGGGTGACCGACACGACACCATCGGTCAGTGACACCGACGGCGCGGATTCGCCGGCGGCCAGCACGCTCACCCACGTGCGCTTCTTGCCCTTCGCGATCGTGGCCCCTCGCTGCAGAGTCGTGCCCTTCACCAGTTCTCCGTAGCCGTTAGTGAACCAGCCGTCCTGGCGTTTCGACGAGGGCCGATACTTGCGCACCTTGCCGCCGCCGGTGAACAGCATCGTGGCTGCGGCGTTCGGGGACGTCATGGTGGCGCCTCTGGGCCGCTTGCTCACCGAGACCCCGTTCGGGACCTGCCAGCGCTGATCGGCGCGGATGCGCTTGCGCGCTTTGATGGTGTCGACCACCACGAGGCCGTCGATGGCTGTGTCGTAGTACACGCAGCGCTTGATGCGAGCAGCCGAGTAGGTGCCGTCCTTGAGGCAGGTCCGGTTGTACGGGTCCCCGTTCGTTGCCAGAACGGCCGAACTCCTCGGCGCTGATGAGAAAGCGAGGGCGCTGGATTTCTTCTTTTTCTTCTTCGGCTTCTTCTCGGTGACCCGAATGACGCTGTGCCCGGACCTGCTGACCATGTAGTCGCGGATCGCCGAGCTGTTGTACCGGTACGGTCCCGGATCGCCCACGAACTCCGTTCCGTAGCTGTTGAACGTGACCGACCCGAGGTCGCTGTGAACGTGGGCGGTCACGTACGGCCGGGACACCCGCACCGAGTAGAACGTGGGGCGGTGGCCGTCGATATCGGTCCAACTGTTCCGTGCGAAGACATAACCCCCGGCGAACACGTCGTAGAGGGAGGTCGAGGGCTGCCCTTCCGCGCCCTGCGTGGCCGCCCACCGGGCCTCCGAATCGGGCGCGAACCACTTGGGCCCCAGCTTGGCGCGATGGGTGTCACCGATCATGACGAGGTGGAAGTTCGGGTCCACAGTTGCGGCGAGGTAGTGCTGGAGTCGCTCGGTCGCCGCCCAGATGCGGTCGTAGGAAACCCCGCAGCGGGTGTAGATCGGTGCAAGGTTCTCGAGCAATCGCAGCGTGTAGTAGGCGTACCACGGGGAGCCTTCACGGTCGCTGCCGTCGGACAGGACCAAGTAGTCCGCGAGGCGGTTCAGGTTGTTCGCCGCGATGTCACGCTTGGCCGTGTCGCCCAGATAGCAGAACGCGGCCAGCGCGGAGCCCTGCGAATGGATGCCGGTGTTGTTGGTGCCGGTGCCCAGTTTGAACTTCCTGATCTGGGTGTTGGCCTCTTTGCGGGTCGCTTTGACGAACCGGGCGCCATCGCTGATGTCGGAGGCGCAGGTGAGGGTCCACAAACGTTCGCCGGCGATGATGGGCTGCGTCACCGACCAGGTCCGTGTCTTCTTCTTCTTGTGCTTGGCCAGCCAGTCGCCGATCAGGTCGAAGAAGCGGTCGACCATGGGGGAGTCACCCCGGCGGGCCCCTGTGTAGAGCAGGGGGACCGCCCAGTACAGGCCGTTGACGTGGGTGTTGCCCGAGCTGTCCAGCGTCCGCTGGGGCTTCCAGTCCGGGTTGTTGCTCAAGCGGTAGTAGCCGTACTGGCCGAGATCGACGATGTTGTCATCCATGATCGAATCGGCCTCGGCGGCGTCCCCCTTCTTGTTGGGGACCAGAAGCCTGCACCAGGCATCCTCGCGGATGTTCTGGTTCATCGGGATGCCGTAGGGACCCGGCGTCGGGGTGGTCGTGGGGCTCGGGCTGACGGTGGCGGACTCGCTGGGGGACGCGGAGGCGGTCGGTGAAGCCGACTCGGTGGGCTCCGCATCACCGGGCGCGGCGGTCGCGGGAGACACACCGGCGGCCAGCGCCAGCACCGTGAGCGCCACGAGAGGGGTACGCATACCTTTGTCCTATCAGAGTTACCGGGAGCGCTCCGTGATCGCCGTCACGCCCTTCCCGATATCGGACGCCCGCCGCCACAGGAGAGTTCCATGCAACCGTCAGAAGCCGAGCAGATCGTCGAGTTGCTGCGTGAGCGCCGGATCATGGCCCATGTGCACCCCACCGGCCTGCAGACGGCTGCGATCCGGGTGGTGCTGCCCGGTGGCAGGGAGGCGATCTGGGACGGCGATGCGGCTGCCGGCCTGGAGGCCCAAGTCCTGGCCGACGGCATGCTTGTGGGTTTCGTGCCGCTGATCGCCGGGTCGGAGCACTTCGACGCGGCGCAGAGTGCGCAGGCGATCGCGACCGCGGACTACGGGGCGCGGTGACGGGCTTGGGATAACCCCCGCAGGCGGTCCACAGAGCGCCGGCAGCCACTGGTTCGGCTGAGCGCGGGCGGCGAGTGTGGAGCCATGGCCCTTCGCATCGACAGCCCCGAAGCCGCGATCGCGGCAGCCCCCTTCCTGATCGGGTTCCCGCCCGAGGATTCCGTGGTGTTGCTCCTGCTCGACGAGCAGGACACACTGCAGGTCTCGATGCGGGTGGACCTGCCGGCCGGCGGGGACCTTGCGTGGCTGCAATCGATTCTGCGGGGTATCCCTGATCCTGTTCCCCTGTCGGTCGTGATCCTCGCGTACGCCGACGAGTTCCCGGCCGACTTCGCACAGGCGGCGGCGATGTGGGTGATGCACGCCCTGCTCCCGGTGATGGAGATCATCGACCTGGTTCTGATCGCCGATGGCCGTTACGCATCCTCGGTGCGCGGTGAGGCCGACATCGACGAGGGTCTGCCGCTGGCGTCACTGGCCGATCACGCCGTGGTGGCCGCATGCGTGGCCGCCGGCCTGAGCTACGTCTCATCGCGCGACGACCTTGTCACCTCGTTGGAGATCATCGACGACGATGTGACCGCCGCTGTGCGCAAATGCCTGCGACGCGGTCTCGACGGCGACTATCAGGTGCGCCGAGATGTCCTCGAGGAGCGGGCGCTGGCGCTGCTCACTGGCCGTGCAGATCTCGATCCTGACGATGTGGCCTGTGTGGCGAGGGCGTGCCGGGACGTGCATGTCCGCGACCCGTTGCTTGCGCTGCTACTGGATCAGTGTGAGGAGGACTCCGCCGTGCTCGCTGCGGCCCGCACACGACTGGTGTACTGCCTGACGCACACGCCGGGGCGCCATGCTGGATCGCTGGCTGCCACGCTGGCCCTGTTGAGTTGGGCCGACGGAGATGGGGCGGCCGCCCTCGTGGCGGTCGACCGCAGTCTGCAGGCGGATCCGGCCAACACATTGGCACCGCTGGTCGCACACGCGCTGGAGAACGGCCTGCCACCGCAGACATGGTCGCGCCTGACGGAGGACATCCCGCTCGAGGTCCTGCGCGGGAGGGGTCGCCGCAGCGCCTGACGAATGGCTCGGACACGGCTATCGACTTAGGGTCGGGGCATGAGGCTTGCCCAGGATCCGGACGCTGATGCCTTGCTGGAGGCCGATCCCTTCGCGCTGCTCGTCGGCATGCTTCTCGATCAGCAGCAGCCGATGGAACGGGCGTTCCTGGGGCCGTATCGCATCTGTGAGCGGTTGGGGTGGCGCCGTCTGGAACCCGCCGCGGTGGTGTCGCTCGGTGCGGAGCACCTGACCGAGGTGATGCGGCAGACGCCTGCAGTGCATCGCTTCCCGGGAAGCATGGCCCAGCGGATCGTGGCGTTGTCGCAGGCGGTGGTGGATCACTACGAGGGGGATCCCGAGAACATCTGGCGATCCGGAAGTGCGCGGACCGTTCTGAACCGGCTGCAGGATCTGCCGGGCTTCGGTGAGGCGAAGTCGAAGATCTTCCTGGCACTTCTGGGCAAGCAGCGCGGCGTACGTCCCCGCGGCTGGCGGGACGTGAGCGCTCCGTACGGTGCCGAGGGAACGACGCTGTCGGCGGCCGATGTGGTGGACGAGGCGTCGCTTTCCGCTGTCCGGGCGACCAAGCGTGAGATGAAGACACGTGCGGGCTAGGGCGGGGATCTACGTTTGGAATACGACTGGCGTGCCAGAATGTTGTACTGGACGTTCGCAGTTACTGTGCTGCAACTGCCCCAACAGATCTGATCCTCGACGAGAGGTTGTTACGTGCCGACTGTGAAGTCGAAGAAGGCTGCCCCCGCAGCCAAAACGACGACGGCCAAGAAAGCTCCAGCCAAGACCGCATCGACGGCCAAGAAGGCCGCGGCGAAGTCGGCGCCCGCTAAGAAGGCCCCGGCGAAGAAGGTTGCTGCGAAGGCGGCGCCGCCGAAAAAGGCTCCGGTCAAGAAGGCCCCCGCCAAGGCCGCGTCGACGGCCAAAGCCGCGCCGGCCAAGAAGTCGCCGGCCAAGAAGGCTCCCGCCAAGGCTGCGTCGACGGCTCCGGCGACGAAGGCTCCTGCGAAGAAGGCTCCTGCGAAGAAGGTCACCGCGAAGGCCGGGAAGGCGGCGGGTGACGCCGAGGCTGTTGATCTGAACGAGGCCGAGGCGCTGGAGAAGGATCTCGAGAGCGAACTGAAGGAGGACCTCGAAAAACTCGAGGAGGAGAAGGAGAAGGGCAAAGAAGCCACCTTCACGCTGTCCGACAGTGACGACTCCGACGAGCCCGTCGCCCAGGTCACGCAGGCCGGTGCCACCGCGGACCCGGTGAAGGACTACCTCAAGCAGATCGGAAAGGTCCCCCTGCTCAACGCCGAGCAGGAGGTGGAACTGGCCAAGCGCATCGAGGCCGGCCTGTTCGCCGAGGAGAAACTGGCGGAGAACCCGGACCTCGATACCGAGACCCGGATCAAGCTCGAGTGGATCGCCGAGGACGGTCGCCGGGCGAAGAACCACCTGCTCGAAGCCAACCTGCGCCTGGTCGTCAGCCTCGCCAAGCGCTACACCGGCCGCGGCATGCTGTTCCTCGACCTGATCCAAGAGGGCAACCTCGGTCTCATCCGTGCGGTGGAGAAGTTCGACTACACCAAGGGGTACAAGTTCTCCACCTACGCGACGTGGTGGATCCGGCAGGCGATCACGCGTGCCATGGCCGATCAGGCCCGCACGATCCGCATTCCGGTGCACATGGTCGAGGTCATCAACAAACTCGCCCGCGTGCAGCGGCAGATGCTGCAGGATCTCGGACGCGAGCCCACCCCGGAGGAATTGGCCGCCGAACTCGACATGACCCCGGACAAGGTCGTCGAGGTGCAGAAGTACGGCCGCGAGCCGATCTCGCTGTCCACGCCGCTCGGTGAGGACGGCGACAGCGAGTTCGGTGATCTGATCGAAGACTCCGAGGCGATCGTGCCTGCGGACGCGGTCTCCTTCACGTTGCTGCAGGAACAACTCGAGTCCGTGCTCGACACGCTGAGCGAGCGCGAGGCCGGTGTGGTCCGGATGCGGTTCGGGCTGTCCGACGGGCAGCCGAAGACCCTTGACGAGATCGGCAAGGTCTACGGGGTCACCCGCGAACGTATCCGGCAGATCGAGTCGAAGACGATGAGCAAACTGCGCCACCCGTCGCGCAGTCAGGTGCTGCGCGACTACCTCGACTGATCCACGACTCCTCCCACCCGGTGGTCGACGTTTTGTCATACCCCTGTTCGATGATGGAGGGGTTGGAAGGGGTAGCGGGTGGCGTTCTTCGAGATGTCCCGGCCGGCGCAACGCCGGATGCGGATCGCCGCTGAACTCCCCACTCAACACCCTGCGCAGATCGAGGAGATGCGGGCCATGCTCGCGGATCTCCCCGACCCGGATCTGATGTGTGCCGAGGAGCGGGCAGGCGCGATGAAGGCGCTGCAGGCGCTGCGTAATGGGCTTGATGCCTACTTCACGCAGTTGGTCGGTGCGGCGGATGCCGCAGGAGATGCCGGAGTGCTGCACGCTGGTACGACGGGAACACTCGTAGCCGCGGCCACCGGGCAACCGACAGCGGTGGGATCCGGTGTGGTGGCGACGGCTCGCGCGCTGCGGGACATGCCACGCGCCCAGGAGTCGTATCGCGCAGGCCGCCTGAGCACTGCTGACGTGCGGGCTTTGGTCACTGCGCGCCAGCACCTGTCCGACTACGAGGAACTCGAGTCCGCCCTGGTCGAGGTTGCCGTGGCCACGGATGCCGCCGAACTGCGGAATCTGCTCACGGTCCTCATCGCCCAGGATCAGCCCGAGGAGACCGACAAGGCGCTGGATGAACAGCGGGAGAAGCGGGGCATCTCGCTACGGGAACAGGCCAACGGCCTCTTCCGGCTCGAGGGCTACCTCGATGGTGTCGAGGGGCGACGCCTGCGCGATGCGCTGACGCACTTCATGGACCGGCCCACACCAGCCGACACCCGCAGCCCGGCGCAGCGCCGGGTGGATGCCCTCGGGGATATCGCAGCCAGCGCCATGGCGAACACCAAGCCTCTCGGCGTCTCAGGACTCACGGTTCTCGTCGACGTGGAGAACCTCGACGATGGGACCAAGTCGGTGCTAGAGGACGGCCTGCCGATCGGTCCCGCGCAATTTGAGCGGCTTGCATGTACGGCCGTGTGTGCCGTGATCTTCGGGAGGAAGGCAGAAGGAGGGTTCACGCCGCTGACCATGGGCCGGTCCGCCCGACGAGCCACGCCGGTGCAGTGGACCGCGCTGGTGGCCCGCGACCGCGGGTGTGTGCGCTGCGGACGTGGCCCCCGGTTCTGCGAGGCCCATCATGTCGTGCACTGGTCGGACGGCGGTGGCACGGATCTGTCGAATCTGGCGCTGCTGTGCAGTCGCTGCCACCACGATTTGCACAGGGGGCGCTACGCGATCACCATGATCGACGGCTTGCCGTATGTCAGCGGCATTCGGCCTCCGCCGATTCGGGCGGGATGATGCGACGGTCGCCCGATCGCGTCGTCGGGAAGGGTTGAGCTCCGCTGGCTGCACGTGATGCCCACGGAGTAGGTGCGGGAGCGATCGACGCTGCTCGGAGAAAACACATATGCACGATGCGCACACAACGCCACGCACAGTCAGGGGTTGGACGCAGGACGGACCGTTGGAGTGGCGCAAACAAGGGTGTAGACACCTGCGAAGTTGTCTTGCCCCACGCAGGTCACGTGCCACCCCGCGGTGCGCAACTCCTCCAACCGCACTGGCTGCCGGGACAGCGCCACGGCGCGCCTCACCGGGTCCAGCGGGGCTATCGGCTCCAGGATCCGTAGCGTGCCACGGCAAACCCGCGCCATTTCGCGCAGAATCGGCCGTCGTTCTGCGGGCAGACACAATCCGAGGAGGGCTGTACTGACGACAGTGTCGAATGTGCCATCGCCGAACGGTAGGGCGGCGGCGTCCGCGCATACCAGGGTGGTTCCCCCGGGTCCCTGCGACAGCATCGCCATTCTCCGATCCACCCCGACGTAGTGTTCGTGGCTGCCGTTGGCCAGACGCGCAGGGCCGCAGCCCACATCGAGGATCGACCCGCTGGTACCGGTGCGGACCACTCGCTGCGCGCGCGTCCACCCGCACGCTCGCATCGCGGGGTCGTACAGTGCGGCCAGAGCGTTGCCGATGTCCATCAGGCTGAAGTTCCCACGCGCCGGCTGAGCACACGGTCGACGGCTCGCCATGTTGGCCCGGTTCGCGCATTGGCGGTCTCCGCCCAGGGGACGTGCGACCCCTCCCGCTTGTGCTCGGCCAGCATCTGCGCCCAAAGCGGTTCGATGAAGTGGTAGGTCACCCATCGTTCGAGGTCGTGGTAGCGATCGAATCCACGTGCGGTGAGGCGGTACTGGCCGTGGTCCCGGGTCGCCAGGCCGGCGAGCACCAGTGGGCCCAGAGCCGGCGGAAGCAATCGCGCCCACCAGCCGTAGTCGGACAGCGAGTCCGTGTCGATCAACCCCGAATAGGCCTGCCAGAACGTGTCGTACGCCATCCCGGGCGCTCGTCCCAGATGAAGCCACTTGGCAATCGGCGGGCTGTCGCGTTTCACCGCGTCGATGTACGTCAGCAGACCGAAGTGGTTCACGTAGAAGTCACACCCGGCGAAAGACGAGGCCCCGGCCCCGAAATCCAGGAAGCGACGCCTGGTGATGGAGGTGTACGGCGCTGAGCCGATCCGGTTGAACGTCCAGACCGACCGGCGTTCGTATCCCATCGTTCGGGCCAGCGCGTCGACCTGCGCCAGGATCTCGTGCTCGCGATGCCGATTGTGGCGTGCCTCACCGAACGGCGTGTAGCCGAAGCGCATCAGCGGGTAGGTGCTGACCTGGTCCACACCCATCGCGAAACACGTTCGGACGTCGGTCAGGAACGCGCCCGGGTGTTGGGACGGTTCCTCCGGGGCCACGTCGACGATGAGGTCAACATCGACGCATTCGAAGGTGTCCAGCGCGTGGTGGACCGCAGCGAGGGCCTGTGCGGCGTCGTGCGGACGGTGCAAGTGCCGCAGGACCGGGTCGTGGAAGGACTGCGCCCCGATGCTGACGGCCGTGAAGCCGATCTCCTTGAGCACTCCGAGCCGTTCCACGGTCCCGTGTAGCGGGAGTACCTCGATGGCTCGCTCGCCCGTGACCGGGATGCGCGGCAGTACCTCGGCCAAGTGCTGCGGATACAGGGTCGGGGTCCCGCCACCCACGTACAAGGAGGTGAAGGGTCCGGCGCCGTACATGTCGATCTCTGTGAGCAACGCCGCGAAGTAGTCGGCCGCCAGGCCGAGTCGCGCCAGCACCTTGTTGTACGGGCAGAACGGGCAGATCCACTCGCAGAAGGGGATGTGCACGTACGCGCCGAGCGGGCCGTCGAAGGATGCCAGCACATCCGACGGTCGCAGTCCCGCCACCCGCGGACCGGTCACGAACCCAGTGTTGCACCGGCTCGGGTGGGAAGATCATGGCGCGTGCGCATCACTTCGGGAACTTGGTGATGGAACTGCGGTCGCTGCGGCCGGCCTCGGAGTCGGCCACCACGTAGAACCAGTACGTCTTCTTCTTGGCCGCCTTCACGCGCGCCGTCCTGCTCGTCGTGCGCTTCGCCACGGAGAACTTCGTGCCGTTCTTGGATCGGTAGACCAGGTACTGGCTCACTGGTGAACCGAACTCCTCGGATGCGCGCCAGTGGATGCGCAGGTACTTCTTGCCCGAGCGCTTGACTCCGGGCTTTCCGGGCTTCTCCGGCGGGAGGTCGGTGGCTGTTCCGTCGTCGGCGGGAGGCGCCTGGTAGACCGGTGCAGGCCCGGTCGGGGTGGGGTCGTCAGTGGGGAACCCGCCGGGTGTGGATGAACCGGGGTTCGGCGTGGAGCCAGACGGTGACGGGTCCGGATCCGGGTCAGGCTCTTCGGGCTGCACGATCGTGAAGTCCGGTCCCGTGGCCCACGCCAGCGGCACTTCCTGGCCGTCGTACGGGCGCACCCGCCAGCGGTAGGTGCCTGACGTCAACGGAGTATCGGCAGCGGTGCTGTACGCGAGGTTGTCCGTGAAGACCTTGTTTGCCTGCGCCCAGTCCCCGTCGGTGATCTGGATCTCGTACTTCTCGACACCACCGGGGGTGTAGGAGGCGTCGAGCGCTTGCGCGGCCGTCAATGCGTCACCCCATCTCAGCAGCGTATTGGTCTGGTCGTCGAGACTGGTCGCCGTCAAGCCGGTGATAGGCGTGCTGCGTTTGGCGAAGCGGCCGACGTAGGTGGGGTCGTTTATGGCGATTTCACCAGTGAGGCAGATTACGTCGGTCTGGGTGACATCGGTGTAGATGCACGGCTCCACGTGCCAGTAGTAACTGCGCGCGGGTCCGTTGTCGTCGTAGGTCTCCGGTGGCACCAGCGTCGCGCTTCGCGTGGTGTAGTGCGCGACAGGATTCGTGAAGTCACGGTCGAGGGCCACAGTCACCGCGTAGGCGTCGGCACCTGGTGCTGGCTCCCAACTGAGCGTTGGCACATCCGTGCCTTCCATGAGCAGATCCGTGGGCACGGCAGGGGTGTTCAAAGACCCGGATCCAGCGTCGGGTGCTGCGACTGTGAATGTGAGCCAGGAGCCCATCGGGTCCGTGGGCTCAGGGCGCTGGTTGGACCACATGCCGACCACCGGAGACAAGGGGTAGTCCCCGGCCGCCACGGCATCGACGGCCCGAACACGCGCGCTGTAACTGCCGTCTGCTTCGAACGGCAGGGAGACGACGAAGTACTCGGCAATTGCCTCCGGATCCACCGGGATAGTTGCAGCGTCCACGGTGAAGGCGCGAGGATCGCCGCCGGCCGCGGTCACGGTCGCCGAGAAGGCGGGAACGACAACGCTGTCGCCGCCCGAGTCGAGGAACCTGACGTAGACAAGGTCGCCGACTTCCGCGTCAGCGCTCTCGATCGCGACCGTTCCCGGTCCTGGTGACGACCATGCGCCCTCGACCCAGGCCCGAATCGGGGACTGGATGTCGATGTCACATCCGATCGCGGACCTGAGTTCGTACTTTCCGTGGAACGGAGGCGCCAGCGTGGTGTGTGGTGTGGTGCACACGGCATCGGCGTAAGGGCCATCAACCTGAACCTGGTAGAAGGCGGCGCCAGGCACCGGGTCCCATGTGATGGCGATCTTGTTCAGCGCAGGGGTGGTTCCCCCATCGACCAGACGGACGTTCTCAACGCGGGAGGATGGAACGTCGGACTCAGTGCCGGCCGCTTCGGCATCATTGGTCCACCGTCGCGTGAACTCCCAGGGGTCGCTCCACTCACCCTTGGTCCCGTCGGCGGCAACTGCCCGGACGTGCCAGTAGTGGGTCTTGGCCGTGTAGCTGAAGGTTGGGATGTAGGTGGTGCCGTGGACCACTCGCAGTTCGATCTCGTCGCCCGGGTCCGTCACCGTCACGAACTGATCGTCGAGCGCGACCTCGATCTCGTATTTCGCGGCACCATCGACCGGTGCCCACGAGAACACGGGTTGGTCGACTGTCGTCCCGGCGGTCGGCGTCGACGGTGCGGGCGCCGGTAGTGGCGCGGCGTTGGCGGCCATGGGCAGCAGGGCGATCCCGAAGGCAGCGACGATCGCGGCTGCGGTCCAGCGTGGTTTCATCACTGCAGTCCTCTCACCTCGGCACGAACACCCGGCTCGGCGGGCCTTCGCCGGCGTAGTTGCTCGCGGTGACCATGAACCAGTAGCGCTGACGCTTGCCGATCTTGAACGCGGCGCGCGGCCTGGAAACCTGGGTGAGTGGCTTCCACCGTGTGCCCTTGTTTGAGTAGTAGACCGTGTAGCTGGTCACGGGGAAGTACTTCGCCTTTGGGGTCCGCCACGTCAATCGGACTCGGGTGAGCGTTCGCCGGGCTTTCAGACGGGGTGGGTTGTTCGGCACCGTTCGCGGTGTGCGCAGCGCGCGTGAGTCGCTCCATGGGCGGGCGGAACCGCTCTCGTCAACGGGCCGGACCCGCCATTCGAAGCGCCCGCCGAACTGAAGATCGATCGGCAGCACTCCGGGCAGATCGGTGAAGACTGTGCGCGCGGTGTCCCAACTGGTACCGCGGGCCTTGATCTGGAACTCGTACCACTTGATTCCGCCGATGGATGCGTTCTCAGTACCGGTCTTGCGCGCGAATCGGGACATGGTCTGCGAGTAGGGCTCCCAGGTGAACTCGACCCAGGGTGTGCCACGACGCTCGATGCCGGACAGTTTCACGAGTACCGACTGTTTCTTGAAGGAACGGAACTTGCCTTCCCGATTCACAGCCCGGTTCTCGTTGAGACACGGCGTCGAACCCTCAGATTCAACGCACGGCACGACGTACCAGTAGAAGGAACGGATGGCGGTGTTCTCCGGCAGCCGCTGCAGGGGTACCAATCGGGTGTTCTTGGTCCGGAACGTTCCGATCACGTTCGTGAAGTCCTGGTCGCGGGCCAGTACCAGTTCGTACTCGGTCGCCCACGACACCGGCTCCCATTCGAAGGTGGGGACATCGAGGAAGACCTTGCCGTTGCGCGGGGAGGTCAGTACGGCGGGTTGCTGCGCGTCCGGCCCGCTCAGGTCGGGCCCGATCGTGAACACGACGGGTTCAGGCACGGCACTGTCCACAGTGCGTGCTTCGTCGGACCAGAGGCTGTAGATCTTGCCCTTGCCGTCCCCGACCGTTTCATCCACGGCTCGTACCCGAATCCAGTGCAGGCCGGCACCCAGCTCGGGGTTGCACTTGGACCCGGTCTGCGATCCCAGGGAACCGCTGAGATACGGGGTGAGCACGCTGTGCGGGGTCGTGCAGACCTTGTCGCTGTTGCCGTCGAACTGGACTTCGTAGTGGGACGCCTCAGCCACTGGCTCCCAGGAGATCTTCAGTGCGTTGCCGGGCACCTGAATGCCGGGATCGGCACTGAAGTCTTCCACCTTGACTGCGTCCGGGCGTGCGATCTGGCGATTGCCAGAACCGTCCGGGCCCATCCACCGGCGGGTGAAACTTCGCACGTTGGAGTAGGAGCCGTCGAACGGGGCGATGACTTTGACGCGCCACCAGTAGCTGGCCGCCGGCCAGGCGACAGTGTCGATGAAGCGTGTGGCCGGGGTGTCGATCGAGTGGGCGATGTCGGTGAAGTTGTGGTCGTACGCGACTTCGAGGCGGTACATGGCCGCTCCGGGAACCGGCCGCCATTGGAACTCGGGGTGGTTCTCCACCGCCCGGGCGGCGGGGCGGATCGGCCTGGGCTCTCGAGATCCCGCGTCCGCTGGGGGCGTGAACAACCCCACACCCAGGGCCACCGCGACGAGCGGCGCCCAGAGCCTGCGACTCAGCACTGATCGGGAGACCACAACTCTCCTTCGGCACGAACGGGTGAATCCTTGATCCAGGTGGGGCCCGCCTGCTCCGGGTGGGTGGTGGTGGCGGCCCTAGACTCAGTGATCGTGAGCGAATGGACCTCGACCAGTGACGGAACCGTCCTCCGGATGACGTTCCACGACCCCTCGAGCCGCAACCGACTGACCACACCCATGCTGGAGGAGGCCCGCGCGATCCTCACCAAAGCGGTCCTGGATGGCATCCGAGTGGCCATTGTGCGTGCCGAGCCCGTGAAGGGCACGTGGTCGAGCGGCCATGACATCAGCGAGATCCCGCTGGAGGCCGAGGAGCACGTGTGGGCGAACCCTCTCGAAGGGTTCCTGGAGTACTTCCGGCGGCTGCCGATCGCCACGATCGCCGAGGTCGGTGGCGATGTGTGGGGAGGTGCGTGCGAACTGGTGCTCAGTTGTGACCTGATCGTGGCCACGGCCCACACTCGCATGGCGGTCACCCCGGCCCGCCTCGGTGTCGGCTACCCGCCCTCGGGCGTTGCGAGGTTCCTGGCGTGCCTGCCCGCCCAGGTGGTGGCCCGGATGTTCCTGACCGCGGAGCCGATCACGATGCAGATGGCCTACGAACTCGGCGCGATCACGCAGACGGTGGATTCGCCTGAGGAGCTTGAGACGGCGGCGGGGCTGTGGGCCGAGAAGATCGTGCGCAACGCACCGCTGACGATCGCCGCGTCGAAGGCGGCTTTGGCCGAGTTGTCGGACGCCCACCTGCCACCTGAGGTCGCCCACCGGGTCGATGAGACCGTTGCCCGGGCGTGGACCAGCAGGGACCTCGCCGAGGGTGTGCGGGCGTTCGAGGAGCGCCGAGCGCCGGAGTTCCGGGGCCACTGACAGGACCGCCCAATCCTGAGGTCGGCGTTGAGTGCTGCGCGGTTACGGGTTTCGGGCTCTGGAATCGGTAACCGTGCAGCAGTCAAGAGGGCTGACCGCCGGTTTGACCGAGGGCCGAGTTTCAGCCAACGCTAGTTGGCGTTCTCGTCCATCCGCTCGGTCTCGTCCTGAATGTGCGAGGCCAGCGATTCCAACGCAGGCAGGTGCTTGCGTGCGTGGTGGCCGCAGAACAGCAGTTCCCCGCCAGAGGTGAGGGTGACGCGTACGTACGCCTGCGCCCCGCACCGGTCGCAGCGGTCGCTGGCCGTCAGGGGGCTGGGGGACAGTGTGGTCATCACTGGAACCACCTCCTTGCGGTTACCTAACTTGCCGTACACCGTACTCAACACTGTTACAAGCATCGGGGATTCCCGCATCGAAGATTAGGGGTGTTTCGCGGCAAGCGAATCTATCCACACGAATGGGTGGCTGCCCGGAGTTCGGGTGGGGGCCATCTACTGTGGGTGGGTGCCCACCAAGACCGCCGCCTACTCCGCCGATGCGCTGACGGTTCTCGAAGGCCTCGATGCCGTTCGCAAGCGCCCCGGTATGTACATCGGATCCACCGACGCCAAAGGCCTGATGCACTGCGTCTGGGAGATCATCGACAACGCGGTTGACGAGGCGCTCGGGGGATTCTGCAACACCGTTGACGTGTCGTTGCTGCCCGACGGCAGTGTCGAGGTGCGGGACAACGGCCGGGGGATTCCCGTCGATGTGCAGAAGAAGTCGCGGCTCACCGGTGTGGAACTCGTGATGACCAAGCTGCATGCCGGTGGCAAGTTCGGCGGCGGGTCGTACGGGGCGGCCGGTGGTCTGCACGGTGTCGGCGCGTCTGTTGTGAATGCGCTGTCGGCCCGCCTCGACGTCGAAGTCGACCGGGCCGGGAAGACGTACGGCATGTCGTTCCGGCGCGGTGTGCCGGGGATCTTCGACGGGGAGGGCCCCGATGCGCCCTTCAGTCGCAAGACCGGTCTGCACCAGCGGGGCTCGGTGCCGAAGAACCGCACAGGTACCCGAATCCGCTTCTGGCCGGATCCGCAGATCTTCACCAAGGACACCACGTTCGATCGCAACGCCCTGTGGGACCGCGCCCGGCAGACCGCGTTCCTCGTTCCGGATCTGAGCCTGCACGTACGAGACGTCCGGCACGAACACGACCACCTCGAGGAGACGTTCCGCTTCAAGGGCGGGCTGTCGGAGTACGTGGACTTCCTCGCCGACGACGAACCGGTCACCGGTGTCATCCGTCTCGAGGGGGAGGGTCACTTCACCGAGCATGTGCCGGTCCTCGACGCCAAGGGGCACCTGAGCACGCAGGACGTCGAGCGGACCTGCACGGTGTCCATCGCGATGCGCTGGGGGACCGGCTACGAAGCGGTGACCCGGTCATTCGTCAACGTGATCGCCACCCCGAAGGGTGGCACACATGTCACCGGTTTCGAGCGGTCCCTGACGAAGACCGTCAACGAGCAGTTGCGGGCGGCACGGGTGCTGCGCGCCAGCGAGGACTCGGTCACCAAGGACGACATCACCGAGGGTCTCACCGCCGTGGTGACCGTGCGGCTGGCCGAACCGCAGTTCGAGGGACAGACCAAGGAGGTTCTGGGCACCCCGCAGGTGTCGGGGATCGTCTCCCGGGTGGTCGCCAAGCGCCTCGCCGAGTGGTTCGCGAAACCCCCGCGTGGCGAGAAGGCCAACGCCAAGGCCGCCCTGGACAAGATCGCCAATGCGGCGCGGGCACGGCTGGCCGCCCGGCAGACCCGGGATGTGCAGCGTCGCAAGAATGCTCTGGAGTCCTCGGCGCTACCTGCGAAACTGGCGGACTGCCGAAGCAACGTCACCGACTCCACCGAGCTGTTCATCGTCGAGGGGGACAGCGCACTCGGGACGGCCAAGTCGGCGCGGAACTCCGAGTTCCAGGCACTGCTTCCGATCCGTGGGAAGATCCTCAACGTCCAGAAGGCCTCCATGGCCGACATGCTGAAGAACGCCGAGTGCTCGTCGATCCTGCAGGTGATCGGTGGTGGGACGGGGCGCAGTTTCGACCTCGACCAGGTGCGCTACGGCAAGATCATCCTGATGACCGATGCGGACGTCGACGGCGCACACATCCGGACCTTGCTCCTCACCTTGATCCACAGGTACATGTCGCCGCTACTCGATGCCGGCCGGGTATACGCAGCCGTGCCGCCGTTGCACCGGTTGGAGATCATCAAGCCGGGCGCCAAGAACGAGATCCGCTACACGTATGCCGACGACGAGATGAAACGTGTCGTCGCAGACCTTACGAAGAAGGGCCTGCGGGTCAAGGACCCCATTCAGCGCTACAAGGGCCTCGGTGAGATGGATGCCGGTCAGTTGCGCGAGACCACGATGGATCCGGCGAGGCGTCAACTGCGAAGGGTCACGGTGTCGGACGCCTCGGCGGCCAACGACGTGTTCGGGATGCTGATGGGCAATGAGGTCGGCCCCCGCCGCGAGTTCATCGTGGACGGATCCCAGGCCCTCGATCGCGACATGCTCGACGTCTGATCCACGTCACGCAGGAGTTCCTGTGGCAGGCGGCAGGGTCCGTCAGGATCTGGCTGCGCATTCCGGTTAGAGTTCGGCATCTTGGTTAGTCGGCGGCAGGTTGGTTAGAGTCCCACGGCCGTATAGCGCTAACCGGAGTGCTGTTTCTCTAACCGGAGTGCCGATCTCTAACCGGAGTGCCTTTTCTCTAACCGGAATGCCGTGTCTCTAACCGAGACCTGCGATGACCGCCGCCACCGTGGCCAACCTGGACAGAGCCGATGTTCGAACCCCGCCTGCTCAGTCGCAGTTGCCCGTAATGCCGAAGGCCGTGGCTGCCCGGCCGGCCCTAGAAGTCGTACATCTCCAACTCGCCGGTCGCCACGTCGTACATCCCGCCGACGACCACCACGTCTTCCGGGATGAACGGGAACGAGCGGATCTTCTGCACATCGGCACGCAGCGTGGCGATCGGGTCATCGATGGTGCGGAACTCCAGCGACCGGGTATCCACCCCGTGCACATCCAGGATGCTCTCGTGGACCTCGGCTTCGGTGTTCTTGGCCATCCGGCAGTCCGTGTGGGGCATGACGATGATCCGGTCCACGTTGAGCAGGTGGGTGGCCAGGACCAGCGTGCGCAGCACATCGTCGGTCACGCGGGCGCCGGCGTTGCGCAGGATCTTCATGTCCCCGGCCTGCATGCCCAGCACGGCGAGCGGGTCGATGCGGGAATCCATGCAGGTGATCAGCGCGAGTCCTTTGGCGGCGCGGCCGGTCAGGCCCGTCTCGTGGTACGAAGCCACGAAGGCACGGTTACCCGCGATGACGTCGTCGAACTTTTCCATGGCACTTCGAGCCTAACTAGGCCGAAGATTCTCCCGACGAGTGGCCTGGGAAGACCCCGTGGCTCGGGTCGATGATCGGTGCGGCGTTGTTCACCGCCAACGCCGCCTCGCCGAACCCGACGGAGATCAGTGGGACCTTACCGGGGTATGTGGCGATGTCCCCGGCGGCGTACACCCGAGGTCGGTTCGTGGCCATCGTCGTGTCCACGACGATGTGTCGCTTCTGCAGTTCCAGGCCCCACTGCGCCAGCGGTCCGATCGAAGCGATGAACCCCAAGGCCGCCACGATCGTGTCCGCGGGGAGCTGCAACGTCTCTCCGGTCTGCTTGTGTGTGACCTCGACGCCGGTCACGTTCCCGTCGCCCTTCACGGCGGTGACCGCGCTTGACGTGACCAGTCGGATACCGAGGTCGCGCACCTTGTCCACGGTGCCGGCATGAGCCCGGAAGGCCTCCCGTCGGTGGACCAGCGTCACGCTGCGGGCGATCGGGTGCAGGGACAGGGCCCAGTCGAAGGCCGAGTCCCCACCGCCGACGATGACCACGTCCTGGCCGGCGTGCACGTCGAGTTTGGGCACGAAGAACACGATGCCGTCACCGGTGAACGCGTCGGCCGCGGGCAGGGGTCGCGGCTGGAACGCCCCGATCCCTCCGGTGATGAGCAGGACCTTGGCATCGATCGTGAGCCCGGAGGCGGTGACCACCCGCACGCCGTCATCGGTGTCGCTGAGTTCGACGGCTTGATCGCCCAGTACGTATTCGGGGGAGAAGGAGTTCGCCTGGGCGGCGAGTCCTTCCACCAGGTCGCGCCCCCTGATTTCGGGGAAGCCCGCGACGTCGAAGATCAGTTTCTCGGGGTACATCGCGGAGATCTGCCCACCGATCTCGGGCAGCGTGTCGCACACGACCGTGCGAAAGCCGCGGAACCCGGCGTAGTAGGCCGCGTACAGGCCCACAGGTCCGGCGCCCACGATGAGCATGTCGGTGCTGTGGTTCATGATTGCTTCCACTTGATCCCGCAACCCATCGCCGGCCGGTGCGGTTCAGGCACAGGGCGTCCGGCTTGGACATCGGCGATCGCTGCCCGCAACAGATCACCGGTCCGGGGCTGCCCGTTCTTCGGTGAGGAGGCGTCGAAGGCGCCACGGTATGCCAGTAGGCCTTGAGCGTCGTAGAGGAAGAAATCCGGGGTGCACACCGCGCCGAAGGCCCGTGCCACGCTTTGGTCCTCGTCGATCAGGTACGGGAAGTTCCAGCCCGCACGTGCCATCTGCTCGCGCATCCCGTCGGGTCCGTCGTCGGGGTACCCAGCGGTGTCGTTGGAGGTGATCGCCACTGCCTGGATCCCGGTTTCGTCGATCAGGCTTCCAAGATCCCGCTCGAGCCACCTCACGTACGGGCAGTGGTTGCACGCGAACACTACGAGCAGGGGTTCGCCTTCACTCAGCGCCTGCACGTTGTGTGCGACCCCGGCCACGTCGGGCAGAGTCGCCGCAGGCACAGGCGTGCGTAGTTGGGTTCGCTGAGATTCGACAGCCACACTCTCAGGCTAGTCAAGGCCGGCGATCTGCAACTCGCGACACTACGTGGCGCGGGTTCGCTGCCGCGCCGATCCGCGCTCGACCGGACGGTCATGCGACCCTGGAACCATGGATGCTGTGCTGGGGGCGATCGTCGGTGTGGCCATCGCAACGGCGTCGGACGCCAACGACGATGTGAAATGGAGCAAGGGTTCCGGTCCGGCTCAGATGGCCAAGGGGCTGCCCAACCCACCCGGGTGGTACCGCGCAGCCGTCGGTCCGCGTTCCAAGGACAAGGTCCTGTACCTGACGTTCGACGACGGCCCATCCGTCCACACAGCTTCGTTGTTGAATGCTCTCGACCGCTACGACGCGAAGGCGACGTTCTTCGTGACCGGCAATGCCGGTATGCACAAGAAGCAGGTGCGCAGGATGGCCCGCCGTGGCCACGCGATCGGGAACCACACCTTCAACCACCTTCGGCTCACCCAGTATCCGAACAAGCGTGTGCGCTCCCAGTTGCTTGGCGTGAAGCGGTTGGTGGGTTCCGACATCGCACCGTGCATGCGCCCGCCCTACGGGATGATCGATGCGCGTGTGGCGAAGACTGCCATCGGCCTGGGCTTCCAGCCGGTCATGTGGACCGCGCATGTCGAGGATTGGCAGCCCCACAGCCTCCAGTGGACAATCGACCGTCTGCGCCAGGACACCAAGCCGGGCGCGGTGATCCTGATGCACGATACGCACAGCCAGACGGTCGCGGCGGTCAAGGCCATGCTGCCGAAGTGGGAGAAGCAGGGCTACCGCCTCGAGGTCGTGCCGGCCTGCCGCTGAGCCTGTCTGGTGTTGTCGGTTCGGCACCCAGTCTGAGCGGTGGGTGGGTTTGGGTGCCCTGATGTCAACTGTGTTGTCGGTTCGGCACCCAGTCCGGGCGGCGAGTGGGTTTGGGTGCCCAGGCGCCAACTGGGCCAGCCGAAACTATTCGAAACGGTGGCCGCAGTGAGCGCAGAAGTGGTCGTCGGCGGTGTGCGAACGGCCGCAGTTGGGGCAGAACAGGTCCACCTCCTGGTCGGCGACGGCCTCGGCGTCCGGCGTTGTGGAGTCGGTCGTGACCGTGGGGACCGGCTCGGCTGCCGGTGCCGCGGCGGGCGCGGGGGCCTTCGAGCGACGCTGCAGCGTCCAGATCAGAACCCCCACCGCGACGAGCGCCGCGAGCAGGATCAGCAACCAGAGCCACCACAACCGCACCACGGGGTTGGCGGACGGAAGGTCTTGCGCCTTCTGCAGGTAGTCCTGCGCGAACTGATGGCTGGGAACGGTGTCCAGTACCGCCTCGAAGTTCTCAATGGCGGCCTCCCGGTCACCTGCGAAGTAGGCGTTCAAGCCGGCCCGGTACTCCTGCGTCACGGTCCCTAGGGTGTTGTCCACCCCCTCTGCGCGCAGGAGTTCGTCGACATTGGAGGCCGGCTGCACGAAGTTGAACGGCTGCGTCTCGCCTTCGATCCCGAAGCTGTTCACGCCGATGACGTCGCCCTCGAGTCCTACCGTCGGTCCGCCGCTCATACCTCCCGAGACCGCTGCGCTGATCTCGTAGACAGGCAGCAGGCCACCGGCGGTTGTCTTCTCCGCGCTGATCGTCCCCTCTTTGAAACTCGGGTTGAAGCTCGCGTCGGTCACCAGGTCCACGGACGCTGGATAGCCCACAGACACGACCTCGGTGCCCACACCGGTCGTCGTGTTGTCGGACAGGGGCAGAACGGTGAGATTCTCAGCCTCGATCTTGAGCAGGGCCACGTCGCCCTCGTCGGCGGAGCGCACATCGAGCACCCTGGCCGGAAGCGCCTTCCCGCTCGGTTCGCCGGAGACCGTGACACCGTACGCGACGGCCACGTCAAGATCGGCCGTCCCTTCGCTGGTCGCACCGTCGATGCGCCAGTTGCGTGCGAACGTCGCGATGGTCTCCATCGACGGCTGGGCCTCGTAGTAGTCGTTGACGTAGGCCCACTCCACGACCTGCGTGAGGATGGCCTCGCGCACTGTCGAGTCGTAGTCGACGCAGTGACCGGCCGTCGCGATGTACCCGTCCGGGTTGACGACGAATCCGGTGCATTGGAAGGAGGTGACGAACGGCTCCTGGGTGAAGTAGCCCTTGTTGGTCTCGTCGTAGACGTATCCCGTCCAGGTGATCTGTTCATAGACCACAGCGGGCTGGACGAGTGCTTGCACCTGCTCCAGTGGTGCAACCGGGGGTGGCTCAGCAGCAGCGGGGGAAGTGCTTACCGCGAAACCGCAGGCGAGGAGTGCGGCGAGAGGTCGCAGAACGGCGTACATGATCCCTCCAGCGCGGAGGCCGACGGGTGCCGAAGCCTCCCAATTCCAGCGTACGCCTGACGGTCCATCCTGATCAGGGGAAGAGGACCCCGTCCACCGTAGCCGGCGGCGGAGCCGCGCTGCCGATGACGATCTTCGCGGCGGGACTCTGCGAGCCTGACGCGTCACGCCGTTCATCGATCTCCGGGAGCGGCAAGGGCTTTCCGCCGGGGGAACACGCCAACGGGTTGACGGCCACCCAGCCGGTGAGCAGGGCCGATTCGGCGGCCAGCAGTCTGTGGCACCGCACGCCCACACCATCCCGGCCGGTACGGGGGAATGCCTCCAGCGCCGTCACCTTGACGCTTGTGGCGGTCGCACCGGCACCAGCCACAGTGACCACCTGGCAGTCCTCCCCGCCGTTGCCGGCCGCCACCACGTGAGCACCGTCCTTGAGCTTCATCCCGGCCACGCCGCGGGCTCCGGCACCCTGGACGGGCACGCTGGAGGCGGCGCTGCGCAGCAACTGACCCGCCGAACTGATGAACACCACGTCGTCGGTCTCGCGGGTCGGGAACGCTGCCACGAGTCCGTCCTTGGCGTCGAGGGCCAAGGCCTGCTTCGAGCCCGGATCCACCACGAAACGCTTCACCTTTCCCTGCGCAGTGACCAAGGTGACCGTGGAACCGAAGGCGGCGACGCCCGCGATTGCGGCATCGGGGGGCAGGTGCAGGAAGTCGCGCACGGAGACGGTGGCCTTCAGTGATGGTGAGTCGGCAGTTGCCGGCAATGTCGGCAGGTCCACAACCTCGAGGGGCACGATCTGCCCGGTGGAGGTGAACACCGCGATCTGACCGCGGGTCGTCGCCGGAAGCACCCCCAGCAACGCATCGTGGGGCACACGCTTGCTGCCTGCATGGGGGGCGTCCGCCGTCGACGTACGCGCGGCCATCCCGGTCACGGACACCAGAACCTGGCATTCCTCGTCGGGGATCTCGAGATCGTGCGATGCGACAGTGGGGCCCGCCGAATCGAGCAGCACCGTTCGGCGGGGTGTGCCGAAGGTGTCTGCCACGTCGGCCAGTTCGGCGTCGAGCGTGGCCTTCAGCACCTCGTCGCTGGCAAGCAACTCTTCCAGCCCGGCGATCGTGGCATGCAGCTCATCGCGCTCCGCCTCCAGCTCGATGCGCGAGAACTTCGTCAGCCGGCGAAGCGGCATCTCGAGGATGTAGTTCGCCTGCTCCAAGGACAGTTCGAAGATCTGCATCAGGCGGGTGCGTGCGGCGGCGGTGTCGTCACTGCCGCGGATGACCTGGATGACCTCATCGATGTCCAGGATGGCGATCAACAGACCGTCGACGAGGTGCAGCCGCTCCTGGGCCTTGCGCAGTCGGAACGCGCTGCGTCGGCGGATGACCTCGATCCGGTGGTCGAGGAAGACCTGCAGGAGTTCCCGTAGCCCGAGGGTCTTCGGCGCGCCGTCGACCAGCGCCACGGCATTGATCGTGAAGTTGTCCTCGAGGGGAGTGAGGCGGTACAGATCGGAGAGCACCGCCTCGGGGTTGAAGCCACTCTTCACCTCGATGACCAGGCGAGTGCCCTGCTCGCCGTCCGACAGATCCGTCACCGCGGAGACACCGGTGATCTTCTTGGCGTCGTGCAGTTCCTTGATCTTCTCGATGATGCGCTCGGCCCCGACGTTGTAGGGCAGTTCCGTGATGACGATGCCGCGCTTTCGCGGGGTCAGCGACTCCACCTGTGCTGTCGCGCGGATCTTGAACGATCCCCGGCCGGCCTCGTAGGCATCGCGGATCCCGTCGAGCCCGATGATCTGGCCCCCGGTGGGCAGATCCGGACCCGGGACGTACCGCATGAGCGTCTCGAGTGTGGCCTTCGGGTGTTTGAGCAGGTGGCGGGCGGCGGCGATGACCTCGACGAGGTTGTGGGGGGCCATGTTGGTCGCCATGCCGACCGCGATGCCGGTGGTCCCGTTGACGAGCAACGCGGGGATCGCCGCAGGCAGGACCTCCGGCTGCACTTCGCGGCCGTCGAAGTTCGGCCCGAAGTCGACGACGTCCTCGTCGATCGCCTCGAGCATCGGGCGGGCAGCGGCCGCCAGTCGGCACTCTGTATAACGCATCGCGGCGGGACCGTCGTCCGGAGAGCCGAAGTTGCCGTGCCCGTCGACGAACGGCAGCCGCATGGAGAACGGCTGCGCCATGCGCACGAGGGCGTCGTAGATGGCCGAGTCCCCATGGGGGTGCAGGCGACCCATGACCTCACCGACGACGCGGGCACACTTCACGTGGCCGCGATCGTTCCACAGGCCCATCTGGCCCATCTGGTAGAGGATGCGTCGCTGGACGGGCTTCAGGCCGTCGCGAGCGTCTGGCAGGGCGCGTGAGTAGATGACGGAGTAGGCGTACGTGAGGAAACTGGACTTCATCTCCACGGAGACGTCGATGTCCGTCACGTGCCCCTCGTCAGGGGGGATCAGGGTGCCGGAGGCCATGAGCCTCATTCTCACTCAGGGATGCGGCAAACCCGCGCAGGGGTGCGGGCGGGTGTGGATGGTGTCAGGCAGCGGAATTGGACAGGGCCTCGATCTGCGCCAGGATCTTCTGACGGTCACTCTCGAGGTTGTCGCGGAGGAACGGATCCTCGGTGCTGGCGATTCGCGCTGACAGCAACTGCTCGCGCTGGCGGAGAAGGACCAAGTCGGCGGTCATCACGCACCTCCAAACTGCGTAACTCGTGGGCTGTTTTGTCCCACGACCGGAGTATCGGCCGTTGACAAGGTAGTCATTAGGGATTCCTTCAGCAACTCGAGACGAGTTTACCGCGCCGGCGTGTCGTGGCCGCCCGCGCATCCACAACTTCACACCCGGCCAGACCGCCGCGCGATCGCTACGGTGGGAGCCATGACTGCGGAACCGGTGTCCGAGGGGTACCCCGAGCACTGGGAGGCGGACGTCATTCTGCGTGACGGACGCATCTGCCACATCCGGCCGATCCGGCCCGAGGACCGGGACGCCCTGGCCTCGTTCCACGAGAGCCTGTCACCGGAAACGGTGTACTTCCGGTTCTTCGCCCCCTACCCGAGGCTCACCGAGAAGGACCTTCTGCGCTTCACCAATGTGGACTACGTGGACCGGGTTGCGCTGGTCGCAGTGATCGCCGGGGAGATCATCGGTGTGGGCCGCTACGACCGCATCGACCTGGTGGAGGCGGAGATCGCCTTCGTCATCAGTGACGAGCATCAGGGACGCGGCCTCGGCTCGATCCTCCTCGAGCACCTGGCGGTGGCCGCCCGGGAGCGCGGGATCACCCGTTTCGTCGCCGAGGTCCTGCCGTCGAACCGCCGGATGCTGGCGACCTTCGAGGAGGCGGGCTACAAGCCGACGTCAGCGATGGACGAGGGCGTGGTGAAGTTGCATTTCGACATCAGCCCCACCCAGTCCTCGCGGGAGGTCATGCAGGCCCGCGAACACCGTGGTGAGGCGCGCTCCATCGCTGCGCTGCTCGCGCCGCGGGGGGTGGCACTGGTGGGTGCGAGTCGACGCGAGGGGACCATCGGGAACGTGCTCCTGCGGAACCTGAAGCACGCGGAGTTCACGGGTCAGTTCGTGGCCATCCATCCGGAGGCCGAGATCATCTCCGGCGTTGCCTGCTTCCCGTCGGTGAGTTCGGCTCCCGGCCCGATCGACTTGGCAGTCATCGCCCTTCCCGCCGAGCAGGTGCTCGATGCCATCACCGATTGCGGGAAGGCTGGCGTGATGGGTGCCGTCGTGGTGAGCGCGGGCTTCGCGGAGTCCGGACCGGACGGCCGTGCTCTGCAGCAGCGGCTGATCCAGCACGCACGAACGAACGGCCTGCGGATCATCGGCCCCAATGCTCTGGGGATCATGAACACCGATCCGCACGTACAACTCAACGCCTCTCTCATCCCGTCCGAAGTGTTGCGCGGCAGGATCGGCTTCTTCGCACAGTCCGGCGCGCTCGGGGTGTCGCTGCTCAAGACAGCCCGGGACCGGGGACTGGGGGTCTCGACGTTCGTCTCGGCCGGTAATCGCGCCGACGTCTCCGCCAATGACCTGTTGCAGTACTGGGAGGATGACGACGCGACAAGTCTGGTGCTGCTCTACCTCGAGAGCATCGGTAATCCACGCAAGTTCGCGCGCGTCGCGCGGCGCCTCGGCGCCCGCAAGCCGATCGTGGCGGTGCGTTCCGGGCGCAGTTCGCAGTCTCTGCCGCTGGGTCACACGGTCCGGCGCACGGCCCTGCCCGCCCAGGCGATCGACGCCATGTTCGAACAGGCCGGCGTGATGCAGGTGGACTCCTTGACGGAGTTGTTCGACGTGGCAAGTCTGTTGACGTTCCAGCCGTTGCCCCGCGGACGCCGGGTCGCGGTGATCGGCAACACCGATGCCCTCGGTGTGCTCACCGCCGACGCCTGCGAAGCCAACGGTCTCGACGTCGCCGGTGATCCGGTTCTGCTCAGCCACACCGCCGATGTCGGGAACCTGCGTGACGCCGTCGCCGCCGCCATCGCGAGTCCGGACTCGGATTCGGTGATCGTGCTGCACGTCCCGGTGATGCGCGGCGACAACCTCAGCGTTGGGGATGCGCTGCGGGACGTGGCCGAGGACTCCACCAAGCCGATCGTGGCGGTGCTCATGGCTGAGGAGCACGACCGGCGCGTGATCGACATCCCGGGACCACACGGTCTTCCGGGGCGGGGCTCGGTGCCCGTCTTCCACGAGGTGGAGCCCGCGGTGAAGTCGCTGGCGACCCTGGTGGCGTATTCGCGGTGGCTCGACACGCCTCGCGGGACGGTCCCGGAGTTGCCCGACGTCTCGCCGCGGCGGGCCCGGATCGTCATCCAGGAGGTCCGTGACAATGCGGTTTCGGTGCATGGGGAGCACTCGTTGGTGCCCATGCAGACCGAGGAACTGCAGCGCATCCTCGAGTGCTACGGGATCCACCTGTGGGACTCCTACGTGGTCACCAGTGAGACGCAGGCCGTGGCGGTGGCCGGCGAGATCGGCTATCCGGTCGTTCTGAAGACCGCCCACCCGGGGCTGGTGCACCGACCCGACCTCGGTGGTGTGCGGGTCAATCTCGAGAACGAGGGCGCGGTCCGCACGGCATACCTGTCCATGATCGCGACACTGCCACCGGAGGCACAGAAGAGACTCGTCCTGCAGCAACAGGCGCCGGCAGGCGTGGCGTGCGTCGTGGAGAAGCGGGAGGACGCCCTCTTCGGTCCGGTCGTGTCGTTCGGTATCGCCGGGGAGGTCACACGTCTGCTGCAGGACCGGGGCTTCCGGATCCCACCGCTCACCGATCGGGACGTCGACGACCTGATCAAGGCGCCCAAAGCGGCCCCGTTGTTGTTCGGATACCGGGACTCCCCGCCGGCCGACATCGAACTGCTGGCCGGTCTCATCCATCGGGTGGGTCAGCTGGCCGACGATCTGCCCGAGATCACGCGACTCGAGTTGAATCCGATCATCGTCTCGGGGCGCGGGCTGGCCGTGGTGGGTGCCGGGGCATGGTGCGGGCCGGCGCTGATCCGGGCCGATCTGGAAGCGCGCCGTCTGCCGGGCTGAGTGGGATCCCTGACGATCGGGGGTCGCCGCACGCCGGCCCGAGCCGCCCACACGTTGCCAACCGCTCTGCCGGGGTCAGCCACAAGGTGTCAAGATGGACCCCATGGCGACACTCCCCACCCGGCCTACGTTGCGGGAAGCGATCGAGCGCACCGGCTACTACCCGGACGTCGTGCAGGACGTCATGGACAACGCGCTGGGCCGCGAGGCGGTGAAGGACTTCATCGTCCAGCATGAGACCACGTTCGACCGCGCCGATGAGATCCGTCGCCACATCACGGTGCTGCTGCTGACCGAGAGCCGGCTGCTCGTGGTGCATGTGGACGAACACTCCGATGGTCAGCCCGATGGTGCTGTGCAGGCGACGTCCACCACCGAGTCCGTTCCCCTGTCAACGATCGGGCCGGTCGTCGTACAACGGGTGGTCGACAATCCCGCCCACTTCCGCCCCGGCGACCTGCCGTCCGAGGTCGTCCTGACGGTCAACTGGGGCAGTATCAGTCGCATCGACCTCGAGCCCGCCACATGTGGTGATCCTCAGTGTGAGGCCGACCACGGGTACACCGGGGCGCTGGCCGTCGAGGACTGGAGCCTGCGCGTGTCACGTGCCGCGGACGGTGCCGAGGTCGTCGAGGCGACGCTGCGCTTCGCGGCATCCTTGATCAGCGTGACCAGTTCCTGAGGTTCAGAAGATCCGACTCGGATCGTCGGTCAGGGCCGGCTGCACCACGTCCACGGCTGCCTGTGCGCTGCGCGCGGCCGCTTTCGCCGCCGGGTGCTGTGCGTCCCAGTGCCTCGGCAGAGCGGGCTGACCGCCCTGCGTGAGGTCCACGACGCGATTGGCCTTCAACAGTTCCGCGGTGGCCGCGTCGGCGGGGGTCAGGGTGCCTTCGCTGACCCGGAAGATCAGGCTCAGAACGTCTTGGGTCGTGGTGCTGGCATCGATACGCCATGCCGAGTCATCCGTCTTGCGGCAGGACCACATCAGCTCCTCGACCGGGACATCTGCCCGGCGAGCGGCCCGGTCGACGAGGTCGTCCACCGGTATCTGTTGGCCCGCAGCGTAGATCGACAAGCGCCGCGCCCGCTGGATGACGAAGTCCATCTCGGCCATGACGGGTTCGGCGAAGCGCTGTACGAAGTCCTCGGCCAGGCCGGTGCGCGCCGCGACGTCCTCGATGCCGTGACCCTGCCGGATCAGGGCCTGGATGTCCCGAGGGGTGATGTTCCCCGGTGCTGAGCGCACCGCGGTGCGCTGCAAGCCGCGGCGAACCGATGCCGCGAGTTCCTCGTCCACAGGCAGCGTGTACTGCACGCCGCGGCTGTCGATGAGCACCATGTGTGCCCCATCATCCGACAGTCGCTCGAACTGCAATTCCCGCATCGGTGCCGCCCCCAGCAGTTGGTGTGTTGGTCCGGGCTTCAGTGTGGCAGACCCCGACCACGCAGCCCGCGCACGCGGATGCGGCGTGTCTCACACGGCGGACTTCGCAGCGATGATCTGCAGAGCACGTACTTCCGCACGGTGGACCCCCCGGCTACCCGCCCAGCTCGCTGCGCAGGCAGCGATCGCACACCCGGCCGTGACCAGGTAGGCGGTGTGCGCGCCGCGGGAGTCGATGATGACACCGGAGACCGGTGTCGCGATGGCCAGGCCCAGGGCCATGCCCGTACTGGTCCAGGTGATGCCCTCGGTGAGCTGCGCCGCGGGGACGATCCGCTCCACCAGGGCGGTCCCGGAGATCAGGACAGGGGAGACGGACAGGCCGGCCAGGAAGGCGACCGGCGCGAGGACCATGACATTGGGGGCCAGCGGAAAGCCGAGCGTCACCACTGCCATCACGCTGAGCATCAGCGTCATCCGGCGACCGTGGAACTGCGGGGAACGCATGGCCCCGTAGGCGAACCCGGCGAGCAGGGAGCCGAAAGCGTAGATGGCGAGCAGGACGCCCGTGGACGATGTGGCGTCCTGTTCCTGCGCGAACGCCACGGTGACGACCTCGAAGGAACCGAAGATCCCGCCGATGAAGACGAACGCGGCGATGACCAGCGGCATCCCGGGCTGAAGGATCGTCAAGCGTCCGATCCGCTTGGACCGGCCATGCGGGGCAGGCTCGGTTCGCCGTTGGGGGACCAGCCACGCGGTGCCGACGAGGACCAGGAGCACGCAGACGATCAGTGCCGCCGTCGGGTGCACATGCAGCGCCAGCACCGTGGCCAGCGGCGGCCCGATGACGAACACCACCTCATCCAGGATGCTCTCCCAGGCATAGGCGACGTGGATCCCGTCCGAGCCGGGAAGCACGTACGCCCATCTGGCACGCACCAGTGACCCGAAGTTCGGCATCATCATGCCCGCGCCGACGGCCAGTGGGATCACCAGCCACAACGACGAGGCCATGTCCAGGCTCACCAGCAGGCCCACCATGAACACCGTGTAGGCGGCAACCGCCAACGGCAGGATGCGGTGCTGCCCGTGGCGGTCCACGAATCCGCTGACCACGGGGCCGCCGATGGCAGCCGCCACGGCGAAACTGGCCGCGATGGTGCCCGCCACGCCGTACGAGACGCCCTTGGACGTCTCGAGCAGGACGATTCCCAGACTGATCATGGAGATCGGCAGCCGGCCCACGAAACCGGCTCCTGTGAACGCCGGTGCCCCGGGGGTGCGCAGGACATGACGGTAGGGGGCGAACACGCATCAACCCTAGGTGGACGTGCGGGCACTGCGCCGATCCGGGCACGATGGGGACATGGATGCGGTTCTTCTTGTGTCGTTCGGCGGTCCGGAATCGGTCGCGGAGGTCATGCCGTTCCTCCGGCGGGTCACCGCGGGGCGCAATGTGCCCGAGGAGCGGCTGCTCTCGGTTGCCGAGCACTACTTCGCGCGTGATGGCGTCTCTCCGATCAATGCCCAGAACCGGCAGTTGCTGGCCGCTCTGCGGTCCGAGTTCGCCAGTGACGGTCTCTCGGTCCACTGGGGCAATCGCAACAGCCCGCCGTGGCTCGCCGACGCCTTCGAGCAGATGCGTTCCGAGGGGGTGGACCGTGTGATCGCCGTGTTCACCAGTGCTTATTCGTCGTATTCGGGGTGCCGGCAGTACCGGGAGAACCTCGCCGAGGCCATCGGCGAGGCGCCCATCGAGGTGATCAAGATCCCGGCCTACTACAACCATCCCGGCTTCGTCGCGGCGAACCTCGAGCACCTCGAGAAGACGCTCGCCGGCGCCGGGGACGCGGCACACGTCCTATTCACCACCCACTCCATCCCGGTCGCGATGGCGGCGTCCTCGGGACCGGGCGGTGGCCAGTACGTGGCGCAGCACGAGGCTCTCGCGCAGCATCTGATGTCGGACATCGCCGACAGGATGCGCACGCAGTTCGCGTGGGAGTTGGTGTTCCAGTCCCGCTCCGGTCCGCCGCAGGTGCCGTGGCTCGAGCCGGACATCAACGACCGCATCGAGGAGTTGGCCTCGCAGGGGGTCGACGAGGTGGTGGTGGCGCCGATCGGCTTCGTCAGCGACCACATGGAGGTGGTCCAGGATCTGGATACCGAGGCGGCCGCCACCGCGCAGCGGTGCGGGATGCGGTTCCACCGGGTGCCGACGGTCGGCGACCATCCAGCGTTCGTCGCGGGGATCGGACAGAGCGTGCGCAGTGTGCGCGACGGGCGTGCGCCCGACACGTCTTTCGGCGCCGCGCTGCCTACCCCGTGTGTCGCAGGGTGCTGTCCGAACCCACGCACCCCGCGTGCGGCCCTGTGTGAGGTGACCTCGTGAACCACCCAGTGGAGGATCTGCTCGAGATCGCCACCCGCGCCGCAGCGGCAGCTGCACAATTCCTCGTGGACGGCTGGGCGACACGCAGCGTCGTCTCCACCAAGAGCTCGGGCACGGACGTCGTCACCCAGATGGACCGGGGCTCGGAAGCGCTACTGGTCGAGGCGATCCTGGCCAGTCGCCCCGACGACGCGATCCTCGGGGAGGAGGGTGGCAGCCGCGAGGGCACATCGGGTGTGCGCTGGGTGATCGACCCGCTCGACGGCACGGTGAACTACCTCTACGGATTCCCCGTGTGGGCGGTGAGCGTGGCGGCCGAGGTCGATGGGGAACCAGTCGTCGGAGTCGTGCACGCCCCTGCCCTCGGCACGGTATGGCGAGGTGCCACGGGCCACCTGGCTGAGGCCAACGGCACCGGCATCCATGCCTCGGGGTGCGACGACCTGGCAATGGCACTTGTCGGAACGGGTTTCGGCTACGAGGCCGCCGTGCGGGCTGCACAGGGCGAGGTCGTCGCCGGGTTGCTGCCGCGGGTGCGCGACATCCGGAGGGCGGGAGCCGCGGCCGTCGACATGTGCTGGGTGGCACAGGGTGTGTTGGATGCGTACTTCGAGAGGGGCACGCATCTGTGGGACCGTGCGGCGGCCATGGTGATCTGCCGGGAGGCGGGAGCGCAGGTGGGCGGATTGACCGGTGGACCGGCCTCGGATGCGATGACGGTCGCGGCGGCACCGGGTGTCTACCCGAGCCTTCAGAAGGCTCTGATCGAGGCAGGAGTCGGCCATGAGTAAGACCGACAGGTACCTGCGGTACCTGGCTGCGGAACGCGCCTCGGGCCACATGTACCGGGCGCTGGCGGACATGACCTCCGGACAGCGGCGCGAGGCGCTGCTGGAACTCGCTGCGATCGAGGACCGGCACGCCGCGCACTGGATGGCACTGTTGCACACGGCTGGGATCGCCATCCCGGAGGACTCCGGCGACCTCGAACCCGACGACGCCCAGGTGCTGCAGCGTGCGCGCGACCTCGGACTGGACGCGGTACTCGGCGATCTGGAACGGGCCGAACGCGAGGCCCAAGGGATGTACGACGCCGAACCGGATGCGTTGCCGGGGATGTCCGAGGACGAACGTGAGCATGCGGCGGTGCTCGCCGACCTCGGGGCGGCAGGTGTGCCGGCAACACCGAGCGACGTGCGGGGGCAGTTGAACGCAGCCGAGCCCTGGCACCGCACCGACAAGTCCGGTGCCCTGCGGGCGGCGATCTTCGGGATCAGTGACGGTCTGGTGTCGAACACCGCCCTGGTGATGGGATTCGCGGGCTCGGGGGTCGACCGGGGAACCGTGTTGTTCGCAGGTGTTGCCGGATTGCTCGCCGGGGCCTTCTCCATGGCTGCCGGGGAGTACGTGAGTGTGGCCAGTCAGACCGACCTGTTCCGCCGGGAACTCGCGCTCGAGGAGCAGGAACTGCGTGAGAAGCCGCTGGAGGAGCAGCGCGAACTGGAACTGCTGTACCGCGCGAAGGGCCTGGACCCGCAGACGGCGAAGGCCACAGCGGAGAAGATCATGGCCGATCCGAAGACAGCGCTGGACACCCTTGCTCGCGAGGAACTGGGGCTGGATCCCGACGAGCTGGGGAACCCCAAACGAGTTGCGGCGTCGAGTTTCGCGGCCTTCGCGGTGGGTGCCGCGGTGCCCGTCATCCCGTACTTCTTCCTGTCCGGTCTGACGGCATTGGCCGTAGCCGTGACGCTGGCCGTGATAGCGATGCTGGTCGTCGGTGGAACGGTGGGGCGGTTGTCGGGGCTGGGCGTGACCCGATCGGCGGCCCGGCAACTGCTGGTCGGCGGTGGTGCGGCAGCGGTTACGTACATCGTCGGCCGCCTCGTCGGCACAAGTGTGGGTTGACCGGCGCAGTGACGGGGCCCCAGCGTCAGTCGATGCGCCGCAGGTCGGCGTTGTACCAATGGGCGTTGTGCACGTAGGTCTTCACCGCGTCGTCGAAGTCACCTACGGCCACCATGTCCGGTTTGATCTTGGCCGGTACCCCCAAGGCCATGGCGAATGAGGGAACCTCGGTGTCATTGGTCACCATGGCCTGCGCACCCACGAGGCCGTGCCGGTGGACGACGACCCGATGCAGGACCACAGCGCCCGAGCCGATCAGGCAGTCGTCCTCGATCGTGCAGCCCTCGAGGTGGACATTGTGGCCGATCACACAGCGGTCGCCGATCCGGGTATCGAGCAGGCGCGTGCAGTGCACGATCGTGCCGTCCTGGACCGAGGTCTGGGCGCCGATCCGGATCGCGCCGTGGTCGCCACGGAGCACCGCTGTGGGCCAAACCGAAGACTCCGGGCCCACTGTGACGTCACCGATGAGGACGGCGTCCGGATGCACGAAGGCAGTGGGATCGATGACCGGGCGCTTTTCGCCGAGGGCGTAGACAGGCATGGGTCTATCTCACCCGACCAGATACCGGTGGCGCAACGGCGGTGCCCGGACCGCCCCCGGATGTGTCGTGAAGCCCCCTGATATGGCAACATCGGCGGTCAGGAACGACAACTCGGGCATGAATCGGGCCCCTGAGGCGTTGGCATGGACATCCGCAATGTGAGCAGGAGAGGGAATGGCAACCGACTACGACGCACCCCGTAAGACCGACGAGGAGATGTCCGAGGACTCTCTGGAGGAGTTGCAGGGTCGCGTCAAGACCGCGACCGGTGGCGTCGACGAGGACGAGACGGAGATCGCCGAGAGCCTCGAGCTGCCGGGCGCCGACCTGTCCAACGAGGCGCTGACCGTCCAGGTCGTACCCAAGCAGCAGGACGAGTTCACCTGCTCGGTGTGCTTCCTGGTGCACCACCGCAGCCAACTGGCCACGGAGAAGAACGGTGTCTACGTGTGCACGGAGTGTGCGGGCTAGGCCTCCAGCTCACCGTGCGGGCGTTCGGCCAGGCGGGCCATGCCCTGCTGAACAGCCACGTCGACCAGCGCCACGACCACCGCGGTGGCCAGTGCCCAGATGAGCACGCGGGCGAAGGGGACATCGACGTCGTCCTTGCTGGGAATCGTCCCGTCGTGCCGCCTCGCATACATCGCGTTGAGCGATTTCTTGGTCGCCCAGGCAGCGCCGACGGAGACCAACGGGGTCAGAAGTCGCGGGTTCACACATCCTCCACAGGTGTCGTACGGCGATCCTATAGCCCTCGTCGGCCCGCAGGGAGGATGACGGATCAGCCGTCGCGCAGTGCCGCGGCCAGCTCCTCCGGGTGAGCCGAACTCACCAGCCAGTACGGGGTCGGGCCCCGCGAGAGATCGATCTTCACGCCGTCCTTGGTCGACAGGTTGCGCAGGATCAAGTGCGCCCGGGTGTCGGCCTCAGGCCCGGCGACCACGCGAAGTTCCGGCGCGCCCAGCGGCAGAGCCCGGGCGATCTCGTCGCGGGCCAGGGATTCGTCGCCGACGCGCAGACCGGTGTCGTCCACGCTGATCTCGAGTCTGCGACGGCTGACCACCCAGACGGACAGAGCCACGATGATCGCGAACACGACCAGGGCCACAGGGACGGTCGCCGCGGCGGCCAGCGTGAAACTGAACAGGGCCGCCAGACCGACGGCCACCCCGTAGACCCACCACGGCGGACGCAGGACCTCCCGATATGTCATGGCCCGATTGTCCAACGCCGGGCCGGAGCACCACCCACTCGGCCCCATAGGATTGCCATGTGGGAGACCCTGAGATCACCTGGCCGGTGAGCCCGACGCTGCCGCCGCCACAGGCCCAGATGCCTACTCGGCACCCGCACGCGGTAGCGGTGGGTGAGGAGATCCCGAGCCACTACGACCGGTGTTACGGCTGTGGCTCGAAACACCCCGCGGGTCTGCACATGCGGGTGATCGCGGGGGAGTTGAGCGTGCACGCGGTCTTCGAGGTCACCGATGTCCATCAGGGCGCGCCCGGCCTCGCGCACGGCGGGTTGCTCTCGACGGCCTTGGACGAGGCCCTCGGGGCACTGAACTGGCTGCTGTTGGTGCCTGCGGTGACGGCGCGACTCGAGGTCGACTTCCGGCGGCCGGTCCCGGTCGGATCCGTGTTGCACATCGACGCCCGGATCGCGGGGATCGACGGGCGCAAGGTCTACACACGGGCCGTCGGCAGGCTCGGGGAGGACGGGCCTGTTGTTCTGACCGCCAGTGCCCTGTTCCTGCAGGTTCCGTTGGAGCACTTCCTGGACAACGGCCGCAAGCAGGACGTCGATGCAGCGGTGGCGGAGCGCACCGCACCTGGCAACGGCCTGGCGGTGAATCCATGAATCTACTCATCCACCGACTGGACCCGGACCTGCCACTGCCGTCCTTCGCACACCCGGGGGATGCCGGTCTCGACCTGTACACGCGCGTCGACGCCACGCTGTCCCCGGGGGAGCGGGCGCTGCTACCCACGGGGGTGGCCATCGCCCTGCCGGCCGGATATGCGGCCTTCGTGCATCCACGCAGCGGTCTGGCCGTGAAACACGGGATCGGGGTGGTCAATGGCCCCGGCACGATCGACGCCGGTTACCGTGGCGAGATCTCGGTGTGCCTGATCAATCTGGACCCGGAAAGCCCTGTGGCCTTCCGTCGCGGAGACCGCATCGCGCAGTTGGTCGTGCAGGAGGTGCCGCAGGTCGCGCTCATCGAGGTCGACCGCTTGCCCGGTTCGGCGCGAGATGTCGGGGGGTTCGGTTCCACAGGCGGACATGGCGGCGCGCAGTGACGTCCTACCGCGTTACGGTGGGACGGGTCGATCCATAGGAGAAGAAGTGTTCAAGCGACGCAAGAGCGGTTCGGACGCCGACGACACCACGGCCGAGGAGGTCGTGGCCGAGGAGGTCGTCGAGGAGGTAGCAGTGGAGCAGTCCCCGGCCGAACCGACGTCGGGACCATACGACATCTCGGCAGCCCCGGCCGATGAGATCGCCCGGGTGGACCTCGGGGGTCTGCAGATCCCGATCGTCGACAACATGCAGTTGAGCCTTGAGGGCCACAACGAGGAGAACAACACGTTCGCCATCGCAGTGGTTGTCCTGGAGGAGCAGCAGGCGGCGCTGCAGTTGATGGCTGTGGCCGCTCCTCGATCCGGTGGCTTCTGGTCAGAGGTGATGGACGAACTCGAAGCTGAGATCGGCCAGGCGGGCGGAACCATGTCCCGCTCGGAAGGTCGTTTCGGCACCGAACTCAGCGGCGAGGTCCCCGCGCAGGACCAGCAGGGGAACACGGCGATGCAGCCCGCGCGATTCGTCGGCGCCGAGGGGAATCGCTGGTTCATCCGTGGGATGTTCATGGGCACTGCCGCGACCAGCCCCGCCATGGGTGAGTTCTTCGAGGACATCCTGGCCGGCTGCATCGTCAACCGTGGCGAACGCCCCATGGCCCCGGGGGACCTCATTCCACTGGCGCCGCCCGAGGGCATCGAGGCCGAAGCCGTCGAGGACGACGACGAGGCTCAGTACGAGGACATGGAACCCTTCGAGCGTGGCCCGGAGATCACCGAGACGCGCTGAGCCTCACCAGAGTTCCCGTGCGAGAGCGGTCGACGCCGCCACGTGGCGGGGGATGACGGTCAGCGACGCGCCGGGGATGCACGTGGCCCAGGTGCGCGCCACGTTCTGCGGATGGGTCGGGTCGTCTGCGAGAGCCACCACCCGGGTCTCGGCGCGGATCCGCCGCAGTTGTGTGCAGTCCGGCGCCTGCTGTTCGGCGGCGACCCGCAGCGCGTTAACCAGATCTGCTTGCGACATCGATTGCCAGGCGGTGCGCAGTTCGTCAACGATCCAGTCGTCGGGCGCATCCGCTGCGATCTCGGCCAGCACCGAGGTGGTGGACGACCGCTCCAGCCGTTCAGCCGTGGCGCGGGTGAGCGCTGCGACCGCCTCCGGGTGCGCCAGCCAGGCCGGCATCACGGCGTAGAGCCTGCCGTGCCAGCCGCTGGTAGCGCAGAAGCGTGCTGCGGCGTGTGCACCGAGCGAGACCCCGCCTACCACGTCGCCGTCCGCGAGGTCCGCCCGCGCGATGATCTCGACCATCTGTTCCATGGTCGCCCCGCGCACATCGGGGGCGACCAGCTTCCAGCCCCGCGCGGTCGAGGTGGGGCCGAAAGTGCGACCGATGAACTCTGGGGTGGAGCCCGCCCCGTGCAACAGCAGGCAGGTGGTCATGACGCCATTGTGCTGAACATGGGTCCTCACGTGGCCCACTCTCGGACTCCCGCTCGGAGCCGCGCGTCGTGGTCAGCCTTCAGCGTCCTCGTCCGTCGTGTGCGTCCGTACCGGACCACCGGGATGCCGTTGGCCAAACGGGGATGCGACAGGTTCCGGCGAGCGCCGTACCCTGGAACGGTGACCGTTGAGAAGACATGGCGCGCGCGCACGAGCACGGGGCAGTTGTGCCAGCACGTGACCATCTGCGATGCCGAAGTGGGGGAGGTCGTGGAGGTCACAGGTTCCGTGCACAGCGTGACGCTGCACCCCAGTGGCGGTGTGGAGTCGTTCGAGGCCGATGTCTCTGATGAGACCGGGATGGTGCATCTGGTGTGGCTCGGTCGGCGGCGCCTCACGGGCATCGTCCCCAGTCGGCGGATCAGTGCGCGCGGACGCGTGGCGCTGCGCGATGGTCGCAAGGTCATCTTCAATCCCGAGTACGAGCTGACCATCCCGGGCAGCGAGTGACGGCCGAACAGCAGCCTGCGCCGGCGCACCCGGAGGCCGTGCTGCTCGAGCGTGCCCTCGGCGGGTGGCGGGGCATGATCGACTCCGCACTGCCGTCGGTGGTGTTCGTCGTGGTGTTCATGCTCAACGGTCGCGTCCTGCAGCCCGCACTGATCGCGGCGCTGGGCGCCGGAGTGATCATCCTGATCTGGCGTTTGTTCCGCCGACAACCACTCACCCAGGTGCTGGCCGGTTTCGCCGGCGTGGCCATCTCCGCCTATGTCAGTTCCCGCACCGGGGAGGCCCGCGACTTCTTCTTGTGGGGCCTCATCGTCAACGTCGTGTACGGTTCGGCGTTCCTGATCTCGTTGCTCGTGCGATGGCCGCTGATGGGGGTCGTGGTGGGCGCCTTCACCGGCGATCCCACCGGTTGGCGCCAGGAACCGGACCTCCGGCGTGTGTTCGCGGCCGCCACGTGGGTCTGGGTGTTCGTTTTCGGGGCCCGGATCGTTGTGCAGGTGCCTCTCTACCTGGCCGGATGGGTCGGGGCCCTCGGCACGGCGCGCATCATCATGGGGTGGCCACTGTTCCTGTTCGGGGCGTACGTCACCTACCGGTTGCTCCGGCCCGTGTTCGCTCAGAAGCGGCTAGCCGAAGCGACGGCCGAGCAGGACGCCGATGAAGGCGCCGAGGAAACCCCCGAGGCCCAACCCGACCGGCCCGATTCCGGGCACCCAGGTCAGCACGGCGCCCAGCACTAGCCCGATCACTCCGACCACCGCCGCGACGACGATCGCCAGGCCAGTTCCCCCGGAGGATTCGTCGCTCTTCTGAACCTCTGCATCCGGGCGACGCGCAGGCGGTTGTGCCCCGCCGGTGCTTCCGGCGCCGCCGGTCACACCGTCGATCTCCCGAAGCAACTTCTCGATGTCGTCGTTGTCGCTCATGTCTCCATCTGAACACACGTCGAACGTTGCTGCCCAGACCCGTGACGGGGTAGCGGACGGCGACCGGTATTGACAGGCTGGGGCCATGGCCTCGAAGACGAAACGGGCGAACCCGTCGCGCAGCAAGGTGAAGGTTTCCGCAGGCACTCTGGACCCCGCTGAGGCCGCCGCGCTGGACCGTTGGTTCCGGGCTGCGAACTACCTGTCCGTGGGGCAGATATACCTGCTCGACAATCCGATGTTGCGCCGGCCCCTGCGCGCCTCCGACATCAAGCCGCGTCTGCTGGGACACTGGGGCACCACACCGGGGCTCAACTTCATCTACGCACACCTGAACCGGATCATCTGCCGCGATGGCACCGACATGATCTACATCGCGGGTCCCGGGCACGGGGGCCCGGCGATGGTGGCCAACGCGTGGCTGGAGGGCACCTACACCCACTACTACCCGGATGTGACGCTGGACGAGGCCGGCATGGCCAGACTGTTCAAGCAGTTCTCCTTCCCGGGCGGTATCCCGTCGCACGTGGCGCCGGAGACTCCGGGCTCCATCCACGAAGGCGGCGAACTCGGGTACTCGTTGTCGCACGCCTTCGGTGCCGCGTTCGACAACCCCGAGCTTGTGGTTGCCTGCGTCATCGGTGATGGCGAGGCCGAGACCGGACCGCTGGCCACCTCGTGGCACGGCAACAAGTTCTTGAATCCGGTGACCGACGGAGCAGTGCTGCCGATCCTGCACCTCAACGGTTACAAGATCGCCAATCCGACCGTGCTGGCACGCATCCCGCATGAGGAACTCACTGCTCTGCTGGTCGGGTACGGATGGAAGCCGCACTTCGTAGAGGGGTCCGATCCACAGCGGATGCACGAGGTGATGGCCAGCACGATGGACACGGCCATGGCGGAGATCGCGGAGATCCAGCGCGCAGCCCGCGAGGAGGGGAAGACCACCCGCGTGCAGTGGCCGATGATCGTCCTGCGCAGCCCCAAGGGCTGGACGGGGCCATCCGTGGTGGACGGCAAGCAGGTCGAAGGCACCTGGCGCAGCCACCAGGTGCCCCTGGCGCAGACACACACCGACCGCCAGCACATGCGGCAACTGGAACAGTGGCTCAAGTCCTACCGTCCCGAGGAACTGTTCGACGACCACGGTAGGCCGCGGCCCGAGGTGGTGGAACTGGCGCCGGTGGGGGAATCGCGGATGTCGGCCCAGCCCCACGCCAACGGCGGGGTGCTGATGCGCCGGCTCGAGTTGCCGGACTGGATGGACTACTTCGTGCCGGTCCCGGAGCCTGCCAAGACCACCCATGAGCCGACCCGCGTGCTCGGAGGACTCCTGCGCGACACGATGGCGATGAACATGGCCGCTGGGAACTTCCGGATCTTCGGGCCCGACGAGACCGAGTCCAACCGGCTGAACGGCGTGTTGGAGGTGACCGGGAAGACCTGGGAGGCGGAGAAGCTCGACGAGGAGTGGGACGCGCTGCTCAGCCGTGACGGCCGGGTCATGGAGGTCCTGAGTGAGCACACCTGCCAGGGCTGGCTGGAGGGGTACCTGCTCACCGGCCGGCACGGTGTCTTCTCGTGCTACGAGGCGTTCATCCACATCGTGGACTCGATGGTCAACCAGCATGCGAAATGGCTCAACACGACCCGCGACATCGGGTGGCGGCGCCCGATCTCCTCGTTGAACTACCTGCTCACCTCGCACGTGTGGCGGCAGGACCACAACGGCTTCTCCCACCAGGACCCCGGCTTCATCGACCACGTGGTGAACAAGAAGGCAGACGTGATCCGTGTCTACCTGCCACCGGACACCAACACTCTGTTGTCGACCATGGATCACTGCCTGCGCAGCCGGGACTACATCAATGTCGTGGTGGCCGGGAAGCAGCCGGTCCTCGACCTGCTCGACGCCGAACAGGCCCGCATGCACTGCACCCGGGGGATCGGCATCTTCGACTGGGCCAGTTCCGATGGCGGGGGCGATCCGGACGTGGTGCTCGCCTGTGCCGGCGACGTTCCCACGATGGAGACGCTGGCCGCTGCAGCAATCCTGCGCGAGCAGCTTCCCGACCTGCGGGTGCGGGTGGTGAACGTGGTGGATCTCATGCGCCTCGTTCCGCACAGCGAACACCCGCACGGCCTGCGCGATGCGGAGTTCGATGCGTTGTTCACCACGGACAGGCCGATCATCTTCAACTACCACGGCTACCCCTGGCTGATCCACCGGCTCACGTACTCACGCGCCGGCCACGACAACCTGCACGTGCGCGGCTACAAGGAGGAGGGCAGCACGACGACCCCCTTCGACATGTGTGTCAGGAACGACATCGACCGGTTCCATCTCGTGATCGACGTGATCGACCGGGTGCCGGGCCTCGGTGCCCACGCGGCAGGGTTGCGGCAGGCGATGGTGGATCGCCGCATCGCCCACCAGCACCACATCCGGGAGCGCGGCGAGGACCTGCCCGAGGTCCGGGATTGGACGTGGCCGTTCTGAGGGGACGTCTGCGGGCCCGGACCCATAGCCTTGAGCGGTGAAGGACTTCGCCTCCGCCGACGTGACCCGGATGTACAGGGAGGAGTACGCGCAGGCGCTGAACTCGCTGGGGCGCTTCAACCTCGCGATCTTCGGTAAGACCGGGACCGGCAAGAGCACGTTGGTCAACGCGATCTTCGGGCAGGACGTGGCGGCCACGGGTACCGGCCGCCCGGTGACGACCGGCCTGGACTACTACGTGCATCCCAACGGGATTCTGGGGGTCTACGACTCGCGCGGATTCGAGACCGGCGAGGCCGGTGACCGCATCCTCAAGGCGCTCGAAGACATCGTGTCGGCCAGTCGTGGGGGAGACGCCTCGGAACAGATCCACGCCGCGTGGTACACGGTCCGATGGAGCGACCGGCGCTTCGAGGAGCACCAGGCGGCATTCGTGCGCAGGCTGCACGACTTGGGGTTGCCAGTGCTGTTCGTGCTGACCCAGGTACCGTGCAACGCGCAGGGGCAGATCCACGAGGAGGCGCTTGAGTTCGCCCGGTACATCGCGGGCCAGGGACTGCCACTGGCCGGCGAGGGGCGCGTGTTCCTCACCAACGCCAAGGCCGATCCGTTCCTCGGGACTGTGGTCTTCGGCTTGCAGGAGTTGCTGGATGCGACCTTCGACACGATCCCCGAGGTCGCTGTCGCCGCGTTGTCGGCCGCCCAGCAACTCGACTGGGGGCGTAAAAGACAGACTGCTAAGAAGATCATTGCAGCAAGCGCGTCGTCTGCCTTGGCCACAGGCGCGACCCCGATTCCGTTTTCCGACGCGGCCATCCTGGTCCCGCTCCAGATCGCGATGATCGCGCGGCTGACGGCCGCCTACGGAACCACGCTGCCGTCCGCCCAGTTGGCGTCGCTGGTCGGGTCGCTGATGCTGTCCAGTGGTGCCACCACGGCGGGCCGGTGGATGGTCTCGTCGCTGCTACGGGTCGTACCGGGGGGTCAGCCGGCGGCCATGGTCATCTCGGGCACGGTGGCGGCGAGCATGACCACCGCCATGGGCTGGGCCTGGGTGGCGGTGCTGGAGAAGTATCTGGTGCGCGGAGACCTCAGTGATGAGGACGCCTTGAAGGCGGTCTTCGTCGAGGAGTTCCGGCGGCGGTTCAAGCTCACGCGGGGGTCCGGCAAGGAGGGGTCCGGCAAGGAACTGCCGCCAGGCCAGTGAACCCGTGCCCCCGACCCACCAACGTGAGGGCCGGTGGCATGTTTGGGATGGCGGCGGCGCGCTCAGGGTGAGGGCGGCGGCGCGTTTGTGACGGCGGCGGCGCGTTCAGGGTGAGGGCGGCGCCGCGTTTGTGACGTTGTTGCGCCCCTACAGCGGCCGTTGTTGCGATGTTGCGGGGTTCGAGGGCGGTGAGTTCATTCGGTCAGTGCAACAGCGATGTCTTCTTCGAGGACCTTGGTGAGGTGCTCGATTGGTGTGAGCCAGCCTAGGGCTTTGCGGGGCCGGTTGTTCATCAGGTCTTCGATCTCGTCAAG
>Ga0209607_1000348_pt1 | contig 42163 bp, 47 predicted proteins | sample AD_UKC117_MetaG_FD_184413 | JGI IMG/M metagenome (GOLD analysis project Ga0209607, IMG submission 184413) | Active sludge microbial communities of municipal wastewater-treating anaerobic digesters from Hong Kong - AD_UKC117_MetaG (SPAdes)... | ecosystem: Engineered > Bioreactor > Anaerobic >... | reverse complement strand
CATCGAGGAGGCTATCGAAAGGGAGGTATCGCAAGCAGGGCAACCGTTTGCCTCCTTTTTCGCGGAAAACAAGGTGGAGTACTTCTTCGTGAAGAACTTGGAAACCGTGCAGGGGGATGAACGGGACGTGATCCTTTTCAGCGTGGGGTATGCTCCGGATTCGGCCGGGAAATTCCCCATGTTTTTCGGGCCGCTCAACCTTCCGGGCGGGGAGAAACGTTTGAACGTTGCTATCACCCGCGCTCGGCGAAAAGTGGTGGTGTTTTCTTCCTTTTCCCCCTCCCAGATGGATTTGGGGGGTTCCCAAAGCAGGGGAGTGCGCTTGCTCAAGGAATACCTGGAGTATGTGAGCGGCAAGGGAAACATGGCGAAGAGCAAAGGGGGTCTGGCTCCCCGTTCGGATTTTGAAGAGGCGGTGCAAAGTGCCCTGGAGGAGAAGGGATTGCAAGTGGATCCGCAGGTTGGTCGGTCGCGGTACCGCGTTGACCTGGGAATCGTGCATCCGGATGATCCCGACCGGTACATCTTGGGAATCGAATGCGATGGTTCGCTGTACCAACCGGGTGTTTCCACCCGGGATCGCGAACGCTTGCGTCAGCAAGTACTGGAAGGGTTGGGGTGGAACCTGCATCGTGCCTGGAGCCTTTCGTGGAACGAAAACTCCGACCAGCAAGTGCAGCGGATCGCTGAGCTGGTGCAAGAGCTGCAAGAAAAAGGCCCCGTTCCCCCTCCTGCCACGGGTCGGGTGCCCGACATTTCCGCGGAAGCGGATCTCCAGGTTCCCGAACCCGTCGGCGAGAAACAGGTATTGGCCTACGAGGTCTTGCCCATCTCTCCCGGACCCAGCAGCTCGGAGCATCGTGATTTCCCCGTGCTGCTGCGAAAGGAGATCCGACGGGTACTGGAAAGCGAAGCCCCGGTCCATCGGAAGTTTCTCTGGGAGCGATTCGTTCCTTTTTTTGGATTGAGCAGGAGGAGCTCCAGCGTTTCGGACGGGGTGAACCGGGCGTTGGACGAACTGGTTTCCTCCGGAAAGTATGCGCAAAGGGGGGAATTTTTCTGGAAACAGGGGCAGCACGTTCCCCCTTTGCGCAAGCCAGAGGAGGCAAAACGCCTCCCGATCGAGTGGGTGTGCGACGAGGAATTGCAGGCAAACATGCTTTGGTTGTTGTCCCAGGCTTTTAGCCTTTCTGCGAAGGATTTGAAGGATCAGCTGGCCCAGTGGTGGGGGTATTCCCGCTATTCCTCTTCCCTGGACGAAAGGTTTGATCCGTTGATCGAAGAGTTGGTGCGCGCGAAGAAAGTGCGGCGCAACCGCAACGGTTTGTTGGAGGTGTCGTTTTGTCCGACCGATACTCCCTGATGAAAGAAGTGGAGGAAAAAGTGCAGCAATGTTCGCGTTGCCCGCTGTTTGAGCAGCGCAACCATCCCGTACCCGGGGAGGGAGATCTCCAAAGTCCCATCGTGTTCGTGGGGGAAGGTCCCGGCGCGGAGGAAGACAAAAGCGGCCGCCCATTCGTGGGAAAGGCGGGGAACCTCCTGGTGGAAATCTTGAAAGCGGTTTCCTTGCGCCGGGAGGACGTGTACATCACGAACATCGTGAAGTGCCGTCCCCCGCAAAACCGTACCCCTACGTTTGCGGAAATGGAAACGTGTTTTCCCTTCTTGCAAGCGCAGCTTTGCATCCTGCAGCCACGTCTCATCGTCACGCTGGGATCCGCTCCCTTGTCTTTCCTGTTGCAGGATAAAAACGTGCGCATTACCCGGCAGCGTGGGGTGAAGCTTCCCTACAAGGGGGGGATGGAGATCTTTCCCATGTTCCATCCCAGCTACCTATTGCGCAACGCATCAAAGGCCCCGGGTTCCCCGAAGTTTCTTACCTGGAAGGATATCCAGGAAGTGAGGAGGCTGTATGACACCTACCGAGAAGAAAATTGACCCGAGTTTCTGGGTGTTTCTGGTCTATTTTTTCGGGTTTTTCCTGCTGTACAAGTTGACCGCCACGGTGATGGGAGCCCTGTTGTTTGGCTGGTACCTTTCGCTCATCATCGAGGTTCCCGCCAATTTCTTGAGCCGGATCAAGGGGGTATCGTTCAAGTTGGCCACGGTGATCTCCTCGCTGGTGATCTTTTCGCTGATGGCCTACGCCTTTTACCAGGTGATCCCGATCCTGCTGGATGAGGGGAAAAAGATCTTCCCCATGATCACCCAGGCCGCGGAAGACCTGCAGCTCAACATGATGGGGGAAAATACCCGCATCGACCCCAAGGTGATTGAATGGGTGGAGAATTTTACCTCTGACCTGGTTACCCGTTTCTCGGAGTTTGGGGTGAACATCATCAACTGGATCATCCAAAATATCCCAAACGCCATGACCGCCACGTTGCTGTTCATCGTGACCGCTTCTTACTTCACCGCCTTGACTCCCATTTTGAAAGGGAATATCTGGCGTTTCTTCCCCGCCTCCACGCGGGCAAAGGCCATCGCGTTCATGAAAGACTACTACCGGGATATCCGCCATTTTATCGGTGGCCAGGTCATCATCGCCGTTACCGTGGGGACGTTGGTGGGTGTGGGTATGTTCCTCTCGGGTGTTCCGTACTCGCTTTTCCTGGGATTCCTTTCGGGCATCACGAACTTCATTCCGTTCGTGGGGGTTTTCGTGGCATCCATTCCTTCCCTTCTGCTGGGGTTCACGCATGGCTCGTTTGGAGGGGTCATCAAGGTCATTATCGTGCTGGTGGTCGTGAACCAGTTGGAAAGCTGGGTTCTGGCACCGCGTATCCAGGGGCAGCGAATGAAGCTGAACTGGTTTGCCATCGTTGTGGCCATTTTCCTGTGTGGAGCATTTTTCGGTGTCGTGGGGGTTTTGCTGGCCATTCCTCTCCTGATCTTTTTCCGGAATTTCTGGTCACAGTACGTGCAGGAAATGTTCAAGAGGTTGTAGGAGTTCAAAATAGAGGGGGATTCGATTTGCGAATTGCAGTAGCCGGAGGGGTTACGGGGGGGCATATTTACCCCGCGGTGGCCGTGCTGGAGTACTTCATGCAACAAAAGGAAAACGTGGAGGTGCTGTACTTTGCCACCCCGCACGGGTTGGAAAACCGGGAAATCGTGCGCCTTTTTCCGCATGCCCGCATCGTGAAGCTGGATGTGGGGGGGCTCATCCGCCCGCTGTATTCCCCGGGGAATCTCAAGGTGGCCATGCGCCTTTGGCGTGCCATGCGCGTTTGTAAACGGGAGCTGGAAGGTTTCTCCCCGGATTTCAGTTTCATCACGGGGGGGTACGTTTCGGTGCCCGTGGGGCTCATGAGCCAGCGGCTCACCGTTCCCACGTTCGTGCACGAACAAAATGCCATTGCGGGAAAAGCCAACCGGGTGGTCGGAAAGCGGTGCACACGCATCTTCACCAGTTTCCCGGAGAGTTCCCGCGACTTCGGTGAACACCTGGCCCACAAGATCCTGCACACGGGAAACCCCGTTCGGAATGTGGAAAACAGGGACCGCAAGATCTTCGAAGCGCTGGGGTTGAACCCCAACAAGAAAATCATCCTGGTGACCGGCGGAAGCGGGGGATCGGATTTCATCAACGACCGGATGATGGAGCTGTACCGCCATTTCTCGGGGGAAAACCACGAAATGGAGTTCTTGCATTCGTGTGGAAACGAGCAAACCCTCCATCGTTTGCGGGAATTCGAGTTCGTGCACCCCTTTTCCTTCATCGAGGATATGCACTTGTACCTTTCTGCGGCGGATGCGGTCGTGGCCCGGGGAGGAGCCACCACCGTGGCAGAAATCATCGCGTACGGCGTTCCGGCACTCATCATTCCTTGGTCGGGAGCCGCGGAAAACCACCAGCTGATCAATGCCATTTCCCTGGAGAAGAACCGGGCCGGTTTTTTCCTGGAAGAAAAGGAAGCCAGCGTGGAAGCCATCGGGCGCAAGCTGCAAATGCTTTTGGACAAGAAAATTTCACAGTCCATGCGCTTCCAACTCAAGGAACTGCGCCCTCTTCAAAACCCCGCGCACCGCATTTTTGAAGAAATCACCCTTTCCATCGCACATGCACAGAGCCAAGCGTAACCTACGGTGCGTGGAATTCGCGGATGATTTTGATCCAGCGTCCCAGGGCAAGGATATCCCGCAACCCGAATTTCTCTTTCTTTCCTATGGCCAAACCCACCCGTCCTTCCACGGGTTTGCCGGGTTCGGGCGTCACGACCACGTACACGATTTCCTGCTGGACAGGTGTGAAGGAGAGGCGGAGCAAGAACCACGAGTCGGTGTTGGAGAACGGCTCGTGGAAGAATTCCACCGGGTTCCCACGGGTCACGAAGGATTGGATTCCCCAGTGCGAGGGAAGATCCGGGAAAAGGGAGGAAAGGCTTACCCCTGGTGTGGGAGAAAGGTCCGTGGGAAACGAGGGAGAGAGTAGCCAGGCAACGGGTTTGAAATCCTTGAGTTCGGAAAGGACAGGCACGCTCAGCACCAGGTCGATGGGTTCCCCGGGAACGGTTTCAAAGCACATCCAAAACTGCGCGGATTGTTCCGAAAAGATGTGGTAGGCGATTTGCGAGACATCGGGTTGGTCGAGGAAAAGGGCTTTTTCGAAGGAATCGTGCACGATGTTGCTTTCCACCACTTTGTGCCCCCAAAGGGTGGCGGACAGCAAGAGCGGTAACAGGAGAAAGTACCGGCCAATTGGTTTCATACTCCAAACCTCCTCGTTTTTTTCCCCGTAGCGTGCAAATTTGCTATAATACCCAATGATGCGTTTTTCTCGGAGGTGGCTACGATGAAACGGAAAACAATACTTGGGTTTCTCTTTTTTTTGATTATACTCCTTTTTCTTCCCAGTTGCGCGGCTCCCGGGCCCGATCCCAACGCCAACAACTTCCCTCCCACCCGTCCGCTTTTGATCGAACCCGCGAACGGTGCCACGGGTGTGGAAAACGACCCCACGCTTCGCTGGAACGTTTCGGTGGACCTGGACGGTGATCCGGTGCAGTACGTGATCCTTTTTGCCACCAACGTGATCCATTCCGGGGACGTTTTCGTGGATGCCACGGAAACCCGGAGCATCCAGTTGCACGATCTTTCGGAGGGCACCTGGTGGTGGCGGGTGATGTCGGTGGACCCCGGAAAGAGGATGAGCCGCTCGGATCGCTGGTCGTTTACCGTGGGAGATTTCCCGCTTCCCGTGGAGGCACAAGGGAACTCCGTGGAAAGCCAGTACTTGGTGAACACCACGGGGGGAGAAGGAATTGAACTGAACTGGCCCCGCTTTGAAAACCCCGAGAATGCTGCAGCCCCCATTTTCTACGACATTCGCATCGATGAAAACCCGGAACAAATGGCACAAGCGCGGGTTTTCCAAGAGTATTCCACCACCACTTCCCAGCTTTCGCTGCGCGTCCCGGGTTTCGGAACACATACTTTGTACGAGGGCTGGATCCACGCGCGCGACGAGCACGACGCGCAGGTGGAAGTGGGGCACTTTTTCTTCACCGGCGACAACCAGCCTCCCTCTGCCGTGTCCACCCCCCAACCGGGGGATGGCCAGGTGCACGTGGACGCGGATGCTTTCCTCGGTTGGTCCGCGGCGCGGGATCCGGATGGGGATGCACTGGTGTACGACGTGTACGTGAGCGATGGAAGCCAAGCCCAAGGGGACACACGTTTTTCCCGAGACGGGCGAGCGTACGTGCGTGCCGGAAGCGATTTGGAAGAAACACGTTTCCAACCCGTGCAACCTTTCCAGCCCGGCAGGGAGTACGCCTGGGTGGTAGTTGCCCGCGACGAGTACGGGGGGTTCTCGGTAAGCCCGGAGTGGACGTTACGTGCTTCCAACGCCACGCCAACTGCCTTACAAGCCATCCTCCCGGAAGATGGCGCCACCGCACAGCCCGTGGAACTCACGCTGCAATGGAGCGCCAGCGATGCGGATGGTGATGCCCTGGAATACAGCGTATGGATGGCAAAGGGAGACCACTCCCTGGAATTGCTGGAAGAAGGCTTGACGCAGCCGGAGTTGGCGCTTTCGAACTTGGACTACGATTCGGAGTACCGCTGGCAGGTGAGCGCGGATGATGGCCAGGAAATGGGTGCGCGCGCGGTAGCGACCAGTGCGGTCTTCCGTTTTTCCACCTCCGCACCTCCCAACGAACCCCCGGCTGCTCCTTCGAACCCGCAGCCCGCCAACCTGGCCCAGGGGGTGAGCGTGGATACCACGCTGTCCTGGAACTGCTCGGATCCGGATCACGATACGCTTTCCTACCGGGTATACCTTTCCACGAGTTCTTCCAACTGGCCAGCCCCCGCCCAGGTGACTTCCACTTCCTACGATCCCGGGACATTGGCGCATGCCACGCGCTACTACTGGAAGGTCGTGGCGGATGACGGCAAGGCATCGGGCTTGCGGGCCACCACTTCCAGCGCGGTGTGGTCCTTTACCACCGAAGCAGCCCCGAACAATCCGCCGAACCAACCCACCAACCCCGATCCACAGGACGGAGCGACGGACGTAGCCACATCGCTCACCTTGAGCTGGGAATGTTCCGATCTGGATGCGGGAGACACGTTGTCTTACGAGGTGTACTGTGCCACGGATACTTCCCTGTACGCTTCTCCCACCAGCGTTTCGGCCACTTCCTGCCTCCTGGAGGAGTTACGCGCCGGTGAGACGTACTTTTGGAAAGTGGTGGCCGACGATGGAAAGGACAGCACAACCGGGCCAGACTGGTCCTTTACCACCGTTTCGCTTCCTTGAGCGGGGAGTGGGCGTGAAAGGCATGCGGGCCAGCCTTGCACTCAAGCGCGGGCTGGACGTGTTGTTTTCCCTGTTTCTCCTGTTGCTCTTTTCCCCCCTGTTCTTGCTGTTCTCGCTGTGGATTCGCGGGGAGGACGGGGGCGGGGTGTTTTTCCGCCAGCAACGTTTGGGAAAGGATTGCCGGGTGTTCGAGATCGTCAAGTTCCGCAGCATGGTTCCCAACGCCGAACACAAAGGGGCGGGGATTCACGTGGGCCAGGGAGACGAGCGCATCACGCGGGTGGGAAGGTTCTTGCGCAAAACGAGCCTGGACGAGCTTCCCCAGTTGTGGAACATTCTCAAGGGGGACATGAGTTTCATCGGGCCACGCCCCCCACTCACTTTTTTCCCCTATCGCTGCACGGAGTACCCGGAAAGCGTGAAGGTGCGCTTTGGGATGCGTCCGGGTATGACGGGGCTGGCACAGGTGAACGGGCGCAACGAGATTCCCTGGGAGGAGCGCTTTCCTTTCGACGTTGCGTACGTGGAAAAATGGTCGCTTGCCCTGGACTGGAAGATCTTTTGGAAGACGTTGATTCTCGTGGTACGGCGCAAAGGAATCTACGGTTGAGTTTTCTTGGAATAGCCATTGCGCAGGGGGCGCAGGAAGAAATCCACGGCGAAAAGCCCTGCGGTGAGACCGGCCAGCACCAACCAGGCTTGGGTGAGATGGTTCAGTTTGAGTCCCTGCCAGCTGGAGGACAGCAGTTGGATGGAGTAGTGAATGGGCAGCCAGCCGGCAAAGGCTTTCGCGTTGTCGTGCAGAAAGGGTTTGAGTACCGAGATATCCCCGAAGGTGGAAACCACCAGCCCGAACACCGCGAAAAGGAGGAAGAGGCAGAAACCGAGCACCAGCATGGTTTGGGGTTTCTTCAGCCAGCCCGTGAGAATGAATCCCATCTGCTCGAACACCGCCGCAGACAGCAGGCAGGCCGCGATGGTCAGGGGAAGGTCGCGCGGTGCGCGTATGCCGTAAAACAGCCTGCCGAAAACGTACATCACCAGGATACTGGCTGCCGAAAGCGAGAGGTGGAAGATCCACAGGCCGATGATACGCGTGCGGTAGGAAACATTCTTGCTGGAGGGTAACACCGCGTACATGCAGGAGGAGTCCATGGGAAGCAGCACCAGCCCGTTGAGGGCAAGTACGATGGACAGCACTCCCGGGGTGGTGAAATCGACGAAACCCATGCCCTTAAACAGGAAATTCGGGGTATTCCCAATGATGAACCCCAGTATCCCCACGATCACCAACGGGTAAAACAGGTAGAAAACCCCCACCACCGGGTTGAAAAACAGGTCCTTGTACTTGTGGCCCAGGAAACGCAAAACCCCCACGTGTATCCCCCTCCCCTCACTCTTCGACGAGCATTATACCACATCGATTGGTACCGTTTCGTAACACCGAAAGCGGAACAACGCTTTTGCCGTTGCGTCTGGTAAAGAAACCAACCCCGGAATACCCGGGGGAAAAAACGGGAGGAAAAATGCAGAATTTCACGTTTGAAAACGCCACGCGCATCCTGTTTGGCAAGGGTACGCAGTCCCAGGTGGGTGCGCAAACCGCCTTGTACGCGAAAAAGGTGTTGCTCCATTACGGTTCCGGGAGCATCAAGAGGACAGGGCTGTACGACCAGGTGATGGAATCGTTGCGGGAAGCCAACGTGCAGGTGGTGGAACTGGGAGGTGTTGTGCCCAATCCCCGGCTTTCGTTGGTGCACGAAGGAATCGAGATATGCCGCAAGGAAGGCATTTCGTTTCTGCTCGCGGTGGGAGGCGGCAGCGTGATAGATTCCGCCAAGGCTATTGCCGCGGGTGTTCCCTACCAGGGGGACGTGTGGGATTTCTACGAGGGGAAGGCGGAATTGAAAGACGCCTTGGGGCTGGGTGTGGTTTTGACCATCCCCGCAGCGGGTAGCGAAACAAGCGCAGGAACCGTTCTTTCGCGTGAGGAAGACAAGCGCAAGCGCTCGTTCGGCGGCCTCCTTCTTCGCCCCAAGTTTGCCATTATGAACCCGGAACTCACCTTCACCCTTCCTCCCTACCAGACGGCGGCGGGGATCACCGATATGCTGGCGCACGTGTTCGAGCGGTACTTCACGCAAACGGACCACACCGATCTCACGGATCGGCTGTGCGAAGCCACCATGAAGACCATTATTCGTAACGCTCCGAAAGTGCTGCAAAACCCCCGCGACTACGACGCAAGGGCGGAGATCATGTGGGCGGGAACCCTCGCACACAATGACCTGCTCGACACCGGGCGCCAAAGCGACTGGGCCACGCACGGGATGGAACACGAGATCAGTGCCCTGTACGACATTGCACACGGTGCGGGGCTTGCCATCCTGTTCCCCGCCTGGATGCGATACGTGTACCCTGAGAACCGGGAACGCTTCCTGCAGTTTGCCCAAAGGGTTTGGGACGTGGAACCCGACTTTTTCGATCCAGACGCCACGATCCTGGAAGGTATTGCGCGCTACAAGGCGTTCTTGCAATCCATTGGCATGCCCGTTTCGTTTGCGGATGCGGGACTTCCGGGTGATCGCTTGGAGGAGATGGCCAAGAAGTTCATCGAGTACAAGAGCACGGGGAATTTCAAGAAGTTGGATTGGCAGGATGCCCTTGCGATTTACCGCTCCGCTCTTCGCTGAGTTTTCAGCGTTTTCTCATTTCCGGGTGCTATCATCCTGGTAGAAGGGAATCCAAAACGAGTAGAGGGGGTACGAGAAATGAAAAAAGATGCGAGAATCCAAAAATGGTGGTTGTGGGGAACGCTGGCCGTGGTACTGTTACTTTTCGTGGGTTGTGGCACGGTTCCGGGCCTTGGGGGAAATGGCATGCCCATTGACAATCCCATTGACAACCCGCTGGATGGCGGAACACCCACGGTGCGCATCGCTGTTTCCCTCACCGACAAACCGGTGAGCGACGTAGAGGAGCTGTGGGTGAACCTGCAGAACGGGTTCTACGTGTTCGAAACCGCTGAGGGAAACGTGGTGTGGACCGAACCGGTGGACCTCGACTTGCAAGTGGACCTGTTATCCCTGGCCAACCAGCAGATGGACTGGTTTACCATCGAGCTGCCGGAGGGGGCCCGGCTGTGCCAGATTCGCTTCACCGTGGAATCGGCGACAGCGACCATCGCGGGGGAAACCTTCCCCGTGGAAATCGCGGGGAACGATAGCGTGATCAAGATCACCTACTCCAGCATACTGGTGGAAGGCGATGAAATCCTCCTGGACTTCGACGCGGCCTCTTCGCTGCGGAAAAGGGGAAGCGGAAACGGCCAGGGGCAAGGAGTTTCCTACTTCATGGTGCCGGTGCTGCATTCACAGATTTTCCAAGGCTCGATGAACTACTTCCAGGTCACTGGAGATGTGCTCGTTGGGGGAACCCCGACAAGTGGTGCGGTGGTTGCCTTGTTCGCGGTTGGTGGAACCGAGCCCATTCGCCTAACCGTGACGCAAGACTGCGTCAATGACCTGCAAGACGGTTTTTTCTCCCTGGGTAAAGTGGAGCCTGGGAGTTACGAGGTCAAGGTGTTCCTGGGCATGGAAATTGGCTCCGAAGCACCAGACTTCTCCAGTCCCGATTGGCAGGATACGGTGGAAGTGGTGGACCAGGACGTGCACCTGCAAATCGAGATCTGATCCTTCTGGAAAAAAACCCCGTCGACACGACGGGGTTTTTCTACCACCCGTACCCGTAATCCATGAAGGATTCCACGAGGTTCCAGATGGCCCAGGCTCCCAGGGAAAGGAGCGCGATGAAGATCAAGATGGCGAGGGAACCCAGCACGATTCCCGCGATGGCCATGCCGCTCTTGCGCTCGCTACCCACCAGCGCGATGATACCAAACACCAGCGCCAGAGGGTAGAAACTGTTAGCCAATAACCTACTACAATCTACTTGACACTACCAAAATCTTGTGGTATAATAGGAGGTGAGGGATGAAAAAGGCGATGGTCACACGAGTAACCAAGACTGAGTTTGAACTTAATGATGGGCGGATTTACCAGCACCCGTTTGAACTTGATGAGGTTCCCACCAACGAGGAATTTCAGCGTATCTATGACCATTGGCGAGAACTTTTCGAGAAGGAATTGGATGACAAGCAAGAGACTGATCGGGATAGCGAAAGCTGCTGAACTTCTTGGCGTTGGCATCTCTACGCTTCGAGCGTGGGATGACTCAGGCACATTGAAGGCAGAACGCACAAAGGGCGGACATCGGAGATACCGCATTGAAGATATTGAGCAACTTCAAGGTGTGGTATCAGAAGATAATCCGCCCAATGATTGTGTTGCAGTGTACGCCCGCGTTAGCAGTCACGACCAGAAGCAGAAAGGCGATTTAGAACGTCAGAAGTTGCGACTCCTTGAGTATTGTGCCAGTAAACAATACCGCGTTGGCTACGTGTTCGAGGAAACGCTGTCTGGCATGAACGATAACCGCCCAAAACTACACAAGCTGATAGACTTGGCCGTTGAGCAGAAGGTCAATCGCTTGGTTATAGAGCACAAAGATCGACTTGCGCGTTTCAATTTTGGTATCTTCGTCAAGCTGTTTGAAAGTCACGGCGTTGCCGTCGAGTGGTGCGAAGAGGTTTTGCCAAAGTCCTATGAGGTAGAACTGGTAGAGGATATGCTGTCTTTGCTTTCGTCATTTTCAGCCAAGATTTACGGGAAGCGTTCAGCCGAGCGAAGGAAAAAGGCCAGTGGAAATTCTTAGAGCATATAAGGTCGAACTTGACCCAAATAATGTTCAGCGAACTGCTTTACTGAAACATGCGGGCGCTGCTCGATTCGCTTGGAACTGGGGACTTACACGGCGAAAGCAAGAATATGAGGAAACAAACAAATCGAGCAATGCTATCGAGCAGCATCGGCAATTGAACGCGCTAAAAAAGACGGATTTCCCCTGGTTGTACGAGGTCAGTAAGGCAGCCCCCCAAGAAGCCTTACGCGATTTGGATAAGGCGTATCAGAACTTCTTCCGCCGAGTGAAAGCTGGCAAGAAGCATGGCTTTCCAAAATTCAAAAGTCGCAAGAATGGCATTGGTAGCTTTAGGCTCACCGGAGCTATCCGTGTTGAGAATGACCGAATCAAGCTCCCTCGTATTGGGTGGCTAAGGCTAAAGGAACATGGCTACATTCCAACTGATGGTATCCATATCTTATCTGTTACGGTTTCCGAATCTGTTGGCCGTTGGTTTGTTAGCGTTCAATGCCGACAGGAAATAGAAGTTACTCAGGCAACCGGAGAGTCTGTAGGCGTTGACTTGGGTATTAAAGACTTGGCTGTGACCAGTGATGGGGCGAGATTCGAGAACCCGAAACCGTTGAAGAAAGCACAAGCGAAGTTAAAGCGACTTCAGCGCGAAATATCGAGACGAAAGAAAGGTGGCAAGAACCGAGAAAAGACACGGAAGAAAGTTGCAAAAGTACACCAAAGAATAGCCAACATCCGACGTGACAGCTTGCACAAGGCTACATCGGCTATCGTGGCGAAACCCAAGCCCGATAGCGAGCGACCAAGTATGATCGTCCTGGAAGACCTGAACGTGTCTGGTATGTTGGCAAATCACTGTTTGGCACAGGCAATAAGCGATGTTGGATTCGCCGAGTTTCGTAGACAACTCGAATACAAAAGTGTCTGGTATGGCTCTGAATTGATGCTTGCGGATAGGTTCTTTCCATCATCGCGTCTATGCCGACATTGCGGATGTATCAATTCGGAGCTGAAATTGTCTGACCGAGAATGGACTTGTGATTGTGGCGCGGTGTTGGACAGGGATTTGAACGCGGCGCTAAATCTAAAGAGTTTGGCTGTACCGCCAGTTCGGTGGGAACAGGCCGAAAGGCGAACGCTTGCAGAGAGTGACATAAGACAAACAGCAGTATCGTTTGCAGCCTCGTTGAAGCAAGAACCGAGCTTGGAATCTCATGGTAGATTTCAGTAGGTATCGGAGAACGGCCCAAGATGAACTGGAGCACGAAAAGCCCGAAGATTCCGCAAACCAGCGAGAGCACCGCGAACACTTTCTTGGTAGAATTTTCTGCGCGTGGCGCTGTCGGGAATTGCTGGTCCGTGGAAAAACCGGGGTGGAAGCGTTGGGTTTTTTCTGCACCCGACAAGCGATTGCCACATTGCGCGCAAAAAACCGCATCGTCTGCATTCTGCGTACCACATTTTGGGCAAAAGATAACGATCTCCCCTTTCACAGATGGATTAAAAGACCTTGTTGATCTTCTTGAAGCCGTTTCCAATTACGTGTGACACTTCCTGTGCCACGATGAAAGCCGAGGGGTCAATCTTGCGGATATGCCGGAACAACTCGCCCATTTCCCTTCGCCGCACGGCTACGTACAAGAAGTACTTCTCTTCGCCGGAAAATCCCCCTTCTCCTTTCAAGAAAGAAACGCCACGGTCCAACTTTTGCATGATATAGGAGGCAATCTGGTCTTCCTTCGTGGAGATAATCGTGAGTGTCACGTGGTTGTCGATCATCTTGAGCACGTAATCGATGGTGAGCCCGTTGAAGATTACCGAGATGATGGAATACATTCCCACTCGGGCATCGAATGCAATGCCTGCCGCAAGTGCGACCACCAGGTCGATCAAAAGCAGCGAGGTGCCCATGGCAAGCCCCAGGTAGCGGTTGAAGATGCGCGCCAGGATGTCCGTACCCCCCGTGGAAGAATCCTGCGAAAAGGTGATGGCCATACCTACCGCCGAAATCATCACCCCAAAACTCATGGACAAGAACAAGTCTTCGCCGGTGTACTTGGGAAAAGGAACCAAGCGATCCAGCAAGTCCACGAAGAAGGTCAACACGAAGGTGCAGTACAAGCTCCGAAAGCCGAATTCCTTGCCAATAAGCCAAAAGGAAAGGGCGAAAAGAACCCCGTTGACCAGGTACATCAGAACCCCAACCGGTAGCGGGACGAACCTTGCCAGCACGATGGCCATACCACTGGCGCCCCCACAGGCGATGTTGTGGGGGATTAAAAAGGAAACCAGTCCGATGGCTACCAAAAAGGTTCCCAACGTGGAGAAAAAGAACTCCTTGAACACTCCTTTTCTTGCCTGCACTTCCCAACCTCCTTGCGCTTCTCTCCTCAATCCGGCAGGCTGAGTTTCCCCAGCCTTGCTGCTTTCCTGGCACCTGTGGCAGAGGGTACGTTGGAAAAATGCCCGTTTACGTACTCGTTGCCAAGAATCGCGAACAGGATGGCTTCCTTGGCTTGCGGCAAGGGCTCGGGGGGAAGGGATACCTCGCAGCCGGCCAAGCGTTCCCGGAGGCTGCCCAGCATCGTGGGATTGTAGGCTCCTCCTCCCGTAACGATCAGCTGGTCGGGCAGTTGTAAAAAACGGCGAAGCGCCATTTCCACCGTTGCTGTGGTGCATTCCACCAAGGTGCGCACCGCGTCGGCGGCGGGAACGTGGAGGGCTTCGATGGCTTGGGCTAACCGTGCATGGTACAGCTCGTTGTACCGGATTTCCTTTCCCGTGGATTTGGGAGGGGGCAGTTGGCCGTAGTCGTTTTCCAACTCCAGCAGCTTTTCCAAGAGCGGGGCATGCACCTTTCCCCCGCGCGAGAGTGAACCGTCCCGGTCAAAGGGTTGGGAAAAGTATGTCTGGCACGCCCAGTCTACAAGCGTATTTGCCGGCCCGGTGTCAAACGCTTTCACCTGTTCGAGAGAAGCCCCCGCGGGAAGATACGTGACGTTGGCGATCCCCCCCAGGTTGAGCAAGGCTACGTTTGCCTTTTGCTGGGAGAACAACACGAAATCACCGAAAACCGCCAACGGGGCACCTTGCCCCCCCAACGCAACATCCTTCATGCGCACGTCCGAAAGCACGGGCAACCCCGTTTTCACCGAGATGAAATCGCCATCCCCAATTTGCAGCGTACACGGAACCTGTTCCCATGGCGGCCTGCCTGCTGGCAATTTTCCGGGGGAAGGATCGTGGAACACGGTTTGGCCGTGGCTTACCACGAGATCCACGTTGGAAACCGCGTGCCGGTCCACGAAGTCGTGGATCATTTCCCCGAACAGCTCCCCGAGGAACGCGTGGGCATGGGCAAGGGTTGCCACGTCGATTTTCCCGGTTGTCAGGGTAAGGATGTGTTCGCGAAGCCCCGGGGAAAAGGGGATGGATTCAAACGCCAGCAACCGGAAGCTCGTTGCGGTGAAATGGCCCTCAAACGAGCAGGCACAGATATTCAGCCCGTCGCATGATGTGCCCGACATGCAACCCAAGATGGTTTTCAAAGCTGTCACCCTTTCTGCAAAAAAATGATCGTGCCTGGATTATAGCACCCTTTTTCGGGATTTGCTTGCCCTTCGTAGAAGAATCCAGTAGAGTTCTGTACACGAAAGGGGGGAGGTGCGAGATGTTGTACGTCAATCGCCACGGGCAGTCCTTGGAAATGGGACAGGTACAATCCGTTTCCCTTCTTTCCCAAGGGGTCGGTTGGGAGGTGCGGGGTTTCTTCCAACGTCCCGACGGTGGGGTGTACGAGCAAAAGATCGAAACGTTCGAAAAGGAATCCGAAGCCCGGCTTTTTGCTTCTTTCCTCAACCGCTGGCAGTACCAGGGGGCCTCCATCGTTTGTTTTCACCAAGATCCCCAACTGCAGCAGCAAATGCAGCAGAACCCGGGGTTTTCCGATGAATGTAACTTGACGGTGGTTTTCGAGAACGAAAAGGAGCTGATCATGATCGTGATTTTCCAAGGGATGCTGAGTTTCCAAAAAGTCGCCTTGCACGCTTTCCAAGAGGAGCACAGCGGTGAAGGGGAAGCCCATGCCTGAGCGCGTGTTGTGCTCGGGGGAAATCTTGTGGGATTTTTTTTCCCAGCAATCCGGGGCTGGACTGGGGGAATCCTCCCTGTTCGAGAAGCGTCCCGGTGGTTCGCCCTTCAACATTGCCGTGGGGTTGCGGCGTTTAGGGCTGCAGGTGGGGTTTTTCACCTGCCTGGGCGGCGATTCCTTTGGTCGCTCCTTGTGGAAACTGCTGGAACAAGAGGGTGTGGAAACACGGGAGACCCGCGTGGAGAAACAAGCCCAAACGACGCTTGCCTTTGCGGCGCTCGACGCGCACGGAAAGCCGGATTTTGCCTTCTACCGCGAAAACGCCGCGGATCAATACCTTAGCGTAGCGGACGCGGAAAAGGTGGAGGTGGACCGTTATTCGTTCTTCCAGTTCGGATCGATCGCCATTCTGCACGAGAAAGTTCGCGAAGCCATTTTCCACCTGGTGCAGCGTTTTGCGGCGGCTGGAAAAGCCGTAGGTTTCGATCCAAACGTACGCCCCGCACTCGTGAAAGACCGTGAAGCCTACCATCGGGCAATCCTTTCGATTCTCCCCATGGTGGACCTGGTGAAATGCAGCGACGATGACCTCGGCTTCTTGTACCCCGCGAAAAGACGGGAAGGGACTGGCTGGTACCGGGAAACCGTGGAGAGATGGCCAACCAAGCCCGGGGCGCTGGTCGTGGTGACGCGGGGAAAGCAAGGTGCGGATGCGTTTTTCCAGGGGAACTGGACCGAAGAGCCCGGTTTTTCCGTTGCGGTGAAGGAAACGACGGGATGCGGTGATGCATTCATGGCGGGTTTGATTTTTCAATGGGGTTCCCGCTTCGTGGCGGGGTTGTCCTATGACCAAGCGCTGCCCTCGCTGCAAGAGATGCTATCTTTCGCGAACGCCGGCGCGGCGTTGGTAGCCACCCGGCTGGGAGCCGCCGCAATCCATGCCCACGATTTCCGAGGTGCAACGGTTCCAGCAAGAAAAACGGGGAACATAAAAAAACGGGAAGAAACCTTCCCGCTTTTTTGAGAACAAAACAAGCGAAAGAGAGACCTAGGAAACCTTTTCCTTCAATTCTTTCCCCGGGACGAACTTGGGAACCTTGGTCGCGGGAATGTCGATGGGCTTCATGGTTTTGGGGTTGACACCTTTGCGAGCTTTCCGTTCGGCTACCTTGAAGGTTCCGAAGCCTACCAGTCGCACATCTCCGCCGTTGCTCAGCTCGTGGGAAATAACCTGGATAGCAGCAGAAAGGAATCGTTCGCTCAGTTTCTGCGTTTCCCCGGTTTCCTTGGCGATAGCTTCGATCAGCTCTTTTTTGTTCATTGCACTACCTCCCCTGATAAAATGTACTCCAATCATTGTATTCTAACATATTTTAGCAGTTTTTGCGCCGATTTCCAAATTTGTAGGGGCCAGTAAACAAGCCCCTGGATGTTATAATACACCCACCAAGAAAAAGGGGGAGAAAAAATGCGCAACTGGTTTTTCGGTTTGCTTTTCGTTCTTGTGGCAACGGTAGCGTTCGGTGGAGCAGATTTTGGTGTTCCCGCAACGGATTCATCGGTTTCCTTTTTCGAGAACATTAGCGTGTCCCAGGCGGTTGTTTTGCTGGAACAATGGGGTACGAGTCCGAATCTCGTGATCTTGGACGTGCGTAGCGAAAGCGAGTTTCGAAACGGGCACCTGGCTGGCGCGCTGCAAATCAACGTGCTGGAGAACGATTTTTGTGACCGCGTGAGCCAGCTGGACAGTCGCAAAACGTTCCTGGTGTATTGCCATGCGGGAAGCCGTAGCAAGAAGGCCATGCTGCTGATGAAGGGCTTGGGTTTCTTGCGGGTGTACAACATGGAAGGTGGATTTTCCAACTGGAAAGCCAAGGGATACGATTTCGTGCAGTGATCCCGGGCAAACCGCGAGGTGGGGAGGGGAAATGGTTTGATCTCCAATGAAATCCGGCAATTCATCCTCGAAAGAAAAGAAATCGGTTTCAAGCGCTTTGATACCTACGGCCTTGCGATCGAACAGTTTGGGGAACAGCACCAACGCCTCATCCAGCGGTTATTGGATGAGGTGTACCAAGAGCGGGGCCAGTTTGTCCCCGCGCAGCCAACCGAAAGGACCACGACCCAAGCGCAACAACAGGCCCAAGCCCTTTCCGTGCTGGCGATTCGAATGGCCTTCATCGGGCTTTTCATTTTCCCGGTCGTGTTGGGTCCCCTGGCGGTATGGTTGGGTGTGCGCGCCAACAGGGTGGACCACAGTCCCCGGTCGGTGGCCGCCATCGTTTTGGGCGCTGTAGACGTGTTGCTGGGGATTTTGGGGATTATCCTGATTTCGACCATTTGGAGTGCACTGTAATCTCGTGAAACAAAGAAACCCGCCGCGAGCACGGCGGGTTTTTACTTGATGGCACCCTGCGTGATCCCGGAGATGAAGAGCTTGGAGAAAAGGAAGAAGATCACCATGATGGGAATCACCGACATCGAAAGCGCGGCAGCGATCAGGTCCCAGCGGTTGGAGTACTCCCCGAAAAACACGGAGACCGCAAGCGGAACCGTTTCCTTTGACCGATCGGAAATGATGATCAGCGGGAAGAAGAAATCGTTCCACACGTTGACGAAGTTCACCAGCCCCACCACCACGATGGCAGGTGCGGTCAATGGAAGTGCGATCTTGCGGTAAATCATCCAGGGCGAAGCCCCGTCGATGCGTGCGGATTCCTCGATTTCCACCGGGATCTGATCCATGAAGCTCTTGATCAGGAACGTGGCGAAAGCGATGCCCGTGGAAACGTACACGATGATCAACCCGATGCGTGTATTGGTCAGATCCAGTTGGTTCAGGGTGACGTAGATGGGAATGATGGCCAGGCGTGCGGGCAGGGCAAGCCCCATGATGATGTAGATGTACAAGAACCGGCGCAACGGGAACTGGTAGCGCGAGATCATGTACGCCATCATGGAAGAAAAGAACAAGATTCCCAGTATGGAAGCACCGGAGATCAAGAAACTATTGAGGTAGGCCATGCCCAGGTTGGCATCCTTCCAGGCACGGGTGTAATTCGAGAAGCTGAACTTTTCCGGGAACGAAAAAGGTTTGAGGAAAATTTCCCGCATGGTTTTGAAGCTGTTCATGAACAATGTTCCAAAGGGTGTTGCCACCACGAGGAAATACACCACCATGACCAGCACGATGATGATCCTCCATGTTCGTGACATCCGAAGCATCAGGCTGCCCTCCTTCTGCGATCCAGCATGAACGCGTACACCATGGACAGGGGAATGACCATGCAAAACACCAGCACCACCACCGCTGCTCCCAGCCCGTAATCTTGGGCAGAGGAACCCAGTCCCCCGAAAGCCGTCCTGTAGAAAAGGGTTCCCAGGACGTCGGTGGAACGGAAAGGCCCCGCCTGTACCCCTTCCAGCGCGTACACCACGTCAAAGATGTTGAACGACCAGATGAATAACAGGATCAACAGCGTTTGGAACGTGGGCACCGTCAGGGGAAACACGATCTTCCAGGTCACGCGCCAGTTGGAAGCCCCGTCGATGTAGGCGGCATCGAAAAGCTCCTTGGGAATGGCAAGGATGGCAGCGAAGAACACGAGAATGTAGAACCCGATGTTTCGCCAGATGTTCACCAGGATCACGGTGTTCAGTGCTGTCGATTCCTGCCCCAGCCAGGGTTGGGCCCATCCCTTGAGCCCCACGCTTCGCAACAGGTGGTTGATCAACCCCCACTGCGGGTTGAGCATCATGGACCAGATGAAGCCCACCAGCACCATGGAAATCACGTTGGGAAGGTAGACGATGGTTTGGAAAAACCGTCTTCCCCACGTAAGGGAAGCAAGGATGATCGCAATGATGAAGGCCAACCCCAGTTCAAAGATGGTGTTGGCAAAAAAGAAGTACACGTTGTGCAGCAGCGCATTGCGGAACTCGTCGGCGTAGGCTCCGGAGACCAAGCGCTGGAAATTTTGAAACCCCACGAATGTTCGTTCCCCTACCCCCGACCAGCTGAAGAAGCTCAGGATGAAGCTGTACAGGAAAGGGTAGATCACGAACAAGGTGTACAACACCAACGCGGGAACGGTAAAAAGCAGAACGTAGCGGGTTTTACATTTCATCCCTTCGCACCCCTTTTTGGCAAATCCAAGCGAAAAAAGCAAAACGGCCAGGTGCCCCCAAAGGGGCACCAAGCCGTCATCTGCATCCCGTTATTTTCCGAGGCGTTCCATCAATGGCGGGAACCACTGGGACAATGCGTCTTGGGCTTGTTGGGCAAGCTCCTCGGGTGTGATCTTGTCAGCGTACATGGCCTGCATTCCCGGGCTCAGCACATCGGTGTACAGCGAAGGGGCACCGGTCACGAACTCGGATCCAACCCAGTACACCCAGGGAGAAGCGCTTGTGGCAGCCACTTCGTTGACTTCTGCCAGAAGGGGAACGTCCGGCATTTGGGCACCGGTCACAGCGGGGATATTCATGGTGATGTTGGAGAAGATGGTGCCAAATTCGGGTGTTGCCGTGAATTTGAGGATTTCCAGGGCTTCTTGTGGATGCTTCGCGTTTGCCGTGAGACCGAAGGCACCGTCCATGTACACGTAGGCATAGGGGTCGTACCCCGCGTAGTCGGAGGGAACCATGAAGTACCCAATGTTCAAGTCAGGGTTGAGTTCCTTCCACATCTGGTAGCCCCAGACACCGTAGAAAACCATCGCGGCTTGCTCGAACGCGATGGCCGAGTTCAAGTCGTTGGTGTCGTTGGCAAGGAATCCATCCTGGTAATACACTTTCAAGTCGTTCAGCAAGTGCTGGTGGTAGATCCAATCTTGATCCAAGAAATCCACTTTTCCCTCGGCCAATCTCTTGATCCAGCCGGGGCCGAGGATGCTGACACCTGTCATGGCGTGTTGCATCACGAGCGACCAGGCTTCTTTCCCGGACACGAAGAACGGGTCGATGGAATTGGCCTTGATAACCTCGCAAATGTCGATCAATTCAGCCCAGGACCGGGGTTCACTCAGACCGAACTTGTCGAACATGTCCTTGTTGTAGAAAATCCCCACGACTTGGACGGCAAATGGAACCCCGTACTGCAGTCCTTCCTGGGTGATGTTCGTCAAAACGCCTTCCGAGAAGTTGGAAAAGTCCACCTTGTCGGAAAGGGGGATCAACAACCCGGAGTCTACCAGGGCCTTGGTTCTTCCGCCCGGAAGCCTGCGGGTGTACATGATATCCGGCCCCTGCCCACCTTGAAGTGCCAAAAGAACCTTCGAATCGTACTCGGTGGGAAGGAAAGCACGGAAATCGATCGTGATATCCTTTCCCATTTCGTCCAACCTCTTCTGCACCTCGTCCCAAACTTGCGCGTCCTGGGTGCGCCAGCTCCAAATTTCCACTTTTGTTGCCGCAAAGGCACCGATGGCGATAAGCACTGCCAACGCGATCAAAACCAACCGTTTGGACATACAAAAACCTCCCTTGAAAGATTTTCCCGAGCATTTCGGGTGAAGTTCATTGGAGAAAAAAGCGAAACACGTATTTTTCGCCGATATACACCGAATCCACGAACTCGATGCAGCGGTTATCCTGTAAGAATGTGAGGCGTTTCCTCTTGAGTCCGCAGATCCCCGACTTGCATTGAAGCAGGCGGGCCTCCGCGCGGGAAATCGGTTCCACGCGAAGTTCCTCCTCGCCGTGATGCGGAGGGAATCCCAGGCGCGCAAGGTTTCCGTACAGCGATTCGGAACCGTTGAAGTCGAGGGTTTGCAACTGCGCAAGCGAGGGATGCAGCGACACGTTGATAAACGCATTTTGCAGGGCAATGGCGCATTCCCCCATGAAGCGGATGCGGGAAAGGAAAAACACGGAACCGGAGGCGGAAAGCCCGAAGCTCTTTTGCTGGTCAGGTCCGGCAGGAACCAATGAGCTTTCCACCACCACGGAGCGCGATTGGATCTGCATTTCTTTCATTTCTTCGGTGAAGCCCCGCAAAGAAGTGAGCAGGTGCGTCCAGCGAGGACGGGCAACGAACGTTCCTTTCCCGGGTTTGCGGACCACCAAGCCTTTTCGTTCAAGTTCCCCAAGGGCGGCACGCACGGGGGTTCGACTCACACCGAAACGCTCGATGAGCTCGTTTTCCGTGGGCAATTGGTCGCCCGGGCTGGACACCTGGATTTGTTTTTCGAGTTCCTTTTCGATGCGGTAGTAAATGGGCAATCGATTCTTTTCCCCGGTGTTCCAATTCAAGAACCACACCTCGCCTCCCATGAGAAGGGATTACATGATAATGATATAACAATTGCAGGCGCAAACCAACCAACGTCTTGGGGCGGAAAGCGTTGCGGAGGGCAAAGAGAAGCGATTACGGCAAAAAGGGTCAGGAATTTGCGTTTTTTTGAAAAAAGTGGGGACTTTGCGGTCCCCACGGCTGTTCTTCGGTTCCTCGGAGGCTTAGGGGCCCGTACACTCCGCGGTGTAGGAAAAATTCCCGAACGCTCCCTCGGATTCGAAGGTCAAGGTTACATTGCTGGCGCGGATTTCCTCCTTGGTAATCGTGACCTGCCCGTCGATGTACTCGTTGGGATTGGAATTGGGGTAGAAGTAGGCACGAACCGGGACTTGGATCGAATTTGCCCCTTCAAAACCCACGTTGAACGTGATTTGGGCCTTGTCTTCGTTTTCGGTGCCATCCCCGATGCGCTTGTAGAGAACGGGGAAGTCGTCGTCGGGTGGATCGTCCAGCCGAGAAACCGAAAGCTGTTTCCCCAGCATCGCCAGTTCCCAGACGATCTTGGTGGCCATTTTGAAGAAAGGAGACGTATCCGCGTAGGTCAACTGGGTGAAAGTGCCTTGCGCCGTCTCCCCGCCGGCCCCCACAATGAGGTCTGCTTCGCCGGTTACGTTTGCGCCGTTGCCTCCACCGTAGTCAATGTTCACGTCTACTTGCCATTCCCCACCCCCCACGGGTGGATTGTTCCCTCCTCCCGCTGCCACGGTACAGGACACGAAGAGAAGAAGCGAGATGGATGCGACGCCCCACAGTAGCAGGACTGGCATGACTTTTCCACACGTTTTCATGTGTACCCCTCCTTTTTTATTCCATCAGCGATGGGTTTTCCACCATCTGCTGGAAGTACTCCAAGGCGCGAGCCAAGTACACCCCCTCCGAAACGCGTTCGTCGAGGGTAAAGTGGATGTCCAAGGCATCGCGAAAAATGGCATTCCCGTTTTCATCGCGAACCGGAACCGGGTGGATCTTTCCCACGGAAAGGAACAGCGAAGCCGTCCCCCACTCGAATAAGTGGTGGTAGGGGGGCTCCAGCCCGATACTTCCCACGTTGGCCATGTAGCAGGAGGAAAAGAAAGGATCTCCTTCGATCATCCGGTATGGCAGGATATTCCAGAGGTTCAACAGTTTGAGGAATCCAAAAACGGCGGGACGCAAGAAGGGTGGGAAGGAAAAGAAGAAAGCGAGCTCCGAACTTGCGCCGCTGGTTTGGGAAGCCGCCTTGTGGCGCACCTTTTGCTTCACGTCCTCCAATTTCTGGAATACATCTTCCAAACGATCGTGATCGCCGAAAGCCGCTTTCACCAGCACGGTCTCCCCATCCTTTTCCAAGGAGGATTTTGCGGTGTAAGAGAGGAACCAGCCGTTCCTCTGGTAGGTTCTCTTCCCCACGATGAAGCGGTTGAGATCGGGAAAGTGCACCCCGGTGTGCAGCAAGGCGCATACCAGGATGGAAAAAAGGGACACCCTTTTCCCTTGAGCGGGTTGGTTTTTCGCGTGTAGGTATGCCAGGGTCTTTTCCACGAAGATGGTTTTGCGAAAGAAGATCAGTGCATCGGATTTCGTGGGCATCAGGAAAGGAACGAAACGTTTCCATTCCGGCAGATTGCGAACGATTACCCCATCTTTCCGCTTGAACATCGCGTGCCTCCTTTCCTTTCACCCCAGTATGCTCAAGTATAGCAAAAAAAGCAACGTGTTACCAGAGCAGAGTTTCCATTCTTCGTGGTACAATCGATTACGCCAATATGATGGAGAGGAGAGATACCGATGGAAGCTTGGCATTGGGTTTTCTGGATCGGGGTTTCCTACTTGAGTGGCTCCATTCTTTTCGCGCGCGTTTTCGTTTCCTTGCTGGTTTCACGAAGCATCGACAAGGTGGGGGACGGCAATCCAGGTACGGTGAATGCTTTCAAGGCGCTGGGCTACAAGCGGGGTATCCTTGTCATGCTCTTGGAATTCGGCAAAGGGTTTGCCCCGCTTTTCCTGGCAACCACTTTCTTCGGGGCCAGCGATTGGCTCGCTTGCTTCATGGGCATGGCGGCGATTTGCGGGCACGCGTTTCCCCTTTTCTTCCGCTTCCAAGGAGGGAAAGCTGTGGCGGTTACCTTTGGGGCTTGGTCCGGAATCACGCGCTGGGAAGCTCCCACCGTGCTGGGAATCGCCATGACGATCCAGCTTTTCGTGCGCTTGCGGGATGCCTACAAGACCTTTGTGGCCATGGGCTTCTTGCTGGTGTACCTGTTGCTCTTCCGCTGGGGCTCGGTTCCCCTTTTCGTGCTCTGGGCCTTTAACCTGGGCCTGCTGGTTTTCAAGCACCGCAAAGAGTTGGGGTGAACGGGGGATGTGGTGGGACATCGTGAAGGCCATTCTGCAGGCGGTGGGTTTCTTCCTCCCCTTCCTGTTGCTGCTCGGTAAGCAGCGCCTCGCCTCTTGGGGAGAGCCCCCAAGAAAACAGCGCCCTCGGGTGAGTCTGATCATCCCCGCACGAAACGAAGAGAAACGTCTTCCCCCGCTTCTCCGTTCGCTCTCCGCGCAGTCGGGGTGGTTCGACGAGGCAATCGTGGTCGATGACCATTCCAGCGATGCCACGGCACAACTGGCCAAAGAAGCGGGATGCAAGGTCATTGCCGCTCCTCCGCTTCCCAAGGGATGGATGGGGAAGAACTGGGCCTGCTGGAACGGAGCCCAAGCGGCAGAGGGGGAAGTACTGCTGTTCCTGGATGCGGACGTGGAGCTGGGGAAGGATGCCCTACAAGAAGCGCTTTCGCGGTGGAAGGGAGAAGGGGAAGTGCTTTCCGTGCAACCTTTCCACAGGGCTATCAAGCCATACGAGAGCCTTTCGGCTGTTTTCAACCTACTGGTTGTGCTTTCCATGTCCGTTCGATTCCGCAAGAGCAAAAGGGCTCCCGGGCTGTACGGGCCGTTCCTGCTGTTCCACCGCGCGGATTACCGCAGGATTGACGGGCATCGCGCCGTGCGCGGCGAAGTGGTGGAAGACATTGCACTGGGGAAGCGGGTTGCACAGGCAGGCCTCACCCCCCGTGCACTCTTCGGAAGCCAGCTGATCTCGTTTCGCATGTACCCGGAAGGTTTCCCTTCCTTGTGGGAGGGGTGGGTGAAGAACATGTCTTCCGGTGCCGCCTCCACGGGGGGAATTCCCCTTTTGATCAGCATTCTGTGGGTTTTCGCCGGGATTTCCACCTTCTTTGGGCTGCTGGGAAGCTTGGTGGAGCCATCGTGGGTAAATGGGGTTCTTTCGGGTGCTTGCTACCTTGCGGGGGTATCTTCGTTCCATTTGCTGACCGCCAAGGTGGGCAAGTTTGCCTGGTACTCCGCCTGGCTTTTCCCCGTGTACCTTTTCTTCTTCGTGGTGCTTTTCTTTACCTCGGTGTTCCAGGGACTCTTGGGAAAGAAAGGAAGCTGGCGAGGCCGGAGTATCGGGGGTGCGTAGGAGGTAGGCCCCGCCAGGTTTTGTGGGTTTACTCGGAAGGAAGGATCTTGGCAAGCCCGGGTTCGACGCGGATCGAAACACCGCTTCCCTCGGGGAAGACTTTTTTCTGTGCCGGGTTGTCGATCTGCACCAGGATCTCGCCGAAGTCTGTCTGCACGTAGGTCTCCACGCTGTTGCCCAGGTAGATATTGTTCAGAACACGGCCATCCAAGAGACCCTGCCCCGCTTCTTCCACGCGCATCGATTCCGGGCGGCACATCATCAACGCCTGCGAACCCGGTTCCAACTTCGAAGAATAGCGTGGGATTTCCAAGCTTTGGTCCCGGAAGGCCACCCGTGCCGTGCCGTTGAGCGATTGCACCTGTACGGGAAGCAGTGCAACCTTGCCGATGAACCCCGCTACGAAGCGCGAGACTGGGTTCTCGTAGATCTCGGAAGGGGGGCCCACCTGGATGATCTTGCCCGCGTTCATCACGATGATCAGGTCCGAGAGGCTCATTGCCTCCACGCGGTCATGGGTCACGTAGATGGCCGTAATCCCTAACGATTGCTGGATGCGCCGGATTTCCACGCGCATCTGCTCGCGCAGCAACGCGTCCAGGTTGGAGAGCGGTTCGTCCAAAAGCAACACGGAGGGCCGCACGATCAGCGAGCGCGCCAGGGAAACGCGTTGCTGTTGCCCACCGGAAAGGCGGCCCGGCGAACGGCTTCCCAGTTCTTCCAGCCCCACCATTTTCAGGATTTCCAGGACGCGTTTCCTTCGTTCCTCCTTGGGTACCTTGCGCAGTTTCAAGCCGTAGGCCACGTTGTCGAACACGTTCATGTGGGGAAAAAGGCCGTAGCTCTGGAAGACCATGGCCGTATCCCTCTTGTTTGGCGGAAGGTAGGTGACTTCTTCCGATCCGATGAAGATCTTGCCCTTGGTGGGCAGCTCAAAGCCCGCAATCATGCGCAGCGTCGTGGTCTTCCCACACCCCGAAGGACCCAGCAACGTCACGAGATGGCCGGGTTCGATGGTGATGTCTGCGCGGTCCACTGCCACCACGTCTTTCTTGGAATGGGGGTCGGAGAAGACCTTCGTCACGTTTTCCAGGTATACCGAAGCCTCGTTTTTTTTCATACCATCCACCTCATTTCACCGCTACGTTCTTTTCCAGCGCGCTGCTCTGGCGAACCAGCAAGCGCATCAACCCGAACACTGCCAGCACGATCACGATCAACGTGGTTGCAAGCACGCTGGCCAGCCCAAAGCGCAGGTTTTCCGAGAAGTTGTAGATCAGCACCGTCATGTGGTACCAGCGGGCGGAAATCAAGAAGATCACCGCGCTCACCGCCGTCATGGAACGCACGAACGTGTAGGACAGGCTGGAGATGAAAGCCGGCCGGATCAGCGGGAGCACGATGGTACGGAACACCGTTGGTACGTCCGCTCCCAGGTCCTGTGCGGCTTCTTCGATCGCGGGGTCGATCTGGCGTAGCGTGGCGACCCCTCCCTCTACCCCAACGGGGAGTTCGCGGATGATGTAGTTGATCACGATGATGGCCCCCGTTCCCACCAGGAGTAGCGGTGGCCGGTTAAAGGCCAAGATGAAACTGATCCCCACCAGCGTTCCCGGTATTGCGAAGGGTGTCATCATCAGCACTTCCAGCAAACGGCGTCCCGGGAACTTTTTGCGCACGAAGATCATGGCGGCAATCATTGCCAGGATACCCGCGATGGGAGTGGCGAAAGCGGCAAGCGTCGTGGTGTCGGCAATGGCGTCCTTACCCCGTTCCAGCGCCTCCTTGAAATGCTTGAGGGTGAAAGTGTAGTCGATTCCCCAGTTTTCCACGAAGCATCCCGCCACGATCGTGCCATACAACCCCAGCAAAAACACCACGATGGCGATCATCAATCCCAGCAGCGTGTAGCGCACGGGCTTGGAGGTTAACTCGGTCAGCCGCGTGGAGGGTTTGCCCGTGACGGTCACGAAAGACTTGCGGCTCACCCAGGTGCGCTGTACCAGGAAGGCGGTAAGCGTGGGTAGGAGAAGCAACAGCGAGAGTGCGGCGCCGTTTCCGAGGCGATGCATGCCCGTGACCTCCAGGTATGCTTCCACCGAGAGAACCCGGTAACTTCCCGATAGGATCAAGGGATTGGCGAAGTCGGCCAGCGAATTGGTGAACACCAGCAACCACGCGCTCAGCAACCCCGGGACCGCAAGCGGGAAGGTAACGGTACGGAAGGTTGTCCATCGAGTGGCGCTCAGGTCCATGGCGGCATCTTCCAACGTGGAATCGATGGCTTGCAACACCCCGACCATCGTCAAGAAGGCAATGGGAAACATGCCCATGGTTTGTACCAGGGTCAGTCCCCCCAGGCCGTAGATGTTGAAATTGGTCAGGCCCAAGAGCTTCTTGGTGATCAACCCGTTGTTTCCGAATAGCAGGATGATGGAAAGCGTGAGCGAGAAGGGTGGCGAGATCACCGGAAGCGTGGCCAGGGTGGTAAAAAATTTCTTGCCCTTCACCGTGGTGCGCGTGATCATGAAGGCAAACAGAAACCCCACGAGCGTGGAGGCCGTGGCGGTGAAAATCCCCAGCTGGATGCTTCCCCAGAGTGCTCCCAGGTACTGCTTCTTGGTGAGGATGTTGGCCCAGGTATCCAGCGAAAACTTGCCATCTTCCAAGAAGGTGAGGCGCACCGCCTGGAACAAGGGGTACACGATGAAAACCGCAACGATGGCAATGAGGCCCAGGATGATGAACCCCAGCACCGGGTCGCGGGAAAACTGCAAGATCCCGAAAACCACGGCAAAAACGATGATCACCGCGAGTCCCAGCACATTGAGCAGCCGCACGAAACGATCGATTTCCGCGGTGGAGAACGCGAAGACCCCCACCCCGGTTACGAAGAAGTCTTCTTCCACGGGGGCGAAAACCAGTTGCACGTTCTCCCCCGCCAGGGTCATTTTTTCCGGGGCGAAGAAGATCTCGCTGTACGCGGCACTTTCAAGGCCTTTTTGAAAGAGGGACGAATCCTCCCGTTCTTTAAAAAAGGCTTCAAAGCCGGGATTCTCGGAAAAGAGCTGTGTTTCTTCGAATCCTGGAATCCCCTGGATGTACAGGATGTGCACGTCGGGGTATTCCGAAGGAGCTTGCTGGAGCCAGTCCAAGATTTCCCCGCTTTCCGAAGGAATCGCGTCCACGAGGGAAGAGGCCCACTTTTTCTGGTTACTTTCGGCGACTTGGGCGAAACTACCCCGGATGGTCTGGAGAAGCCATAGATCCACGACTCCCACCAGGGCGACCAGGGTGACGAAAATCAAGATCTTTTTGGGTTTGAACAACGTACTCCCCCTCTCCATGAAAAAAAAGGCGGGCCGTGAGCCCGCCTTTTGGGAAACCTTTATTCTCCCGCGATTTCGCGGCCCCAGCGTTCCACGAGGCGTTCGCGGTTTTCCGCGTCCCACACCAGGTCTTGTTCCACGGTGTTGAGTGTGCGCACGTCGATGGCAATCTTGTCAACGGGGGCATCTGCAGACACGGGAATCACGTACCAGCTGGCAAAAATTTCCAGGGCTTTTGCGCCGAGAAGCCAGTTGTAGAGTTTCTTTGCGTTCACGGGGTTCGGGCCATCCTTGATCAGGGACATGGAGGCAATTTCAAAGCCGGTTCCCTCTTCGGGAACGGTGATTTCGATGGGAGCACCCTGTGCTTGCAGGCGGACCAGGTCATGGGCATACCCAATCGCGATGGGGATTTCTCCGATGGCGCAGCTCTTTCCACCGGCAGAACCCGACTTGGTGTACTGTTCGATACTGTCGTCCAGGTGCTTGAGGTACATGAACAGCAGCTCTTCGTCGCCACTGAAGATGTCCAGGATGGTGGTCATCAAGTTGTAGGCAGTTCCAGAGGTGTTGGGATTGGCAACGCGCACGATCTTGTGGTACTTGGAATCGATGATGTCGAACCAACCCTTGGGCGCGGTGATGCCAAGTTCCTTCGCACGGTCGATGTTGGTGGCAAACGCAATGGGTCCGATGTACAGGCCCATCCAGTAATACTCGGGGTCACGGTACTTCTCGGGGGTTTTTGCCGCCAGGGGAGAGCGGTAAGGAGCGGTCAAGCCCTTGAGCTTGGCTTCGATGTGCCCCAATCCCACGCCGCCGGCCCAGATGGATGCCTGTGGGTTTTCGCGTTCGGCTTCCATACGCGCCGTTGCTTCACCCGTGGACAGCCGTACCCATTCCACGCGAATGCCCGTTTCCGCCTCGAATGCATCGAAGAGTTCCTGGGCAAGGGGTTCCTCGAACGTGGTATAAGCCTTCACGATTTCTTCGGCAAGTGCCATGCCGGAAAACAGGATACCAACCAGAAGAACAATCCAGAGTTTCTTCATTCTTTTTGCCTCCTTTTACGAATTATGAACTGGCTAAATGATAACATGTTTCGTGGGAAATTCCAACCACGGGTGAAGGAGAAAGGCTTAGCCGGGTTTCCCGGGTCGAAAATCGGACAAGAAGGCCGGGAATTGGAAGGCGTTGTCCAATAGGAAAACCGGGGCGCTTTGCCGATGGTCAAGGTAAACCGGTGAAGAGCTTGGGGGGAAAGTTTCGGCCACTTTTTGCGTCCAGCCGCCGGTGTCACGAAGCAGGACAACGGGAACTCCGCTGGAATAGGCCACGAAAATTTCGATGGCTGTGCCCGCTCCGCCCCCCAGGGATACGACGAGATCGGCGTTTTGCACCAGGATAAAGCTGCGCATTCCGAAATCCAGCCCCGTAAAGACCGGCACATCCAGGTGGGAATTGGGGCGCGAAAGGCTGTCGTGGCGGTTGAAGGGAAGCACGCCCACGACCAAACCACCCGATTCGCTTGCACCCCGGGAAGCGAGTTCCATCACCCCGTCACGGCCGCCTGACCACAACACGTGTCCACCCTTGGCGATGCTTTTTCCGACAAGGTATCCTTGCTCGTGTAAGGGGCGGATGAGAGGGTCGTCCAAGTCGCCCGAATTGCCGATTACTGCGATGTTCATCGAAACACCTCACTCTCCCAGGTAGTTTTGGATGACCGCAGGATCGTTGAAAACGGTCTGTGGGTCTCCCTGGGCAAGAATCGTACCCTTGTGGATCACGTACAATCGGTCCACGATGCGCCGGATATCATCCACGTTGTGGTCCGTGACGATTACCCCGATTCCCATGCCCTTGAGCTTGATGGTGAGCCTTTGTATATCCTTGACGGTCATGGGGTCGATGCCGCTGAAAGGCTCGTCGAGGAGGATGAACTTGGGATTGAGTGTCATCATGCGGGCCAGTTCCAACCGACGTTTTTCCCCCCCGGAGAGATTATCCGCCTTCTGGGGAGCCAGGTGCTGGATGCCGAACTCGGCCAGCAGTTCCTCGATCTTGTGGCGCACGCTTTTCTTGTCCATCCGCTTGCTTTCCAGCACCAGGCGAATGTTGTCCCACACGCTCAAACCGCTGAAAACCGAAACTTCCTGGGGGAGGTAGGTGATGCCCTCCAGTGCGCGCAAGTGGATGGGAAGGCGGGAAATTTCCGTTTGGTTGAGCACGATCTTTCCTTGCGTGGGGATGGTGATGCCAAGCATCATACGAAAAATCGTTGTCTTACCGGCCCCGTTGGGGCCCAGTAAGCCAACGATTTCATGGGAATGCACTTCCAGGCTTGCGCCCTTTACTACCTCACGTTTCCCGTATTTTTTGCGTAGCTCTACGCAGCGGAGAACATGATCAGTAGTTGGTATTGACATACTGGATGAAATTCGTCGTGACGTCGTACATGTCGTTGACGTACATGGAAACAGCCTTGGTCAATAGAATGTCGATGCCATTGATCTTGGCGTATTCCTTGGCATAATCCATCAATTTTTGCTGAAGGGATTCCACCCGTGGGTTGTACTTGCTCTCTATCTGGTTGAGGTATTTTTGTTGTTGCAGCTGGTACTCGTTGAGTTTCATTTGGAAGGTGTTGGAGGTGGTGGATTGCTTTTGGAGTTGCACGAGTTCGTCTTCCAGTGGCTTCAGGAGGGAATTGTAATACTCGGCGTCGGCCTGGTACTCCTGCATCAATTCCTTGAGTTCGTTGAATTCTTGGCCGGCACGGTCGAAATCGATAAATGCGATCACCGGGGCTCGAGAAGCAGCTGTGAAAGGGGTTCCGGCCAACAAAAGCGTACCCACTACCAGGGTCAAAACAAAGAAAAGAGTGACAAAACGGATGTTTCGCATGTTCATTCGAAAGCCTCCTTCGGTTATGGAAAAGAATGGATTAAAACACCACGTAAGGCCGGATGTTTTCCAGCGTTTTCTCCCCGATTCCGCTGACATTCAGAAGGTCCTCCGGGGAAAGAAAGGCACCAAAAGCCTCGCGATACTCCACGATTGCCTGTGCCTTTACCGCGCCAATTCCGGGTAACTGTTGCAAATCTTCCGCGCTATCCAGGTTGACGTTAATTTCCAACGTTTTGTTCGAAGGGGAGAATGGTACCCCTCCCGGCACCTCCAAGAATTCCCGCACCTGGCTCAAGATCGTGGGACCAATTCCCGGAACGTCCAGCAAAGCCTCCACGCTGCCAAACGGGCCGTTTTGCTGCCGGAAGCGTACGATATCGTGCGCACGCGTTTGGCCAATTCCCTTGAGCAACATCAGCTCATTTTCCGAAGCCGTGTTGAGGTCCAACGGAAACGAAACCGGCTCGGCAGCCATGCGGTTTTGTTCCAGCTCTTGCTCGGACGCGAAGGCTGGCGTGGCAACGGGGCGAAACCCCAGCACAAGACCCAGGCAAAAAAAGATCCCCACGCAGCCGAGCAAAAGCTTTTCCAGTCGGGTCATCTTGCCCTTCCTTTACCAGGGTTCATTCCAGGGAAAGGTAGTAGGGATAGTGTGGTTGGTCACCAAAGTACAGGGAAACTTCCAGGGAGGGAAACTCCTTTTCGATCCTTTCCATAAGGGCATTCGCCTGCTTTTCCTCCACGCCGTCTCCGTAAAACGCGGTCAAGATTTCGTACCTTCCCGCGTCCACCTTGTGGAGGCCGTCCAAAACAATCTCGTCGAGTTCTTGACCATGGGCCTTAAGTTCCTTGTTGGCGAAGAACAGGTATTCCCCTTCGGTGATCTTGTGGCCCTCCACTTCCGAATCTCGTACGGCATGCGTCACCGAAATCGAAACGATTTCCTGGATGGCTTCCTGCATGCTCTGCAAGTTGGATGCCAAGTCTTCCATTTCCACGAAACTGATCAGCGCCGCGATACCTTCCTGGATGGAACGGGTGGGAATCACGCGCACATCCTTGGGAGAATCCTGGAACATCTTCGCGGCACTTTCCGCGGCAAGGGTTATGTTGGGATTGTTGGGAAGAAGGAACACGTTCTTGGCGTTGACCTTTTCCACTGCCCGGGTGAGATCCGCGGTGGACGGGTTCATGGTTTGGCCACCCAGCACGATTTCGTCCACGTGCATTTCGGAGAAAATCCGGGAAATCCCCTCGCCGGGAGAAACCGATACGAAACCGAACGTTTTGGGCTCCGGGGGGCTTTCCACTTCCGCTTGCAGGTGTTCCTCATCTTCCAGGAGAAGAGCGGCTTTTTTCTCGGGTTCTGGCAGCGGTGTGCTGGTCGGGGAGGAGGATGCATGGGTGAGAGACTCGTGCTGCTCTTTCATGTTGTCCACCTTCACGCGATGAAGCTCTCCGAGCGAAAGGGCTTTTTCGAACACTTGGCCGGGGTGGTTGGTATGGATGTGCCCTTTCAGGATGGAACCATCGTGCACGATGACCACGGAATCTCCCATTTGCGAAAGCTCTTGCTTGAGGCTTGCGATGTAGCCGTTCTCCACACCGGGAAACAACCGCAACATGAACTCGGTGCAGTACAGGTAGGTCAAGTCTTCCAATGCAAAGGTGGGCTTTTCGGTAGGCTCTTCCAACTGCACCGCGGCCTTTCCGGCCACCTTACCCATCGCGTGCTGGAAAAACCCCTCGAAAATATACGCCAATCCCTTTGCCCCAGCATCCACCACACCAGCCTGCTTCAACTTGGGCATCATTTCCCGGGTGCGGTCCACCACCAGGAAACTCCGTTCGGTCAAAGCGCGCAGAAAATGGGGGAATCCCTCGTACTCGGCGAGGTTACGCCGGGCGAACAAGGCCACGTCGTTGATCAGCGTGAGAATCGTTCCTTTCACCGGTTTCATCACAGCACCCCTCGCCACCTGGTCGGCTTTCTCCAGGCCGGCGCAAAAATCCGGCATGCTGATCTCCTTCTTCTTTGCCATGGCTTCGCAAAAACCGCTGAAAATTTGGGAAAGAATGACACCCGAGTTTCCCCGCGCGCCCATGAGTGTTCCGGTTCGAATGGCTTCCAACACGTTGGTCATCGAATCGATGGGAAGCTTTTCCAGTGAATGGGTGGCTTCCAACATGCAAGCGGACATGTTATGCCCGGTGTCTCCATCCGGAACCGGAAAAACGTTCAACGCATTGATCTCGTCTTTGTGGGCCAGAAGGTTCTCGGTGGCAACCTTGAACCCTTCCTTCAAAAATCTGGCATCAATGGTTTTATCAACTTGTTTCATAATGTGCACCTCAACCCCTTGGGGAATGGGAAAACTTCCAGCAAAGCAATCACTCGACGTCGATTCCCAAAAAGTGGATGTTCACCCTCCTCGGTTTCATCCCCAGCATCTGTTCCACCTTGTAGCTTATTCCTTGTTGGGCGTTCAGGGCAACCTGGTCCATCTTTGCCCCATAGGAAGCGACGGGATACACGTTGATAAACAAACCCTCTTCGTCTTCCCGCACGTGGATCCCCTTTTGCTGGCCCCCAAAGAACTTGTTAATGATGTTGGGATCGTCCATTCTCTTCAGTCCATAGCATTCCAGCAACGCCTGGAACACCAGTTCTTTCACCACGTTCAATCCAATATTGATCTCACCCAATTGAGTCGTCAGTTTCATGCAAAACCTCCCGAGCCGTTTTGAAAATTATAACACATCCATTCTTGTGGAACCTTTCTCCTCGAAAACCTGTTCCGCAACGGATTTTCCTCCGTAAAAGGGTACCACGTACAGGGGGTCTTGGAATTCTGCCCGACAAAAGTGCCTTTCTCCCTGTTGAATCCACGAAAAAACATCGATACTCTGTAAGACGCATTTTTCCGAAGGAAGTTCCTTTGCCAGCAAGCAACGCTTTTCCAGGATGGCCTTCCCGGGTTCTCGCGCTTTCTCCAAAGCACACGATTGCGGCAGCAATTCGAAACGCTCCGGGGACCAACCGGGTTCCCGGAAGTAGTAGAATTTGTGCCGCGCATTCAAGAAAACACCGCAGCAGTTTTGCCAAGTGGGCACGCCCAGTTGCAAGGCGTACAGGGTGGGGACGGTTACCAGTGGGATCCCTGTGACCTGCGCCAGCGTTTTGAGAGTGCTGAACACAATGCGCAGTCCCGTGAGCGATCCGGGTCCGGACGTGGTGAGAAGGTACGCGAAATCCCGCCATTGGAGGCGATGCTTTTGCATCAACTGGTGCAAAACAAACAGAAGGTTCTCCCCCTTGAGTTGCTCATGGGAGAAACAAAGGGCTTCGAAAAGGTTGCGCGCGGGGATGTGCATGGCAAGAAGGTACTCCGATGTGCTTGCGTCCACGGCGAGCACCGCATGCTTCCCGGGTGTCATTCTTCTGCACCTGGCTGCAGTTGTTCCCCCGCGTTTTCCGGCAGAAGCTCCAGCACCGTTTCCAGCTGGGTGAGGCCCAACAGGCGGGGGATGTTGTCGGGACTGATGGCATCCAGACCTGCAGAGGCGAAGGAATCGATGTTGGAAAGCCCAACAGGTCCGCAATACTCGATGTACGCTTTCTTGAACCGCTCGCGAAGGGCGCGCGTTACTTCCGAGGTCACTTCCCCGCGTAGCCCGCGGAGAACCACGCCATCCGCACCGTGTTTCATGGCCGTGATGCCATCGGAAAGGTTGTTGATTTCCACGAGCAGCTTCAAGTTGGGTGCCAGTTTGAGCCGCGTGCGCTCCACGGCGCGGGGAATTCCCCCCAGTTGCTTCCAGAGCTCGATGTGTAGGATTCCGTCGGGAAACTCCGGCGACCAGAAAAAGCAACCCGTATCGCCCATCGCTTCCAACAGGGCCCCTTTCAACGGCCCTTCCGGGATAATCCCGCGGAAGATGATCGACGTGTTCTGGTTGTAGTGCCGGACGGTCTCCCGCATGCGATACAGCGTTGTGGCAAAGAACAGCACGTGGCCCAGCCAGGGAACCAGGTCCTGGCGGAAAGAAAGGAGTGGTCCCAGGCTCCCGCTAAGCTGGAACAGGCCCGTTTCGTTGGCGATGAAATCACCGGGCTGGAAAAAAGGGTGGTACACGATGCAAAGGCGCTTCGCCTGCTCTTGCAGGAAACCCACGCCACTGAAAACGAGGGGAGCGGGATTCTTCACCAGCAGCTTCCATTGCTGCGGAGATTCCCAGAAGAATTCCATGGGACGGTACCCTTTTTCCATCATTCCCCACTCCTGCTGGCGTAGAACCGCGTGCACAGTCGCCCGCCGAAAAAGGCGCGGAATTCCTCGTAGGGATAGAGAAGGATAAAGGCATCTTCGAAGCGCGCGAAACGCGAATCCAGCATCGCGGAGAACTGCTCGAAGGATTCCGGGATGGCAAGCTTCTCCCACGAAAGCGAGGAATCCATCCGGAGTAGCCCCAGTCCCTTGAAGTTGGGCGAGCGTCCCTTCATCCACCCAAACATCACGTTTTCAAAGGGGAGAAGAACCGAATGCCATATGGCGTAGCCGCGTTCCTTTTGGCCAGCCTGGATCGCGATCGACCCCGTGAGAATATCCCCGTAGGGGTCATGCCACTTCTGCAACTGGCGCACCGCGGGCACCGCCTCTTCCATCGCGTTGTTCCGCAGGCAGCGCTTCACAAGCAACAGGGTAGACATGGGGCAGCTGTTCAGCTTGTTGGTTTCCACGACCTGGGCTCCTGTAAACAATTCGAAGTATACCTGTGAACAGAAATGGTTTTTCTTCTTCTCCAGGGTGTCCAGGGTGTACTGCTCCATGGAAGAATCTTTTTCAAAGGCGAAGGGGAGCAAGCGCGCGATGTTTTGAAACTCCTTGAAGCGGTTCTTGCGGTACAGCAAGTTCGAAAAGCGGATCACTTCGGGAAAATCCAGCTTCTGCATGGCATCGATGATGCGGTACATCTCGTGCTCGGTGATGCGCCCCATGAACTCCAGCACCTTCGGAACCGCTTGGAAGGAAGAGAACTCGAACAGCGCGCGGAACAGGAGCAAAAGGTAGGGGTAGAAGGAACGCGGGGATTGCTTGAGGAATGCCAGGATATCCTGCTCCACGTCTTCCCCCGCCACCATGCGTGCCAGTAAGCCGTCGAAACGGATGGCTTCCGATGGGGAAGACAGAGCCAGGTCCGCAAAGATCTGCAGCGCTTCGGTGTACTTCTTTTGGTACACCTTGATCATTCCCAGGATATTGTTGCGCATGCCCAGCGAGGTAACCTTTTCCAGGTTGCGCATCATGTGGCGCATCAGCTGTTCGTCGTTCGCTTCCCCCGCGACCATTTCCACGTCCAAGAAGGTGCGAACCTCCTCCACGCTCAAGGGCAGGGAAACCTGGGAACTGATGCGTTTTTTCACCTCATCGGAAAGACGCAGTTTGCTCTCACGGGTGTTTCCTTCGTCAAGCTTCTTCCCCGTTTTCTTTTCGACGTCTTTCTTAATGGCTTCCTTGAGTTTCAGCAATTTCTCGAGATCCTGGTTCTGATCCGGCATCCAGTATGCCTCCTTCCAAAACTTTCTGGAGTGTGAAGCTGTAAAAACTCCCCTTTCCCACGATCACGTGATCCACGAGCTGGATTCCGAGCAATTCACCGGCGCTTTTCATCTTTTCGGTGACGTCCCGATCCTGGAAAGAGGGGAACGGGTCTCCGGAAGGATGGTTGTGCACGAGCGCGATGGAAACCGCGGAATGCCATATGGCTTTCTTGAAAACCTCCCGGGGATGAATCAGCGAGGCGTTGCTGATTCCCCGCGTTATATCATCCATGGCGATCACGTGGGACTTGGAATCCAGCGAAATCACGCGAACGGTTTCCTGCTCTTGGAAACACATTTCGATGCACAACTCGTAGATATCCTTGGGGCTATCCACCTGGTCTTTTTTCTGCAGCAGCTCCCGGTAAAAGCGCACACCAAGCTCCAGTGCAGCCTTCAACGTGATGGCCTTCACGCTCCCCATTCCACATAACCCCTTGACTTCTTCGGGGGGAGAGCGATACAGCGCGACCAGGGAGTGGCCAAAGTGGTCCAAGAGTGCGGCGGATAGTTGCAGAACGGGTAAACTTTGGCTTCCGGTCCGCAACAGGATGGCCACGAGTTCCGCCTCGGTTAACGCGCCCGATCCCAGCTCCATCAACTTTTCCCGCGGCAAGAGGTTCTTCGAAGCGGGGTTCAAACCAATACCTCGTAATCCTTGAGCACTTCCCAGATGCGCCCAAGGGGCAGACCCATCACGTTGTAGAAATCGCCCACGATGCTTTCCACGAATAGGGCGCCGTAATCTTGTATGCCGTAAGCCCCGGCCTTGTCCAACGGGATCTTCGAGGTGGCGTAGGCAACGATGGAGGAATGGGGAAGGCGACGGAACTTCACGCGGGTTTTCTCGCAGAAGAACACGTCCTGTACCCCACCCTTTTCGAAGAAGATGCGCAAGTCCACCCCGGTGAGCACCTCGTGCCAATTGCCCGACAACGCCTGGAGCATCCGCACCGCATCGCCCTCGTCACGCGGTTTTCCCAGTTGCCTTCCCTCCAAGAAAACCGCGGTATCGGCTGCCAACAACACCTTGCCGGGAGTGGGTACCATGGTTTCCAGGTAGGCCCGCTTCTTCTGGGAAGCGATATCCACCACGATTTCTTCCGGATGTTCTTTGCGGGAATACTCTTCGGACAACCCCGCATCCACGGATTCCACGCGCATACCCAGAAGTTGCACCAACTGCCGCCGACGCGGGGAGGTGGAAGCGAGGATCAACGAGTAGGAACTTTGTTCAACCATCTTAGTCCTCCACGGGCAAGGAATGCGTTTGCGATTGCCGAGAAACTTCCCATCAGCACCACGAGGGGCGTCAACAGGAAGACCCCCTGGTTGCCCAGTAGCCAGGTCGCCGCAAGCGTGAGTTGCAAAAGGTTGTTCACCAATGCTCCCCCAAGACTGATTCCCACCAAACCGAAACGGTTCGCCCGGAAAAGAAGGGCCATCGTACTCGCGCCCCCCACTCCTCCGACCGTCCCCAGGAAAAAAGCCGGTGAAAAAAGCCTTCCGGCCAGCAAAGAGCCCAGTAGGCCCTTGCAAACCGTGACGATTATAGCATTTTTTGGGCCAAAAAGCCCCAGTACCATCAGTACGACCGCATTGGAAAAGCCCCATTTCAACCCCGGAATGGGCACGGGGAGGGGGACGAAACTCTCCAGGAAATACACCACGGAAGCCAGCGAGGTGAGAAGGGAAAGGATCACGATTTGCTTGGATTTCAATGTACCGCACTCCTTCAGCGGGTCACGAGGTCAAATTCCCCCTGGAAAGAGGGGTGCGATGGAGGCCGGAAACGAACCAGGATTTTGCCGGGAAGGCAGACGATCACATCCCAAGGATGGGAAAGGGGGCCGTGCTGCATGCACAACTTCTGGGGACAGGCGCTTTGCGTGACGCGGACGGTTCCACGCTGGATTTGGATTTGCATGCGCTCCTCTCCGTCGTACCGTACCGGGAACGTACCCTCCTGGTCGAGCGAGAGGAGAAGCAACAATTGCCCCTCCACCCAAACTTCCACCTGGGAAGGGGACGCCTCTCCGGGGCGAGCAAGAAGGGGAAGGAGCGCGAAAAAAAGCACGGCCATGCCCACGAAAATGTCACCTGGGCGAAAGAACGCGATGGTTCGAGATCGCTCCGGGTGGCCCGTCACTTCAGGGATGGTCCTCGGAAAAAAAGGCCCAACCCGGGGTTTTGTACACGTCTCCCTGGGAGTCGACGAGCAATGCCTGGGCCCCGAAACGGGGAAACAGCTGCATCACTTGTTCCCGTTCCATGTTGAATGCGGCGGTTGCCAACGCGTCGGCGTCCAGTGCAGAAGGAGCGATTACCGTGACGGAAATCCAGCGCGTGGAAGGGTATCCGGAAAACGGGTCCAGGATGTGGTGGTACCTTTTGCCCTCCACGAGGAAAAAGCGTTCGTAGTCTCCGGAAGTGGCGATGGCCCCTTGGTTGAGAAAAGCTGCTTCGAAGAAATCCTGCGACGTTGGCCGGGGGTTTTGCACCTGCACCACCCAGTTGGCCCCTCCAAACTTGGGGCCGATGATTCCAATGTCCCCTCCTGCATCCACGTACCCCGTGCATTCCGGGTCCAAACCCTTGGCGACCTGCACCGCCCTGTCCACCGCGTATCCTTTCACGAACGCTCCCAGGTCAAGTTGTACCCCTCCTTGGAGGAAAAGTTGCTGGCCGGAAATTTCCACCAACTGCCATCCACTGGACGACAACGCTGCCTCCAACTCCGCTTGCGTGGGAACACGCGCGGAGAAATCGCTTTCGGAAACGCGGTCGAAACCCCACGCGGAAACGAGGTTTCCCAGTGCGATATCGAAAGCGCCCGCAGTGACCCGAGACCATTCCAGTGCCCGCTCGAAGAGGAAAAGGGTTTCTTCATCCAAGGGGACGGCTTTCCCGGGAGCAAAAGCATTGATCCGGGAGACTTCGCTCTGCGAAACGTGGGACGAATACTTGGCCTCGATGCGGCGCATTTCCCGCCAGATGGCATCGAGGATCGCTGAGGGGTTTTTCTGGGAGCTGACGGCCACACGAATGTGGGTACCCAGCAGCAAACGGTCTTCCACCTCGTAGGGAGGTGGTTTCCGAAACACGAAGGCGGCTCCCAGCACGAGAAGGAAACCAATCAGCGCGTAGGTCAAAAACCACGTGCGGCGGGAAAGTCTCACAAGATCATTTTTATCGCGCTGTTGCATTCAGAACATTTTCCTCCTTCGTTTACGCCCACTACGTGCGTCTGGTAGCCTTTTCTTTCCACCAGGGTATTGCCACAGAAGGGACACGAGGTGGTTTGGTACGCGGAATCGCTTTGGTTGCCAATGTAGACGTACCGCAGGTATTTCTGGGCGATTTGCCGCAAGGACACTGCGGTATCCAGCTCCGTTTCCGGCTTATTGAACTTGTACGCGGGGTAGTACAGGCTCAGGTGAAGCGGGATATCCGGGTTGAGGGACGCAATCCATTGCGCTTGCTCTTCCATTTCTTCCGGGCTGTCGTTTTCCCCGGGGATGAGCAATGTGGTCAGCTCCACGTGAATTCCTACCTCCACCGCGGTGGCGATGTTTTTCTTCACCAATTCCACGTCGGCGGCACAACGCTTGCGGTAGAACTTCTCCGTGAAACCCTTCAAGTCGATGTTCATGGCTTGGATGGTAGACAGCAACAGCTTGAACGGTTCGGAGGCGATGTAACCGTTTGTGACCAGTACGTTGTACAGGCCTTCCGCACTTGCCATGCGCGAGGTATCGAGCACGAACTCGAACCAAACCACGGGCTCGTTGTAGGTATACGCGATCCCCGGTGCCCCTCGGTCCACCGCGATGTCGATCAAACGCTCCGGAGAAACCCTTTGGGTTTGCGGTGTTTCGTGGGCAATTTCCCAGTTTTGGCACCACGGGCAGGTCATGTTGCACCCCCACGAACCCACCGAAAGGACCTTGGACCCGGGGTGGAAGTGGTACAATGGTTTCTTCTCCACGGGATCCATGGCAATCGAAGAGATCCTCCCGTAGTTCAACGTGTACAGCACCCCGTGCTCGTTCTTCCGGGTGCGGCACATTCCCACGCCTCCTTCCGGAATCTCGCAGTGTTGGGGGCACAAGTTACAACGGAGGATTTCATCTCCCAGCTCCTCGTAAAAAAGGGCTTCTCTCATCCTAAACCTCCTTTTGCTCTCCTAATGAAACCGCTCCACCGTAAAACGATACAGCTGCACGGGTTCATCCTCCCAGATTCCTGCTTTCTTACGGGCAATCTGGATTTGTTGTTCCACGGTGTCCACTCCCTCCAAGTCGGGAAGAAGCAGGCCCTTCTTGAAGCCATTTTCCACGATGACGCCGAACTTCTTCGGGTCAAGCTCGGAAGAATCCTTCACGGGTTCCGGGGGGCCCAACAGGTCCACGCTGACCTCCAACCCTTCCAATTCGGACGGGTGAAGGGGTTCGAAGCGGGGGTCGTTTACCGCTGCGGCAATGGCGTTGGACCGAATTTCCATGGCAACGTTCTTTTTCGTGGGAACGATGGTGCCAATACACCCACGAAGGGTATTTCCGGGACCGTGCAGGGAAACGAAGACACCCGCCTGCGATTGCAACATCTGGGCGGGAAGGTCTTCGGGAAGCTCTGGAATCTGCCCTCTTTTTATGAAACTCTCGATCACCATTTTTGCCCAGCGAACCGTGGGATGCTGTTCTTTCATGGCACCACCTCCATGGTCTTTTTCCCTTTTCCCTGCCCCAAAACCCCGGAAAAGCACATCATCCAAAGAAAAGGCTACACATCTTGTAGTACTCGTAGGGAACGAGCTTTTTCGTGGCAACTGCATACTCCACGGGAACGGAGACGATCTCGTTTCCACTCAAGGCGACCATGCGCCCGTAGTCCCCCTTCTTGATGAGTTCCATGGCCTGCACCCCGTAGCGTGTTCCCAGGATG
>Ga0209607_1000347_pt1 | contig 42209 bp, 31 predicted proteins | sample AD_UKC117_MetaG_FD_184413 | JGI IMG/M metagenome (GOLD analysis project Ga0209607, IMG submission 184413) | Active sludge microbial communities of municipal wastewater-treating anaerobic digesters from Hong Kong - AD_UKC117_MetaG (SPAdes)... | ecosystem: Engineered > Bioreactor > Anaerobic >... | reverse complement strand
TGGAGCGCGTGGACTTTTTCAAAGTCGAAGGGGATTTCCAGGTGAATCGTTTTGCCGCGTTTCAACTTTTCCAATTCGTGCGGGGGAAGGTTGGGATCCTGGAAAAGCCGGAAACCGGAAAGCACCGAGGCTTTTTCCACGCCAAAAGTTTCCACCACGGCTGGATTCACCAAAAGAAGTTTGCCTTCCTTGTCGAACAATTCCAGCCCCGCAGGAGAATGGTCAAAGATCCGCCGAAACAGCTCGTGCGAAAAGGAAGTTTGCTCCAGGGAAGAAGGGCGTTCTTCTTGAGTGAGCTCTTGTTGCAATTCCCGGTCCAGTTTGCCGCCAAAGAAATCGGAAAAGCTCCGGTCCATTTCCTCCAAGCGGCTTTCCAGGTCTACCCGGCAGCAGGCAAGGGATACCTGGTCCACGAGCAGCTCCAGTGTTTGCTGCAACCCTTCCAACGCAAGAACCTCTTCGGGAAATAGCATCTCCACCAACGCGTACACCTTTTCCCGGTACTGGAAAAGGGCCTCCAGGCGGTGCTGCTTCTCGAAAAGAGACCGCAGGGCATTCTGCGCAGGCTCGGGTGGGGACTCCGGCCACTGGAAAGGAACCGGAGAGCCAGGAGGGAGGAATTGAAAACGCGAAATGGGGTACCTTCCCGGAACCACGACAAACGTTCCCCCGGACGGAAAAAATCCGGCGAAATGTTGGTCGGACGGGTGGTATTCGAGGAGCATCATTCCCACACCGGGGAAAATCCTCTTCATCCCCTCGGAGAAGGAAGAGAAAATTTCCGGGTAGGATCCAAGGGCTTGCATTTTTCTCGAAAGATCGGTGATTTGCTTGAGCTTCCCGGTTTTCTGCATGGGCATCTCTCCCCTCTCTTTCCTTCCATTTTACCATATCCCCGTTTTTTTTCGCACAGTACCGGCCAGGGAAGAATGAAATCTGCGCGTGATTTGACTTGCACGGAGAAAAGGTGTAGAATCAGGGCAAGATTTTCTTGGAGGTTCCGCGATGACAGCGGTTGCGATTTTCAACAGGATTCCATTGGAACAGAATAGCTGGTGGTGGTGGAGCTGCCCCGATTCGGGAGGCAGGTCTGTTTCGTTGTAAACCATGACCGGTATGCCATAAACCTGAAGCGGGGAACTGGAAAATGCAGTTCCCCGCTTTTTCATTTGAGGAGGAGAAAACATGCGAAAACATGACCGAATCGTTTTGAAACCCGAACAAATGCCCACGAGCTGGTACAACCTGAAGGCCGACCTTCCTTTTGCCATGGATCCCATGATCCACCCGCAAACCCAGCAACCGGTGCCCCCCGAAGCGCTGCAAGGGTTGTTCCCACCGTCGTTGGTGGAACAGGAATTTTCCATGGAACGCGAGATTCCCATCCCCGAGGAAGTACTGGAACAGTACTTCGTGTACCGTCCCACGCCACTGGTGCACGCCACTGGGTTGGAGGATTTCTTGGAAACCCCTGCGAAGATTTTCTTCAAGAACGAAAGCGTGAGTCCCACGGGTTCCCACAAGGTGAACACCGCCCTTGCGCAAGCGTACTTCAACAAGAAAGACGGTTTCGCGAAACTGACCACGGAAACGGGTGCCGGACAATGGGGAAGCGCGTTGGGCTACGCGGGGCAAAAGTACGGGCTGGAAGTGGAAGTGTACATGGTGCGCGTGAGCTACGACCAGAAACCCGGTCGCCGCCACATGATGCACCTTTTCGACGCACAGGTGTATCCCAGCCCCAGCGATCGCACCGAATCCGGACGCAAAATCCTGGCCGAGCACCCCGACAGCAACGGCTCTTTGGGAATGGCCATCTCCGATGCGGTGGAAAAAGCCGTTGGGGACCCACACACCCATTACGCACTGGGAAGTGTTTTGGACCACGTGCTGTTGCACCAAACCGTGATCGGGTTGGAAGCGAAGAAACAACTGGAAATCCTGGGTGTTACCCCTGATATCCTCATCGCATGCGTGGGGGGAGGCTCCAACTTCGGTGGTTTTACGTTCCCCTTCGTTCCCATGGCATTGGAAAAGGACGGCTTGCGCATCATCGCCTCGGAACCAGAGGCTTGCCCCTCGTTGAAAAAAGGCGAGTTCCGCTACGATTTCGGGGACACGGGGCATTTCACCCATGATCAAGATGTTTACGCTGGGCTCGGAATTCGTTCCCCCTCCGATCCACGCGGGCGGTCTTCGTTACCACGGGGCTTCTCCACTCGTTTCCCGATTGGTGAAAGAAGGCATCGCCGAGGTGGATAACCTTCCACAAGATGAGATCTTGGAAGCGGCGAAGATCTTCTCCATGACCGAGGGCATTATTCCCGCTCCCGAATCCGCCCACGCCATCGCAACGGCGATTCGCGAAGCGCGCAAGTGCAAGGCCACGGGTGCACCTGCGAACATCGTGTTCAACCTATCCGGTCATGGCTTTATGGACATGAGCGCTTACGATCACATCCATCGCATCTCGAACGGAAACAACAAGTAGCAAGCCGTGCCTCCGGGAAACGCCGCACCCTGGTGACGCGTTTCCCGGAGGGTTTTCCGTGACGTTTTTCACTTACCAAACCGCACCCCATTTGTTACAATGTTCAAGGATACTAAAAGCGCAAAAGGGGTGACCGGTGTATGGAAAGAAAGTCTCCAAGGTATGTTGGACTGATGCTCTTTTTTTTCGCGTTTTCTGCCACGCTTCTGCTGGCGGAACCGTCCGTTCAAAAAGCTTCGGACGTTTCGCGCCTCTCGGCTTTCCTCGCGGAAAACCATTTGGATGGAGCCGGTGACGGATGGATCGCGTTCTACTCTGGGCGCGATGGCAACCGCGAAATTTACGTGATGAACGCGGACGGAAGCTCCCAAACCCGCCTGACAAACAACGACGCGCACGATGAATGTCCGTCGATTTTCGCCAGCGGGAGAGTGGTTTTCGTGTCAGAACGTACGGGCAACCGCGAACTGTTCTGCATGGATTTGGATGGTTCGCACCTCGAACAACTGACCCACTCTCCCGAGGCGGAAGAGCATCCGCAGTGGTCGGCCGACGGCGAGAAGATTTTCTTCGTGAAAGACTTGCAAGAGCGAACCGAAATCTGGGTCATGAACGCGGATGGATCGCAACCCAAAAGGCTTACCCAAAATGCCTGCCGGGACGAACGGCCCATGCCGTCACCCACCGGCGGGTGCATTTTGTTCATGTCCAACCGGTATGGCAACTACGAGGTCATGCTCATGGATTTCGACGGGAGCAATCAACGCAGGGTGACCAACAGCGCCGCGCACAAGATCTTCCCCGTGTGGTCCCCGGATGGGTGCTCCATCGCGTATTCCATCCACAACCTTCGCCAACGCACCGCGGCCATCCACGTGATGCAGCAAGATGGTTCGCGTGACGAAGTGCTTACACCCATTGCCGGGCGCAACGAAAACCCCGCCTGGTCTCTCGATGGAAGCCGGCTGGTTTTCCAGAGCGAACGGGATGGCAACTTCGAAGTCTACACCATGAAGGTGGACGGAAGCGGGCAAACCCGGCTCACTACGAGTCCCTTCTGGGATGGTTGGGCAAGCTGGGTTGACCTGGGAAGGTTCCAGTAAGGCGGTTTCCCTTAAAAAGTGCGTACCACGCGGAAACCGACCCCGGAAGAACTGCTGCGCGGATCACCGTAGAAGCGAAAGGACACACGGCAGCTGCGGGCATAGTAGTACCAGTTGCCACCGCGCTGCACGCGGCTCGAGCCACTGCTGGGGCCCACCGGGTTTCGCACCGCTCCGGTGGGGTAAAAACCGTACCAGTCATGGCACCATTCGAAGACGTTTCCACTCATGTCGTACAGTCCAAGTTCGTTGGCCTTTTTCTGCGCAACGGGGTGGGTGTCGCCCCCGTTCGCCATGATTACATCCCAATCCCTTTCGTGGTCGTCGCCTTCCAGCAACACCATTCCCGAGTTTCGCCAGTACCAACCCACTTCGTCGAGGTTATCGCTGCCCGCGTACCGGGTGTTTCGCGTTGCGTTTTGCCCTCCCCGGGCCGCGTACTCCCACTCCGCCTCGGTAGGCAAACGGAAACCCACTACCTTCGCGGGGTCTGTGGTCTTGTTTCCCAGGGCATCCAAAAGGTTCCCATCGCGATCGTACGCGTGTGGAAGGTCTGCCTGCTCACTCAGCCAATTGCAGTATTCCACCGCACCCCACCACGTGACTTCCATCACCGGATGATCCGCACGCGGCTCCGGAACGGCGAAATGGGAGTCTTGGAAGGAGAGGTCGCTGTCCCCGAAGGTGGTATCCAACAGTTCCATCCCATTGTAGCTTCCGTAGCGGCTTACACGCCTGCTGTTCAGGAAAGACACGTACTGCTCGTTGGTCACCTCCGTTTGACCAATCCAGAAACCGTGGTCCAGCGTTACGGTGTGTAGCGGCTGCTCGTCGTCGTCCCCTTCGCTATCGTTCCGGGTGTTTCCCGCCAGGAAACTTCCCGGTTCTACCGCTACCAGTCCTTCAGGAACGAGCGCGGGTTTGTTCTCGGGGTACTCTACCCGCGGAACGGACGCACCAATCACGAGGATTTGCCCTCCCTGGTGATGGGTACGCTCGGTGAAGTACCGGGCAAGTTCCACCACGGAGAGCTTACCATTCCCGTCGCTGTCTGCTTCGCCGGAAAAAGCCTGGCGCAAGTAGTAGGTTACAATGCCGCCCTGTCCTCCTTGCGACGGGGTACCGGTCATCACAAGCACCGAAGCGGCTTGCGAAAGCGCGGGATTCGCCGAAACGCTGCCGGGGGTTTGCTGTACCCCGACAGAAGCGGGTGCATACAGATCGAGAAAAACCATCGCGTTTCCGGGAAAGGTTTGCAGTATCTGCCCCAACTGCTCTTGGGTTACCACGTACCGTTGCCCGCCCGGGTCCGAATGGTACGTGCATAGGCTCCATTGCGGCTGTTCCTTCGTCAAAATGCCCCGCCCGGAGAAGAAAACGAAGAGGGAATCTCCCGGACCGCAGGAAGCGGAAAGCACGCGCAATTCCTCCAAGATATCATCCGGGCCCACCCGCCCCGAAAGAAACTGGGTGCCGTATCCCATTTCCATGAGGAACTTCTGGAGTTGCGTGGCATCTCTCACCGGCGCGTCCAGTGCATCCAGGTAGCGGTACGAATCGATGCCCACGAGCACGGCGTAATCCGCCGCAAGCGCAAGAAAACCAACCGATAGCAAGAAAACGAAGAAAAAGCGTTTCATCCCGTTCCCCCCCGAAAATGGATGATGTTCCTAAGGCTCTGCTCCATTGTATCACAATTTGACCTGGAGGCTCTGTGTCCCGTGGCCTGCTTGTTGTTCTGCCACCGGTGTTTTTGCTTCTCTTGTGCCAAATCTGTTTCAATACCCCTTGAAGGTTTTTCGCATCTGGGATTCCATGATCGGGCGCAGCACGACGGAGAGCATTTTCGCGAAGGGGTTGACCCTTGTAGGGTAGTAAAAGGAAGCCTCCAGCCATCCCTGGCTGTTCCAGTAGTCGTAATCCACCGGGTTAATCGCTTTCCCCAGGGAAACGTTCACTTTCCACACTTCGAACCAGATCTTGCGGGAAAAAGCAGCCGGGGGTTTCCCCTTTTCCAAGGAACGTACGAACGCCATGGCCTTTCGCTTGAGCTTGCCTTCCACCTTTGGCAGCAAGTGTTCCCGCAGAACGGGAAGCTCGGGCTCGCCGCAGCTGACGGTGACATCGAAACCCCACTGGCGAAGCGTTTTGGAGATGTACTTCCCCGCTTCTCGGAACAAGCCTCCCCGCGTGACAAGCACCATCGCCTTTTTCTCGAAGAAGCAGGGGCGGTGCACGAAATGGGTGAACTTGTCGAAGAAAGCCTTGACAATGAACGTTTCGCGGCCGTTGTACACCGGGGAAGCGACGACAAGAGCGTCGCACCATTCCAGGTTGTCTTGGAGCTCCTTTTCTTCGGCGAAGGTGGGGCAAAATTCCTTGCCCTTGGATATGCACAGCGCGCATCCAAAGCAGCGGGGTACCACCATGTCCTTGAGAAGGAATTCGCGTACTTCCAACTCCGGTGCGGCGGAAAAAACCTCCCGGATGGGAACGAGCGTTTGGTGCGTGTTGCCTTTGCGAAAACTACCACTGACCAGAGGATTTTTTTCATCGCAACCTCCGCGATTCCTTGGAAACTGTACCAGCACTTTTGGCCAAACAGAGGGGTCCCCCACGCGTTATTGTACCACTTTTTCCTCGGGGGAGTGCCAGCGCGAACGGCACACGAGAACAGCCTTTTGCCCTTTTTTCGTCATGTAATGTGGGTGCGATTTTTACAGCCCAAAAAAGGAAGGAGTGAATCCTCTTGAAGAACGTTGGAACGATGTTACTGCTGGGGTTGCTTTGCCTCACGGGTACTTCGACTTTCGCAACGGGACCATCGGACATGCAAAAGCTTGTGGATGGCAATTCTACCTTTGCCCTCGAACTCTACCACAGCCTCACGAACAGCATGGAGGGAAACTTGGTTTTCTCCCCGTACAGCATTTCCACAGCCCTGGGGATGGTATATGCGGGGGCTCGAGGCGATACGGAAACGCAAATGGCGCAAACCCTCCATTTCACCCTTCCCCAAGACCGGTTGCATGAAGCCTTCCAGCAATTGCAACAGGAACGCGAGCAACTCGTATCCGGGGGTGATGTGGAACTCAAGGTGGCAAATTCTCTCTGGCCCCAGACAGGGTACCCGTTTTTGGGCGACTATATCCGCCTCCTGGAAAAAGACTACGGGGTTTGGGTCACTCCACTTGATTACACGGGGGATGCAGAAACCGCCCGGAACATCATCAACGAATGGGTGAACCAGCGGTTGAACGGGCGGATTCCCGAGCTCATTGCCCGGGGAATGCTCGACCCGCTTACCCGTCTGGTACTGGTGAACACCATTTTTGTACATGCAGACTGGCGTTTCCCCTTTTCCAACGAAAAGACCAAGGAACAGCCTTTCTTCGTTTCACCAGGCCAGGCCGTTTCCGCCGAAATGATGTACCAGCAAAACACGTTCCGCTACGCCGCGAGTGAGGGTGTTCAGGTACTGGAACTGCCCTACCGTGGAAATTCTCTCTCGATGCTCGTGGTGCTTCCCAACCAGCAAATGGGGCTAACTGGTCTGCAAAGATTGCTCAGCTTGGAGGAACTGCGGAAGTGGGAAGGCCAGTTGTCATCGCAGAAAGTGGATGTCTACCTCCCCAAGTTCCATGGAGATTCCAAGTTGGGTCTCAACGAGGTGTTGGCTTCCATGGGGATGCAAGACGCCTTCGATGCCTCCCGGGCAGATTTCTCGGGCATGGATGGAAGGGTAGGCTGGCTGTACATCAGCCAGGTGATCCACCAGGCCTTCATCGACGTGGAAGAGAGAGGAACCGAGGCGGGAGCCGCTACCGCAGTCATTATGTCCCGTTCCACGGCCTTCGGGCCCACCTCTTCCCCCGTGGAATTCCGCGCGGATCACCCCTTCCTTTTCCTGATCCGGGAAAATTCCACCGGGAGTATTCTTTTCCTGGGGCACGTGGTAGATCCGACGTTGGAATAGAGGTGCTTCAAGCGAAGCAAACTGTGGTACAATTTCCGTTGGGATTGGTTTCCCAGAAGAACACGGGGAGGAAAGCGCGTGGATAGCTACTCGAAGGATATTTTATCCAAACAGATGACCATCTCGGAGATCCAAAAGAAATGGAACGTACCCCCAGACCGTGCCGTGCGCCTTTTTTGCCGCGCAACGGGAAGTCGCCGCCCCAATACCGACCACCTGGACCAGTGGAGTAAGCAGGTGTTGCGGAAAATTTCCCTCCGGACATCGCCTTCCACCCAGGATTGCTGTGGGGGACATTGCGAGGGTGGGGGTTGCGACCACTCGGATCACTCCTCCGGTTGCGGAGGGTGTTCTGGTTGTCATTCCTAAAAAAAGCCCCGTTACCGGGGCTTTTTTTTACTTTGCCTTGGGCTTGGGAGTAGGTTCTTTCTTCTTGTGAAAGAAACTGGCCACGAACTCCAGGATCACACCGTAGCCGAATCCCACCAAAAAGGATAGCCAATCTGCGAAACCACTGGTGAGGAAAAAGGCCAGGCTCACCCCACCCCCAATCACCAACCCCCGCAAGTACGGATTGAGCTTGCCCGGGATGATCTTCCACTCTGCCGCAAGCCCCACGATCAAGCCCATGAGCAGGCGGTTGTACCACAGAGCCAGAAGCAAAAGCCCCCCGGAAACGCGCGCCTGCGCACCGATGATGCAGAAAACCCCCAGGATTCCGCCCAGGATGGTGGAAACGTACAATCGCTTGTTGTTCATCTTTGCATCTCCCTCCTCTTTTCTCCTACCTCAACCCCACTTCTTTCCCTTTGCAACACGTTCAAGAAAACCCGGCTAAGAACGGGATCAAATTGCTTGCCCGATTGGCTTTTGATTTCCTCTATGGCTTGTAGTAGCGTCATTTTTTTGCGGTAGGGGCGGTCGCTGGTCATGGCGTCGTACGCATCCGCCAGCGTAATGATGCGTGATTCGAAGGGGATGCCTTCGCCTTTCAACCCTTCGGGATACCCAAAACCGTCCCAGCGCTCGTGGTGACTTTTCACCATCGATGCCAATTCGCGCATGGTCTCGTCTTCGCGAAGTACATCCGCGCTCTTCTCGGGGTGCTTCTTGATCTCCCGGAATTCATCGGGGGTGAGGGGAGAAACCTTGTTGAGAATGGCTTGCGGGATGAAAATCTTCCCCACGTCGTGCACCAAGCTGGCCCAGTAAATCTTCCGAACTTGCTCCCGGGGAAGGCCCACTTCTTCCGCGATGAGCACAGCGTAACGGGAAACCCGCTCAGAGTGTCCTCGCGTGTACAGGTCGTAGTACTCCAGCGCCTTCACCAGCGAGAGGATGATCTTCTTTTGGAAGTCGTCTTGGAACTTGGCGTGGCGCTTCAAAAGGAGAAACGCGGTACCTACGGTACTCAAAGCATCCATAATGCGGCGCGAACTCTCGGAAAAAAGCACCGGCGAATTCTTGCTGATATCCAGGGAAATGTTTCCGAGGAAATGGTCTCCCAGGGAAAAGGGAGCAATCAACGACTGCTTGAAGGGCTTCACGGCTTTTCGCAGTTTTTCACGAACGTCGGACTGGATTTCCTGGTCGTAGCGATCGTACAGGTTGTCGATGACCTGCACCGAATGCACCCGGTTGATATCTGCCGAATGCATGGGGAGCTTGCGCAAAGTTTCCAGCTGGTACCCTATCGCTGCCACGAACCGCCAGCGATCACCTTCCACCAGGGAAACGGTACCGTAGTCTGCCTCGGGAATCAAGCTCTGCGCCGTCACCAGGAACTGCTGGAGGAAAGATTCTTCGTCCGCCTCGCGAATGCTTAGCTGCGACGTTAACTCGATGAGTTCGTCCAAGCGGCCCATGGATTGCTGGATTTCGAAGTACGCGCTTTCCAGCTCCTCGTTCATACTGGAAACTTCCTCGTTGAGATCCGCCAGTTCCCGGTTTTTTTGCACCATTTGGCTCTCGCCCTGTTGCAGTTTTTCGTTGAGCTGCCGCATGGTTTCGTTGGAACGTTTCAGTTTGTCGTTGGATTCCAACAGGTCGCGGGTTTTCGTCTTGACCCGATGATTCAACCACAAAGCATTTCCCACCAAGAGAACCACGAGTGCACCCGCAATGAGCAGCACTTGCCCTACCCAGCGCGGAAAAACCTCTACCCCGACACCCAGGTACTGGTTGATCAGGCGATGGTACAGCGAGTTGTCCTGTGCTTTTTGGCTGCGCAGGTACTCGTCCCAGGAAGGTATGAAGCTGGCGTTTTGGTCCCCCTCCAGGCGAAAAAGCATCCGGATTTCGCTGGGATTGAAGATGAGCGAAGAGGGGTATAACTTGTAAGCGGGTCCTTCCACCTCACCGAAGAGGCGTTCCACGACGGCTACATCCGCTCTGCCTTCCACAACCGCCTGGAAAACCGCGGGGTAGGAAGGTTCTTCCACGAAGGTGCACGAAATCCCCAGGCGCTCGGCCAAAAAGCGTATCCCCTGCGGTCCCACGTAGGAGATTGCATTTTGGGCCACGGCCACCCTCTTCCCTTGAAGGTCGAAAAAGCTCTCCAGTTTCACACCCCGTTGTGAAAACACGTTTCCCCAACTGGAAATGATCGCCTGGTCGTTGTACGCGTACATTTTTTCCCGTTCCTCGGAGTAGGCGGCGGCGGCCACGGCATCTAACTCGCCGGAACGCAACTTGGAGAGAAGGTCTTCCCACAGGCCAAACTCGAATTCCACGGGAATGTCCGCCTTTTTGGAGAAATCGTTGAGCAGTTCCACGTAGATCCCCGCGGGCTTGCCATCTTGCAGGTACACCAAGGGATACCCGTCGAAGATTCCCACCGAAAAAGAAAAGGCGATAAGGGAAAGCAATAGCAACACCGAAAAAAGGGCCGTGACGCGTATTCTCATCTTTGTTCTCCTTCCCTCTTCCACCGGTGATCCACGAGATCCGAAAACTGGATGAACTCCAATTGTTCGTCGAGGAGCTGCTGCAACTTCTCCGCCAACTCCGGAAGTTTCTTCTCCATGTCCGCCAGGCGTTCGCCCTGGAATTCCAAGAAGGAGGAAGCCAATTGCTTGTGCACCATTTTTTGGATGGAACGCGGCGAAATTCCCGCCACTTTCAGGAACCAAGGGGCAAAAGAGATGGAATCCAACAGGGGCGTCAGCTTTTTCTTGCCTCCCATCAGCATTCCCAGGGTGGCCAACAACCCCAGCAGGAAACCCACCCCCCAACCAAGCGGCCCGGAAAGCAGCAAGGCAATTCCTCCTCCACCCAGAAGCGTTCCGGACACGGTGGCTGTTACCAGGCTGATCAACGCCGAAAACCTCTGGTAGAGCGTGTTTCCCGGCGAAAAACCCAATGCCATGTCCCGGGGAAATCCCGAAGAATCCAATCCTGCCTGGGGGCGGATATGGACACGATTTTCGTCGAACCAGCGCTGCAACCGCATGCGGGTAACTTGCTCCACCGACTGCGCGTACGCCTGCTCGAAAGCCTGCTGGTAGGGTTCCAACTCATGTTGCAACCTCTTTAGCGTTCGTTCCAGCTCTTCCTTGAGCCGGCGCAGCTTCCCCCCTTGTTGCGAGAAAGCACAAATTTGGGCCACGATTTCGGTTTCCAAAATGGGCGATACACGGGAAACCCATTGTTCGAGGTGTTCCCGGAAAAGCTCCTGGTAGGTGGAGAGTAACTCCTTCACCAGTTGACCCCGAGTGGCCTTGAGTTCCTTTTTTACCTTTCGCTCGAATTGCCGCGCAGAGTAGATCATTCCCAACCCCCGCCCCACGGTGGATTCGGGGTCTGGGGAAGAGAAGATACGCGTTGCGGGAAAATTCTTCCCCACCATGTCCTGGAAAAACGGCCATCGACTGCTCCCTCCCGTGAGAAGGATCAGCGAGATGGAATCGGAGGTCAGCCCCAATTCTTCCTTCCCGAAAACCAAGGTGCGTTCGATCATGTGCAACAGGTCCGCGGGTTGCGTTTCGGTGGCGTTTCGAAGTGCATCGGGTTCCACCGCCCGCTGCGCACTGCCCGCGGAAAAGTCTCGTTGCTGCAACTCCCTTTGCAACGAGGACGTGGGAACGTAGTGTCGAGCCCTTTCGCAAAATTCGGCAGCTTCCGGCAAAAGGAAGTTGCCCAAAACGTGCGGACCAAAAGCAACGGTTTCCCGGTAGGGCTTGAAACGTCCACCCGCCAGGGCGGAGGAGTACTTCTCCTTGAGATTCTTGAAGAACACGCTGCGCAGGAAGCCTTCCAGGTTTTCGGCCCGGATACTGGCGCGGGCATCGGGGTTTTGCGCAAGGAACATCCCGTAGAAGAGGTCATCGAACAGGTACCCCCCCAGAACCGGTGCACCCCAAACCTGCAAGGTTTTCATGTCTTTCATGTACGCCAGATCCAGTGTGCCCCCACCGAAATCGATCACCAAAACCCCCCGCCCGGCTTCTTCCCGAGTGATATCGCGGTGCACCAGGTGGTAGTACAGCGCTCCTTCCGGTTCCTGTTCAAACCGGGGGCTTTTCCCCGTGAGCGAGAGCAAAATGGCCTCCAAGCGTTGGCGATGGTTGTCGAACGCCCAACAGGGCACACCGACGATCCACTCCGCCTGCGGGTCGGGCATGGGTTGGGGGAAAAAATGTTGCTGCTGCAAGTAGGAAAACAGCGCCCGGAAAAAATCTTCGGTTTCCCGCCGGGACAAGTCATCAATCCCCAGGCTTTGCTTGAAGCCAGAGTGCAGGGAAAAATGCTTTCGTTCACTGGCGGATAACGAATACCATTCTTCCAGGGCGGTTTTGCCAAAAGCCACCAGCGATTGGGCTTGGGTGTCGTACAACACCACGGAGGGAATCCCGCGGTCAGAAAAGATGCGAAAATCTTCCACCATGGGGTGCTTCTCCCCCACACTCACGTTGCTGATATGCGTGTTCGTGGTGCCGAAATCAATGCCATATGCACGCACAATCTTCTCTTGGGCCACTGGTATTCGTTTTCGCCTCCCCAAATAGCGGCAGTTATGGTATTATAACAAATCCGAAGGGAATCTTCGCATTTTCGCGCCGTTTTGCCCCTTCCACCTGAAAGGAATCCCGGGATTTGCCGGAGCGACGGAAAGTGGTTTCATTTTGTTCTGAAGCGGGATGCGTGGTATAATCGACCTGGTTCTACATAAACATTGAGGGGATATGCTGTTTCTTTCTTGTGAAACATGGGGGGCATGATGGATGCGTTTACAACAGATCCGACTTTCCGGGTTTAAATCTTTCGCACGACCCGTGCAAATCAACCTTGCCGAAGGAATCACCTCCGTTGTTGGACCCAATGGAAGTGGAAAATCGAATATCGTGGATGCCATCCTGTGGGTGTTCGGGGAGCAATCCCTCAAAACCATCCGTGCCAGCGAGAAGACGGACATCATCTTTTCCGGGTCGGATAACTCTGCCCCCGCAAGCCACGCCTCCGTGGCACTGGTTTTCGCCAAGAAAGACGGGCAGACGTTCGAGGTTTCGCGCAGCCTGGGAAGAGACGGCAAAAACGACTACATGATGGATGGGGAAAAGTGCCGGCGCAAGGATATCCTGGAGCTTTTCGCCGGAACCGGCGCAGGAAAGGAACTGTATTCCATCGTGAGCCAGGGACGCGTGGACAAGATTTTGAACAGCTCCCCGGAGGAAATTCGCCTGCTCATCGAGGAAGCGGCGGGTATCGCCATGTACAAGAAGAAAAAGCGCGAGACACTTTCGCGCATCGAATCCACCGACGACAACCTTTCCCGCGTGGCCGATATCTTGGCCGAACTTGACAAGCAACGCAAGTCGTTGTACCTCAAGGCCAAGCGCGCCGAAAAGTTCCAGCAGTACAGCGAAGAGTTACGGCAAGTGCAGGTGCAGTTCTTTTCCCACCTGGACCAAAAGTGGCGCAAGCGATCCGACTCCATTACCGAGCAAGGCCAGCAAAACCGCGAACAGCTGAAAAATATCCAGAAAGAATTGATGCAGGTGGAATCGCGCTGGCGTGAGCTTCGCGAGGAATTCGGCGAAACCGACCGGGAAATGGAAGGTTTCACCTCGGTGCTGGAAACGTACAAGGAGCGCCAAAACCAGCTGGGTGACCTTCGAAACATCTTTTCCAAGAAACGCTCGGAACAGGAAAACCAGTTCGTGGGTTTTTCTACGCGATTGGATAACGCAAACGAAGCCATACACCGCTACACCGAACGCAAGCTGGAAATCGATCGCATCTACAAGACACTCAAGCAAGACCTGGAAGCCGTGGAAGCCAACCTGGAGCAGCTCCTGCAAAAGAAGCAGAAGTTTTCCGGGGAGTACTCCGACGAGGAAAAAACCATCTTGGCGCTGCAGCAAGAAGTCGCCGACGCGGAGAAGGCCCTTGCAAAACTCGAAAACGAGTCGATTCGCCTGGAGGAATCCATAGAAGATCACGAGAAGCGCATCAAGGTGATTTCCAGCCAGTTGGAAAACAAGCAGGAGCGCTTGGAAGGCATGGAAACCGAATTGGCGGAACTGCGCGAAAGTGGTGCGCAGACCTCCGAGAAGGAAAAAGAACTGCTGGGCGATCTCAACGGTGTGAAAGAACAACTTGGCGCGCTGGAAAGCCAAATCAAGCAAGTGGAGACCACCAAGTACGATGCACTGCAACAATCCAAGCACCTGGAAGCAGAAAAAGCCGTTCTGGAACGTCAGATCCGCGATTTCGCGGGCTTCTCGCGTCCGGTGAAAGCCCTTTTCCAGCGCAAGGAAGACGACTTGCAGCTGCGCAACATGATCGACGTGGTGGCCAACCTTCTGGAAGTGGACAACGACTTCGAGAAAGCCTTCGAGGTGTTGCTGGGAAATCGCTCGCAGAACGTGGTCACCACCGACACGCAAACCGCGCGCTACGCGGTGGAAGTCCTCAAAACCAACAACCTGGGGCGATGCACCTTCTTGCCCATCGACGAGCTGGAAACACGCCCCATCGTGCAAAACCCCCAATTGGCAAGCCATCCAGGCTTCGTGGGCTATGCCTCGGAGCTGGTGCGCGTGGATCCCGAGTTTGCCAAGATTCCATTGTACCTGTTCCGCGATACCATCGTGGTACACACACTGGATGATGGGCTGGACATCAAGCGCAAGTTCCAGGTGCGCAACCAGGTGGTTTCGCTGGACGGGCAATTCATTTCGTCCAGTGGTGCCATCACCGGGGGAAGTTTGCAGGTAGACGTACGAAGCTCTTTCCTGGCACGGAACCGCCGGTTGCACGAGGTGGACCAAGAGCTGCAAGCAGCCCAGAAGGAACTGTCCCGCATGCAGAAGGCCGAAAAGAAGTTGCTTTCCGAAAAGGAAAAGGGCGCGGCCTTCAAGAACAGCCTCGAATCCGAGCTCAACGATATCATGCTCAAGAATGCCTCCATTCGCCGTACCCTGCAGCAACTCACCACCTCCATCGACGAGTACAGCAAGGAAGTGCACGAGCTGCAAAAGCTCAAGATTGATTACTCCGCGCGTATCGCAGGTGCACAAGCACGCAAGGAAAAAGCCTTCGGGGAAACAACCCAGCTGCTGGCCCAACGCGACCAGAAAAAATCCAAGCTGGAAAACGTGAGCGACGTGCTGCGCGAGAAGAAGAACCAGATCCAGTCGTTGCAGGAAAGCATCAACACGCTCAAGTTGGAGCAAAACACGCTCAAGGAACGCGAGCGCCAGTATTCCGACGAGCTGGGCGACATCTCCCGCAACCTGCAGCAAGAAGAGGAAAACGTCACCGTGTACCGCAAGAACATGGCGGAACTGGAAAAGCAGATGGAAGAAAACTCCGCAAAGCTCACCGAGTTGGACCAGGAAATCGACAGCTTGAAACGCGAAATGGCCTCGCTTTTCGAGGATTTGAAGTTCCAGCAGGAAGATCGCCAGAAAAAGATGCAGCAGATGGAAGACCTGGAAAAGCGGATGGAGGAACTCAAGGGAGAACGCGAAAGCCTTCGCGAGAAGGAGCACCAGCTGGAAATGCAACAGCAGGAAGTGGATTTCCAGCAGCAAGCCCTGTTCGAAAAAATGACCTTCGCGGGTCTTTCCAACGCGGACCTGGTCGAATCCCGCCTATCGGAAGCGGAAGAAAAGCAGTACGCGCAAAACGTGCAGGGACTGGAACAGAAAATCAAGTACCTGGGCAACGTGGACCTGGGGGCCATCGACGAGTACCGCCAGATCGACGATCGCTTCAACGAGATGGACGAACAGCGCAAAGACCTGGAAAGCACGCGCGCATCGCTGGTGGAAATCTTGGAAAAAACCGATTCCGAAGCCAAAGAAATTTTCCGCAAGACCTTCGACGAGATCAACACCAACTTCAACGAGATGATCCAGACCCTTTTTGGCGGAGGCACCGGGGAACTCCGTATCCTGCCGGGAACGGACCTGTTGGAATCCGGTATCGAGATCTCGGTGAAGCGCCCCGGGAAAAAATTCCAAAAGATGTACCTGCTGTCGGGCGGGGAGAAGTCCCTGGTGGGAATCGCACTGGTGTTCTCCATGCTGCGCATCAGCCCCAGCCCGTTCTACATCCTGGACGAAGTGGACGCTGCGCTGGACGACTTCAATGCCGAGCGCCTCAAAAACCTCGTGGTTCGCTACAAGCAAATGGCACAGTTCATCATGATCACGCACAACAAGCTGGTGATGGAAGCCGCCGACATCCTGTACGGCATCACCCAGTCCATGGGGATCTCGATGGTGATGTCCGTGGAACTGGAACAGTATGCCGTTTGAGGAAATCCTGGAATACCGCGTGGGAGCGGAGGAAAGCGGCATTCGACTCGATCGCTTCGTGAACGCGCACACCCCCGACTGGGTTTCGCGTTCGCTGGTGCAAAAGGCAATCCGCGAAGGGCACGTGTGGGTGGACGGCTCGGGCAAGAAACCATCCTTCCTCGTGCGATCCGGCCAGGTAGTGGCACTCGAAGTACCAGCACCCCGCGTGACGCAAATCCTGCCCCAAAACATCTTGCTGCACGTGTTGTACGAAGATGGCGATATCCTTGTCGTCAACAAGCCACCGGGGATGCTCGTGCACCCCGTGCCCCACCAGGTGGAGGGTACGCTGGTAAATGCTTTGCTGTTCCATTGCAAGGGGTTGGCGCGTGTGGGTGGGGAAGAGCGCCCGGGCATCGTGCACCGCCTGGACAAGGACACCTCGGGCGTGCTGGTTGTCTCGAAAAACGATGCCGCCCACCAACACCTTTCGAAGCAGTTCCACGACCGCCTGAACCAGAAACAATACCTGGCCCTTTTGAGCGGTGCACTCGAAAAGGACCAGGGCAAAATTGACTATCCGCTGGGAAGAAACCCCCACCACCGGTTGAAAATGATGGTGGATTACTCCGGGAAGGAAGCACTCACCTTTTTCGAGGTGTTGCGCCGCTTTTCTGCAGGGGCAACCCTGGTGCGGCTGACCATCAAAACCGGCAGGACCCACCAGATCCGTGTGCACTGCAAGAACATTGGGCACCCCGTTCTGGGAGACCCCATTTACGGAAATTCGCAGCCGGACATGCAGTTGGCCGAGAAAATCCACGTTGCACTGAACCGGCAAATGCTGCACTCCTTCCACCTGGGCATCACCCATCCCCGCACGGGGAAATGGATGGACTTCTATGCCCCACTCTTCGACGACTTCAAAGAAGTGCTACGCGCTCTTGCGCTGCATTCCGCTTAATTCCTATTGTTCGTACGCCCCGATATCGTACCCTTCTCCCTGCGGGCGATCGTTTCCCTCCAGGTCAATGTCCGGTGCGTCCTGCGCACTTCCCTGGTCAAGGCAGGGACTGTTGGGCGTGAGGTGAAAATCGAAAACATCGCTTCCCCAAGCTGGTGCCACGAAAAGCGGGTCGTGCGACATGTTTCCTTCCCCCAATTGCCCCGCGTTGATCTGGGCAGCGGTGTATTCCCGGCCATTGGCATACACCTGGTCATCGTGGTTGGGACGGTAGAAATCGTTGTTTTTGGCCACGAGTGTCACGCTGTCCCCGAAAAAGGCCATGCCGTAGCAATGGGAGAAAATGCAGTTGGTGAGTTCCACGGTTACGGGGTTGTTCGAGTCGTACTGGGCATACATGGAGTAACTGCGGCGATCGGGGTTTCCGTGGATTGTGACGTTGGTGAGCGTGAACCGTGCACCGGGTGTGCGATCGTTTCCGATCACCAGCGGGGACCAGGGTGAGTTGGCGTCCCCATCACCGGTTCCCACGATGAGGGTGTTTTCCACCGTGGTTCCATCCCCCCATAGCTTCACGCCGTCCGCGTAGTTGTTGGCGACCAAGCACTCGTGGATCCAGGTGTTGTCGTTCTTGGTATCCAGGCCATCACCACGGTTGTGTTGCGCGACGCACCGTGCGATTTCGATGGGACCTTCCGAGGGTTCCAACCCGATGCCATCGGGACGATCGTAGGGCAGCGCGGGGTTATCCATTTGACCTTGGTAGTAATGCCCGGAGAAGCTCAGCTCGCAGTCCTGGATCGTCACGTTCTGCCATCCCCCCGCATCCCCCTCGGGGCCACCAATGCACCCGAAACCGCAGTATTCCAGGATGCAATCGCGGATGTCCAGGTACGAAACGTCCTTGAGGTTGATGCCGAACTGGTCGATGTGGTGGATGTACAGGTCTTCGAACTCCAAGTGGGCGTTTGGGCCTTCCACACCGGTGATGGCATCGCGGAAGAACGATGGGGTGTCCGCGGTGATTTCCAGGTTCTGCAACCGCAGGTACGAAACCCCCGTGAGCATGATGGCACAGAACAGGTTGTCTCTCCCCGCCAGTATGGGGCGGTTCCCCTCTTCACCCCGGATGGTAATCCACTTGCCTTCTTCCCCGGAAGGCGGGATCAAGATATCGTCGTCGAACCGGGAAAGGAAGTACGTTCCCCCCAGGATCACCAGCGTATCCCCGGGGGCAAGCTGCCGGGAAGCATAACCCGGGTTTCTCCATGGAGCTTGGAGCGAACCGGGATTGGCATCGTTTCCGGTGGTGGAAACGTAGAAGGTGTTCTCTCCGGGATCCGGATCTCCGGGATCGGGATCCTGGGGCACGATCACAGCGGGGATGGTCTTGCATCCCACCACGCCGAGAAACAAGCAAAGCAACAAGAGAAAAACCAGTCCTCGAAAGTCTTTCGCCATTTTCCTTCACCCCTTCTTTGGAAAGGATCCGTCTCCCCTAAGTATAGCACAAGCCCGAGGGAAGGTTGACAGCCCCCGGTTGCTGTGGTACAATGGGCTGTTTTCGCTTGATTCGCTGCATCCAACCTGTTTCGAAGGAGGGCAAAAGCCATGGCCAAGTTGTTCCGCGTGTACCAGTGTGCGCTGGCGGGAATACCCGCAACTGTTGTCATGGGTGAATGCCAACCTGTCGGGCAATGGGAGCGGTTGTTGTAGCTTAATCGCATCCCAATCCAAGCGTATGTGCAAGGCCGTGACATTGGCATCGATGTCACGGCCTTTTTCGTGGAAACAGGAGGATGGAAACAATGCTTGCTCAACCAACGCAACAAGAAAAATGGACCAAGAATATTTCCCGCAATTACTTCTTCGTTTTCCTGGGAAGTGTACAACTCACCCAGGGGTTTTGGATGATCTTTCTCGCCGCACGGGGGATGTCGCTGGCGCAGATCGGCATCCTGGAGGGATTGTTCCACGTGACTTCGTTGGCCATGGAGGTACCCACCGGGGCCATCGCCGACCTTTTGGGACGCAAAATCAGCCGCACGTTGGCGCGCTTATGCGCCATCATCAGCCCGGTGCTGATGCTCACGGGCACCGGGTTTTGGTGGTACGCTCTGTCGCTCTTTTTTTCCGCGCTGTCGTACAACCTGGAATCCGGGGCGGGAGAAGCACTGGTGTACGACTCGCTCAAGGCGCTGAAACGCGAAACCCATTACATCAAGGTGATCGGTTACCAGGAAGCGCTGTACCAGTTGGGAACCGTGGTTTCGCTGCTTTTGGGTGGGTGGATTGCGCAGCAGAGTTACGTTCTGGGCTATTCCCTCACCATCGTGTTGTGTGCGGTGGTTTTCTTGTACTCCTTCACTTTTTCCGAACCGCCGGTTTTCGTGGAGAAAAGGGAGTCTCCCAGCTTTCGGGGTTTTTTCCGCCACACGTTGCAGAGCTTCCAGACGCTGTGCAAGAACAAGGCAGTGGCCTTCCTAACGATCTACACGCAAGTGCTCCTTGCTTTTTGCACCACACTGTTTTTTTACCTGCAGAACTACTGGAAGGGCATTGGGATCGGGGAGTTCCAAATCGGCTTTTACCTTGCGCTGGGATCCATCGCGGGCGCGGCACTGGCCACCCAAATCCAGCGCATTCGCAAGTTGTTGGGGGAAAAGCTCACCTTCGCGCTTTTCTCGCTGATGGCGCTGGGGGGAACTTGGTGCATTGCGCTTTTCGAGAAAAAATGGGTGTTCTTCCTGGGAATGGCGCTTGTGGATTCGGGCCTGTTCGTGGCGTTTAACGATTTCTTGAATCGGGCCATCCCATCCCACCAGCGGGCCACCATTCTTTCCATGGGAAACATGCTATTCAGCCTGGTAATGGTGGGTATCTTCCCCCTTTTCGGATGGATCGCCCAACTTTTCCGTTTCGAGGGAGCTTTCCTTTTCCTGGCCCTCGTGTTCACGGGATTGGTTCTTGCCGCTTTGGGGGCCCTGTACAAGCTTCGGAAAAGGGTGTGAGCTCACCGTTTCTTGCGGATGCGCCCCTTCACCAACGGGCGTCCCTGCGCGTCCACCCAGGCGTTTTGAAGCACTTCCACCTGGTCTCCCTCGGAAACCACCCCAAAGGGTTCGAAGAAGTCGAGGTGTTGCGAAGAAAACGTGAAAACGGGATCCAGCTGCAACGGTTGGATCCCTTGGCTTTTCAACGCCCAGAGCAATTGCTGGGAAGCATCGCTTTGCCCGGTGCCTTCCGATCGCTGGGTTGCCTGGAGCAACTGCTCCAGTGCTTGACGCACCCCCGAGGCCGACAAATCCAACGACCCCGGTTGTGGGGCTTGCGGGGAAGGGAGAGCTGCCGGGGTGGTGGCTGCGCCTGGATTCTTCCGCATATCGTCCAAAAGTGCCTGCATGGCTACATCCCACTGGAATTCCAGGGCTCGTTCGCGTTCCTTCTCGTCCACGAATTGCTTGGGGCGGAAGATGTATAGCATCCAAATCGTCAACAAGCTGAGCACGAGCACACCGATCCATTGCAACCAGGAAGGATTTTTCTGGAAAGGCCACCATCCGCGAATCTTGGAGAAAAGCAACGAAATGCTCAACGCACCCACTCCAATTCCTATGGACCAGCGGACTGCTTTCGCGAAGCGGGGGTGCCGCGACATCTTGGCAAAGAGCCACACGAAGAAGGCCCCTCCAATAGGAGCTCCCACCACAAAGGCGTAGAAATCCTCGAGAAACAGGGGACCAAGAAATTGGAGGAACAGCAATCCGAACAGCAAGGAACCCACCAGCGAGGGGACCCACAACCGTTGGAAGGGTACCTCAGAACGTTGTGCACGGGGGACGAAGGGAGAAAAAGATTCCACCCTTTCCATCCATTTCCATCGCAATGCCGCGCGAAGTCCTTCGGGTTGCTCTGAAACAAGGTGCTCGAATGCCTTTCGAAAACCCCTTTTGCACGCTGCCCGCACTTCTTCGGGGGTGCCATTCAGGCTACGGGGACCAAACTCGAGGAAGCTATCCCGGGCAAAACCCGGTTCCACTTCAATCTGTTCGTTCTTTTCCAATCCATATCCCTCCCCAAAAAATCAGGCTCACCAGTACCACTGGAGCCACTTGGCTCCATGCCCATCGTTGCTGTAAGAAAAGGCTTGTTCCAAGCTGCACCCCTCCCAGGAACAGCGGGAAAACCAGCCAACGAAGCGGGAAAAAGCATAGGAAAAGAAAGAGCACGTAGCAGATCCCAAACCAAATCGGGGCAAGCCAGGCCGGAAACCAATTCAAGAACGTCCAAAAAAAGGCGGCCGTAGCCAGCCAGCCAATGGTAAAAGCGGGAATCCGGGGACCCATCCACGCAATTCCCAAGACCACCAAACCAGGGAAGAAGGAAAACCAATCGTCGAAATACAGGTCCCAGGCGAGCACGGGAAAGAGCAGCACGCAAAACGAAATCGCGGGAAGGAATCGCCCCAGGAGTTGTTCCCGAAAAGAAGGCTTCACAGGGAGAATTCCCCTTTTACTTCCTGCTCTTGCAGCACGCCCTGCACCAGGTCCGCCAAAACTGTCCGGCTGCTTTTCTCACCCATTTTGAACGCGTACTCTCCCTCCCAGCTTCTTTGCAACAAGCGCTGCAAGGATGCCACCGAAAACTGGAACAACAGGTTCGGAACCTCCGGATCGCTTTTCTGGAAACGGTATCCCACGAGGGAAGCCACGCGCGGGATGGGACAACCAAACTGCTTGGCCGCCTCTTGGAGACGGTCGTAGTCCCAGCGCCTCGTGCCCGCAAAGGCCAACTTCAAACGGTACAAAAGCAACAACTGCTGCGCGAAAGCGTAGAGGATCACGGGAAGGGTGCGCTTTTCCAGTATGCCAAACAAGTCGGGCACGGACTTGTGGCGTTCTCCCCGCAGAATGGCCAGCACGCTCTCCCCGACATCCTCTTCCACGAAACGGAAGAGCAATGGCTGGAACGACGATTGCGGGATATTCCCCGAAGGATCCGCCACAGCCTGGAACTTGGCCAGCTCGTTGTCCATGCGCCCCGGATCGCTACCGGTGTTGGCAAAAATTTCGGCCAGTTGCTCGGGGGTGCATTTCAATCCCCGCTCACGGGCCATGGAGCCCAAGCGGGAAATCCACTCCGACGTCTTCCAGGGCTTGGGAAGCGCGAAATCTCTCTTGTTGGCTTGCATTTTGGTCGGAGCGCGGGAGACGTCGAAAACCACCTGCAACTGCGGATCTTGCTGCACGACCGACGCTTTCTCCAGCAACACTTTCTTTTCCGCCTTGGGAAGCTGCTCCACGTTCGCCACGTAAAACACCCTGCTTTGGGCAAACAGGGGAGCGGCGGTGATCAACTCGTGGAAAACCGCGCGCTCATTCTTGGAACGCACATCGATGGCCTGGAAACTTGCCGCTGCGCGCTGGGCCAATCTGCGTGCCTCTTTTTGCTTGGAGAAGGTGTCGTCCCCCGTGAAAAAGTGGATCAAGGCGCCACTCCGAAGTGCAAACCCGTGAAAGTACCCGCCATCACCTCGAACAACACCTGGATTTTCACCGCCTCGTAGGTGTACCGGATACGAGCTGCCTGGAGTTCGCGGATGGATTCGTTGACCCGTTCCACGTCCATGGCATCCGCCTTTCCTTGCACGATTTCCAGCGTCATGCGGTTTTTTTGTTGCAGTAGGGCTTGCAATTCTTCCATCAACGGTGGAAGGTATTCCCCAAGAACTCCGTGGCGCAACTTGAGCCGGCGGATGTCCACCTCCTCCAGGCTCTCCTCCACGTTTCGCGAAACCATGGGTTCGAAGTCGAACCAGCCCCCAACACCACCAAAGAAGGTGTTTCCCTGGGGGCCAATTCCCGACCGAAAAAGCCCCACCCACTTGGAAGGCGTTTCGTGGTTTTCGGCTGCCCTTTTCACGTTCAGTACGTTCAGCACCGCGAGATCCACGAGCTCCGAAGGGATCTGCTGCACCAAAAGTTGGTCCAAAACCAAAAGCTGCGGGTCTCCCTGGGAAATGCCGGAAAGGGTTTCCAACAGAACCAGGCGATACGCCAGGTCCACTTCTCCCAGCCGGTGTTCCAGCTCTTGGAGCGTACCCGCCTTGCTGCCCGCTTCCACGGGTCCCAGTTCGAGCAGGGCTTTTTCCGAAAGGAAGTCGAAGTACTCGTGCACGACTTGGATTTTCCGAAGCAACGCCTTGTGGGTAGCAGAAAAGAATAGCTCCTTGGATTTCTGCTGTCCTCCCGCAAACGTGTATTCCACTCCCAGGTCCAGCAAGAAGTCCGTGGCCGAAGCGAAATCGGTTTCCACGTACACTTGCCCGCGGAAACGCAGATCCTCGAAGAGGCGCGCTTCCAGGCTACCGGAAACGACTGCCTGGCTATCCCGCAAGTCGTATCCCCCGCCCGCGGAAACGGAAAGCTCGTTGACCCACTGGAAATACGGCACACCGTACTCGGCAAACGCGAGGCGTTCCACACCTTGCAGCGCATCCAACAGCGTGTAGGAAAAAAGCGATGCGGTGCAGCAAACCAAAAGTACGCAACACGCAGCAAGAATGCTTTTGGTCATATTTCCCTCCTCATGGGGCTTTGCTCGGAACTCTCGAAGCAAGAACGGATCACCTCGAGCTCCGTAGTCATCCCCATTAGCGCCATCAGCTTGATCCGTGCCTTCTGCCCGGTTTGTTCGTGGGCGATGATCACCCCCATTTGTTTCAACGAGGCGCCCCCGCCTTCGTAACCGTAGATGTCCAAAACCCGTCCCTTGTAGCAACGGGAAACCAGTACCAGTGGAACTCCCTTGGCAATGCACCTCGAGATGCTTTCCACCAACGAACTGGGAACGTTCCCCCTTCCAAAGCCTTCCAAGACGATTCCCTTGAAACCCACCTGTAGCGCATGGTCCAGGAACGTCCCATCATCCCCGGTGAACGTTTTGAGAAGGGCCACAGCAGGCTCGATCCGTTCCACGTGCAGCGTGGAGCGGGTGAGGGATTTTCGGAAGAAGAAAACCCCATCCTCGTCCACGATTCCCAACGGCCCAAAACCTGGAGATTCGAAGGTGGCCACGTTGCTGGTATAGGTCTTGGTAACCTCCCGTGCCGCGTGGATTTCATCGTTTAGGCATACCACGGCACCTGCATCCACGGCCTGTGGGCAAATCGCCACGCGAACCGAGGAGAACACGTTCCGGGGACCATCCGTGCCCAGTTCGTTGATATTGCGCATGGCCGCGGTCAACACGATGGGCTTGGAGGTGCGCACGGTCAAATCCAAGAAATACGCCGTCTCCTCCAGGGTATCGGTTCCATGGGTCACCACAACCCCGCCCACGTCTACCTGGTCCACGAGGCGTTGGATCACCCGGGAAAGTCCCCACATGGTTTGGGGCGTCATGTAGGGACTGGGAATGTTGGAAAACTCCAAGGATTCCACGAGTGCCAGCCTTTCCAGCCCTTCGAGGCGCGCCACATGACGGTTTCCATCCACCGTGGGAACCACTCCCTCGCTGTCCTTGCTCATGGCTATCGTGCCCCCCGTGGTCACTAATACGACTTTTTGCAACGCCCCATCTCCTTCCCCCCGTTTTGCACCCATTGGTGGCATTGCTGGAACACGCTATCCCGGTTTTCGCGGGTGAGTGCAAACAGCTGCAAATCATTTCGATCCTGGATGCGCCGCAAAAAAGGGGTGTCCATTTGGCGAACGGTTCCCAGCACCACTTCGAAACGGTTCAGCGCGTTCCAAATGGCATCCTGCAGCCCGGCGTGTAGCGTTTCCAAGAAACCCACCTCGTCGAAGAAAAAGCCCCGGTCCGCTTCCCAAATGTGCCCCATATGCTCCAGTTCCCTTGCCAATGCTGCCATTCCATCGAAATCGGGCACCAACCTCCTGCGCGGTTCAAGTTGTTGGGCCAGGCGAAAGGTGTGTCTGGAAGGCAGGCAGTGGGCCTCCAGCACGCGGATCCCCGGGCTACCGGGACGGAACGTGCTCAAAAATCCACACCATTCGACAGCGTAGGTGTCTTTCAGAGCGGAAACCAGCGTGGATTTGCCCACACCCCGCGGACCGGTGAATAGCCATCTCAACCCTTGGAAACCCCTTGTTGCACAAGCTGCGGGATCTGCTCGATGGCCCGGTTGATCGCCGAGGGGTCTTTTCCCCCTCCTTGGGCGAAGTCGGGTTTTCCTCCCCCTCCTCCTCCCAAGACCCGGGAGAGTCCCCCGGAGATCTTACCGGCATGTACGCGTTTTCCCGCAAGGTCGTCGGAAACCTTGACCACGATGGTAACACTTTGGCCCAACCGGTTGAACAGCACCACGAACCCGGAGCCCAATTTCTCCACGCCGCGCGTGGTGACGTTTCGGGCCACCTCGCCGTCGAGGTTGTCCTGCACAAGGGCCAGGTATCGGATCCCGTCCACGTGCTTCACCTCGTCCAACTGGCGTTCCAGTTTCTGGTTCGCCAGCCTTTCCTCAAGTTGCAGCACCCGTTTCACCATGAGCTGGTTGGAATCCATTACCTTTTCCATCACCGAAATCATCTGCTCGGGGTCGGTTTTGAGAAGGTCCGCCACCTGCAACATGCGCCGCTGCAACCGATCCGCAAGCTGCAAGGTATTCCATCCGGTCACGGCCTCGATGCGCCGCACCCCGGAGGAAATTCCCGATTCGGCGAGAATACGGAAAGGTCCAATTTGACCCGTGGTGCGCACGTGTGTTCCTCCGCACAGCTCGGAACTAAAGTCATTCATTTGCACTACCCGTACGCTCTCGCCGTATTTCTCGTCGAACAGGGCCACTACCCCTTGCTTGCGCGCATCTTCCAATGCCATGAGTTGCGTTTGCACGGGCAACGATTCCAGGACCTGCTCGTTCACCAATCGTTGCACCTGTTGCAACTGGTCGGGGGTCAGGGACTGGAAATGGGTAAAGTCGAAGCGCAATCGGGTATCATCCACCATGGAGCCAGCCTGTTTCACGTGGTTACCCAGCACGCGTTTGAGTGCTTCGTGCAGCAAGTGCGTCGCGCTGTGGTTCCGGGCAATGGCCTGGCGCCGGGCCGCATCTACCTCCATGTGAAGCACGGCTTCTTTTGGCAGCGTACCCTCAAGCACTTCTACCTCGTGCACTACCAACTCGTTGAAGGGGTTGAAAACATCGGTTACCTTGGCTTGCCCGCCATCCCAGTGAATCACACCGGTATCCGCAACCTGTCCACCCTTTTCCGCGTAGAACGGCGTTTGGTCGCTGATGAGTTCTCCGCTTTGACCTTCGCGCAATGTATCCACCAATTCGCCGTGTCGTACGAGCATCAGGGCCTTGGCCCGATCCTGTAACCTTTCGTACCCGGTAAACACCGTGGCAGGCAGCTGCTTGCCGATGGCTTCGTACACCTCGAAGTTCTCCAGGAAGGTGCGGTCACCCCGGGCGTTTCGCGCCCGTTCCCGTTGCTGTTTCATCAAACGGGAAAAACCTTCCTTGTCAATGAAAATATTCCGTTCGCGCGCGATTTCTTCCGTGACCTCCAGCGGGAAACCGAAGGTATCGTACAACGCGAACACGTCTTCCCCCAGCAGCTTCCCACGTTCCTCCAGCAAGCGATCCACGAGTTCCAAGCCCTGCACCAGGGTCTTGAGGAACTTTTCCTCCTCGGAACGGATGATCTCCGAGAGGAACGATTGCTTTTCCCGCAGCTCGGGGTACGCCGCGCCCATCACGGCCACGACGACCGGAACCAGCGTGTACAGGAAGGGTTCGCGAACCCCATGCAGCCATCCGAAGCGAAGCGCCCGGCGTAGAATGCGCTTGAGCACGTACCCCCGCCCATCGTTCGAGGGAAGCACACCATCGGCGACCATGAAGACGGAGGAGCGGACGTGGTCGGCGATTACCCGCAATCCCACGCGGTCTTCCTTCTTGGAATCCACCAACCCGGTAACGTGTTCCGCCGCGCGGATGATGGGAACGAACAGGTCGGTTTCGAAATTGGAAGAAACACCCTGCAAGATCGCAGCCAGGCGGTCCAAGCCAAGGCCGGTGTCGATATTTTTGCGCGAAAGCGGGGTGAGATTGCCTTCCTCGTCCTGGTTGAACTCCGTGAACACCAGGTTGTAGAATTCCAGGAAACGCCCACAGTCACAGGCGGGAGAACAGTTTTCCACGTCGGGGCAGTTTTCGTTTGGTCCCATGTCGAAGAAAATCTCCGAGTCGGGCCCACAGGGACCCGTGGGTCCAGCTGGTCCCCAGAAATTGTCTTCCTTCCCCATGCGCACGATACGCTTCGCATCAAGCCCTACCTCTTGGGTCCAGATTTGGTAGGCTTCCTCGTCCTCGTGGAAAATCGACACCCACAGTTTTTCCACGGGCATTTCTAGCACCTGCGTGATGAACTCCCAGGCCCAGAGTATGGTTTCCTTCTTGAAGTAGTCACCGAAGGAGAAATTCCCCAGCATCTCGAAGAAGGTGTGGTGGCGCGGTGTACGCCCTACCTGTTCGATGTCGTTGGTGCGCACGCATTTCTGGCACGTGGCCACACGTGGGTAGGTGGGGGAAACCTTTCCCCAAAAAATGGGTTTGAAGGGAACCATTCCCGCCACCGTGAACAGCAACTGCGGGTCGTTTGGCACCAGCGATGCGCTGGGCAACACCTCGTGGCCTTTCGCGCGGTAGAAATCCAAGAAAGCTTGTCGAATTTGGTTTCCGGTCATTCGTTTCATGCTAAAACCCCCAACAATGGCAAAATTCATGGAAAACTCGTTTAGCGGAAGAGCATCATCACCAAAAGGAACATGGGGATGAAGAACAACATGGAATCCATGCGGTCCAAGAATCCCCCGTGCCCGGGAAGGATCCCCCCCATGTCTTTGCGGGAATGGTACCTTTTGAGTGCGGATTCAAAAAGGTCCCCGAAAGTGGCGGACAGCGCAAGTACCAAGCTGATGCTGATCGATTCCCCCAGGCGCAACACGGGTTCCGGCGTGAGCAACGAAAGCCCCTGGGCGTACAACCACACACCCACCAGCGAAACCAGCGTACCCCCCAGGAAGCCTTCCACGGTTTTCTTCGGGCTGATGGACGGCATGAGCTTGCGCTTGCCAAACTTGATGCCGAAGTAAAAAGCCCCCGTGTCGAAGATCCAGGGGCAGGTTACCACCATCAGCGCGTGCGCCCAACTGTAGCGCCAGTATACGATGACACCCAAAAACAGGGTGAAGGAAATGTAAAATAGTCCGAAGAGGATATCGATGAGGTTCTCCTTCACCACCGCGGGATCCTTGTACAACCACAACCCCACCGAGCCGACCAGCGGAATCAGCACCCCGAAGCCAACCAAGATCCATTCCCATTGGGGAGAAGCTGCCTGGGGGTCACCCAGAAGCAACGCACCCCAGAACGTCATCAGTGGGTAAAGGGCAATCAAAATCCCGGCTTCCCATCGCCCCGCTTTCTGGGGAAGCACCATCCGCACGTATTCAAAACCAGCCAGGAAAGCCACCGAAATCGCCAGCGCCAGGAACGAAACCCAGTGGAAAAAACAAAGCACCACCGCGGTTCCTACCAAGATTCCGGAAATCCAGCGGGACTTCTGGTTGAAACGATCTTTTTTCACGGGTTCAGTCATCGCTTAGGCCACCAAAGCGTCGCTTTCGTTGCGCGAAATCGTGCAACGCCCTTTGCAGCTCTTCTTCCCCGAAATCCGGCCAATACACCGGGGAAAAATACCACTCGGAGTAGGCGGACTGCCAGAGGTAGAAGTTACTGATCCTCTGCTCCCCGGAAGTACGTACCACGAGGTCCGGAAAGGGTACATCCGGAAGGTACAGCTTCTTTTCGAGGTACGTTTCGGGGTGCTCTTCGATTTGCTCCCGGAGTTCCGGCGAAAGGTGGTACTGCTTTGCAAGCTCCAACGCGGCGTGGGCCAATTCTTGCCGTCCGCCGTAGTTGATGGCCAGGATCATCTGGATCTGCTCGCAATGCTTCGAGTCTTCTTCCACTTGGTGTGCAGCCAAGCGTGCCTTCTCCGGCAAGGAATCCAGACACCCGCAGAAGCGGATGCGTACACCGCGTTCCATCATTTCCGGTCCACGGCTTTGCAAGTAGTACACCAGGGTTTCAAACAAAAAATGGATTTCGGACGTGGGACGTTTCCAGTTTTCCGTGGAAAAGGCAAAAAGGGTAACGTGGCTCAGGCAAAGGTCGGCGCAACGACGCACGACCCGCTCCGCAACTTCCGCTCCCCGGGCATGCCCTTCTGTGCGCGCCAGTCCCTTCTCCCGCGCCCATCGCCCATTTCCGTCCATGATAAAGGCGATATGACCCGGCAGCTGATTCACACCGTCATGATCTCCTCTTCTTTGTTCTTGAACAACTCGTCCATTTCTTTCACGTGTTCGTCGGTAAGTTTCTGCACGTCCTCCTCGAGGCGCTTCGCATCATCCTCGGGGATATCCCCCTTCTTCTGCTCTTCCTTGATTTCTTTGAGCGCGTCACGCCGGATGTTGCGGATGGAAACCTTCCCTTGCTCGATCTTGTCCTTGACCATTTTCACCAGCTGTTTCTTCTGCTCGCCGGTAGGGGGGGGGAAATTCAGGCGAATGACCTTGCCATCGTTAATGGGGGTTAACCCCAGGGAGGAAGCAAGAATCGCCTTTTCGATCACTTTCATGATACCCAAATCCCACGGTTTGATGCTGAGCGATCGTTCTTCCACGTTGATGGAAGCAATCTGCGAGAGTGGTGAATTGGTTCCGTAATACTCCACTTGGATTTCGTCCAGGATGGCCGGGCTGGGACGGCCAGTACGGATGTGTTTCAGTTCATCGTCCATCGCCTGCACTGTCTTCTTCATCCGGTTCTTTGCATCGGAAACATGATGGTTCATGGTCTCCCCCCTTTGGTTGGCGAAAATTTGGTTTATTATAGCACACCCTGGAAGTGGGCATGTTATAATCTGGAAGCCAAAAAAGGAGTGTGGAAAAATGCAATACCCCTACAATGGCAAAACGCCGCGGATCGGGAAAGACGTATTCATCGCGCCGGGGGCTATTCTTGTCGGCGACGTGGAAGTGAAGGACGGTGCCAGCATCTGGTACGGTGCGGTTCTGCGCGGAGACATGGCACCCATCGTGGTGGGAGAAAACAGCAACATCCAGGACAACGCCACGGTGCATACCGATTCTTCCCATCCCACGCTCATCGGAAAGAACGTGACCGTGGGGCATAACGCGGTTGTACACGGTTGCATCGTGGAAGATAACGCGCTCGTGGGAATTGGGGCCATCCTTCTCAACGGGTGCCGGGTTGGAACCGGGTGCGTCGTGGGAGCGGGAAGCGTTGTGCGCGAGGGACAACAACTGGGAGAAAGCCAGTTGTACGCGGGCGTCCCCGCCACACCCAAGAAAGAACTTGGGGACGACTCCCCGCGGCAGCTGCAGCACCACGCCCAAATGTACTGCAAAATGGCACGTTCCCATAAAAAAAGCTTGGAAGGCTAATGGCAGCCATCGGAAAGTTGGGAAAATGGCTTTGGCACTTCGTTTCGAAGAACCGCGGGATGTGGTACGCCCTGGGGCTTTTCCTGCTTCTTCTGTTGGTGAACGGGCTCATCACCCGACCAGGGGTGGAGGAGGTCGTGGTTTCGGGTCCCTGGACACTCCATCTTCCGGGGGGAGATTCACAGCAGCTTGCAACCCCCAGTGTTCCCCTTGCGTATACCGGACCGTTTCGCATGGAAGTCTCGGTAGAGCCGGGGAGAAACGACGCGTTGCTGTTGCCCCCCTTCCATGCACGGCAGCTGTCGGTGTACTGGGATGATCAGCTGTTGCACATCTTTCCCAGCGAACACGGCAACTTGGTCTTCTGGCCCACCCACACCTTCCTGGTGCTTCCGGACACATCCGCGGCAAATGGTAGTCCCCACACGCTTCGCTTGGAGTCGAGCACCGGAGGGGGTTTGCACCTCGTGTCAAATCCTGTGCTTGGCCAGCATTCCCGCCTCTACGTGCGCACGACCTGGCTGAATTTCTTGAACTCCGACCTGTTCCTCACGGTCGTGGGAATGAGCTTCTTGATCGCTCTGATCCTTTTCGTGGTCGCACCCCTGAACCGCGAAATCCGCCTTACCTACGTCTGCATGTCCATCGCTTCGATGTACTACGCCGCGGAATTCCTGTTCTCCTTCTTCGCCCAAGTGCGGCACATCCCCTACCCCCCCATACTGGACCAGCTTTTTTACGTGGGCGCTTTCGTGGCCACGTTCCTCATCTTCCTCGGCATCGAATGGTTCCTTTCCCGGAGGTGGGTGTTCTCCAAGTTTTTCCTTCTCGTGAACCTGGGGTTCTTCGTGGGCATGGCCTTCGATTTCTGGCTGGTGGGTTCGTGGTTGTCCGCGGTGAACTTTTTTTTCTTTCTCGTTCTTGCGTTCCGCATGGCCTATCCCCTTCTTGCCTTCGGCGTTTTTTTCCGGATCCTCGCGGAATTTTCTTCTTCGCTGGGCGAACCCCTGGGCATGAATGGGGCTCGTCTCAACGCTCTTTCGTTCGTGGTCCTTTGGATCTGCTTTGCCGCTTTCCTGATCCGCCAGTTCAAAACAAGTCACCTGCGACTCCAAGAAACCATGATGGAACTCTCCGCCTCTCACGAGGAACTCACCGCCATGAACGAAGAGCTCGAATCTTCCTACCACGAGCTTGACCAACTCAACAAGACACTGGAAACGAAAGTGCACCAACGCACCCGGGACCTGCAAGTGCAAGCCCATTCGGTGCGCATGCTGCTGGATAACGCCGAGGAAGGTTTCTTGAAATTCGATGCCACGCTGGCCGTTGACCCCGAGTTCAGCTCGGAGTGTGTCCGTTTCTTCGGGAAAGACATTGCGGGATGCCAACCCCACAGTCTCTTTTTCCCGCGTGACCCGGAAATGGCTTCCCAAATGGAGAGAATCTTGCAATCCATCTTCCGCGAAAAAGATGCCGCACGGCGTGACATCTTCCTTTCGCTGTTGCCCGAGGAATTTTCCGCGGGTCCTTGGAGTGTACAGGCCACCTACCGTTGGATCCAGGATCCCCTCGACCCCCTCAATCCCCGTATCATGGTGATCCTCAAAGACATCACGCAGCGCAAGCAGCTGGAAAGCCAAGTGGAGCGCGAACGGAACCACCTGAAAATGATCGTGCAAATCCTGAGCCATTTCCCCGATTTCGAAGACCTGGTCTCCTCCTTCCGCCTTTTTTGGAGCAAGGAGTTCCCGGCGCTTCTCGAGCAGGACTCCAACCGCGAATCCACCTACTTCGAATTGTTCCGCAAGATCCACAATTTCAAGGGCAACTTTTCCATCTTTGGACTCCGCCACCTCGTGGACCAGCTACACGAACGCGAAAGCCTCCTCTCCTCCGAGCGGGAAAAGATGTTGCAAACGGCTCCCACCTTTTGGGCCAAATGGGTTGACCCGGAGCCCTTGCTGGATTGCTTGGAACAGGACACCAAGATCCTGCAGCAGGAAATTGGCCCGGATGCCGTGCAGCGCTTGAATACCCTGAACTGGCGCACCGCAGTTTCCGAGCAGATTCGCTTGGTGGAAGACAAGGTGCTTCAATTGCTGCCCCGGGAGAAGGCGGTTGCGCTTTTCCAGAAACTCCGTGCCATCCGCTACGTTCCTTTCCACGAACTGCTGAAAACTTCCCCACAACTCGTGGAAAGCATCGCGCAGCGCTTGGAAAAGGCGGTGCTTCCCTTGGAAATCGCGGCGCAACCCGTGCTCGTCGACCCGAGCATCTTCCAACCTTTCGCCCGTTCGCTCGTGCACCTGTTTCGGAATTGCCTGGACCATGGCATCGAGGATCCGCAAGAGCGCGTGGAAAAGGGAAAACCCGAAAAGGGAAGGATCCGTGTGGAGGTGTTCCAAAACGATTCCTCGTTACAGGTGGTCGTGCAAGACGATGGCAAGGGAATCGACTGGGCCCAGATTCACCAAGAAGCACGCAAGAAGGGCTTTTTCTCGGATGCCGGGCAAACGGCAGTGGATTCTTCTTCCTCCGAGCTTCTACTTGCTCGGATCCTTCTGCAACGCGGCTTTTCAACCCGAGAGAAAGCCACGGAGTACTCGGGCCGCGGGGTGGGGCTCAACGCGGTGTTCTCCGAAGTGACGCGCTTGGGCGGGGATATGGACATCCACTCTACCCCAAACCAAGGGACAACTTTCGTGATGCGTATCCCGTTGGATCCCAGGATCCCGCAAGCAGAGAGCGAGGCATAGCACAATGGAAAACACGTGGTTGGAATGCCAGGGAATCACGCTGGAAAGGGACGGAAGGTGCATTTTTTCCGACGTTAACCTGCACGTGGAGGGCAACGGTTGCAACGCCCTGGTCGCCCTGCCGGGGCAAGGTAATCCCTCTTTGCTCCAACTTCTCGCGGGTTTGGCCGGGCCGACCACCGGGCACATACGGGTGAACGGAAAAGACGTAACCCACTGGAACCGAAAGAGCGCCGCGCAAGCGGGGATATCTCTTCTGGGCCCACAACTCAACCTGGTGGAGGGCCTTTCCGTGGTGGAAAACCTTTTCCTGGGGGAAGAGCCCTCCACGCTGGGCTTCGTCAACCGAAAGAAGATGCAACGCGTTGGCGAAGAGCTATTGCAGGGGTTGGACCCCACTCTGTCTTTGCCTTGGAAAGCACCCTTGAAAGAACTAAACCTGCGGCAGAAACTCCTTGTGGCCACCAGCCGCGCGTTGCTCTCAGCGCCCCGGCTGCTGCTGGTAGATAACCTTGAGGTGTTGCAAAACGCGCAACTGCACCCTTTCTTTTTGCAGCTTGTCGCGCGCATTCGGCAACGGGGTGTAGGGCTTTTCCTTTCCGCATCGCAACTGGGCTTGGTGCGGCGTTGCTTGGAAAGTGACCCCGGGAAAGCGGGAAGCTGGTGGTGGCTGTTGGAAAAGCAACTGCAGGGTCCTTACCCCCCAGAAGAACTTGCTGCACAGCCATTCTGCGCGCGCGCTGCCACGGAGATAGTGGCACGTGCCGTCGAACCTCCCGCTTTCACCTATCCCGAACTTCCCCCGGAGAATACCGGTCCTTGCTGGCAGCTCCAACCCTTACCCCACCAGAGCACTTCTCCCCCCTGGGAGGTGCCCCCGGGAAACGTTCTGGGAGTGACGGGTTTTCTCGGGGAAGGCCCTCTTGCACTGTGGAACATGCTGGTGCATCCCCGGAAAAAGGGAAACCACATCCTCTTTCGTGCGGAACAGCCGATTCACCTCAAACGAGAAAGGGGGCAATGGTTTCGCCATCTGCCCGATCCTTCGGTTCCACCGCCAAGCCTGGCGTTGCTGGAAATCACCCCGCAAAAAAAGGAGGTGCTGAGCGGCAAATTCCTCGTGACCCGCATCCAGGACCTCCCTACGATGTTGCAAGAACTCTCCCAGTTCCAGGGAGCGGGTTTTTCGGCGGGCAAGTGGTTCGCCCAAAGAACCCGCCTTCTTGTGGTGTTCGAACCCTGGTTCCAGCAGCAAACCTGGCAAATCTTGGCCCCTTCCTTGGAAGAATTCCTTGGTGAAGGGGGAAGCGTGCTGTGGATCTCCCCACACTGGTACTCCCTGCACTTTTTCGCGCGGCAAATCGTGGTACTACGTTCTGGCACCGTTTCCGGTTGCTTTTCCGCGCAACCGGGTGACTTGGAAATGCTTTTTCGCCATACCTTTGATTTTCATTCTCCGGATTCCCATTGCCCCAACCCGTAACTCCAGCCAGTGTACTCTCCCTTTTGGAAAAAAACGGTTCGCGTTTTCCCGCCAAACGTGTACTCCACTTGCCCCCGGGGCAAGGAAAGCAGCACGTCCATCGCTTGTGCCATGGAAGGGTCGTTTTGTTCGCGGGGATCGCGGAAAATGCGCTCTGCTTTCCAGTTCAACGTTGTTTGACCGTCCGGGGCAAGGGCGAAGAAGAGGGTATTTTCCCCAAATCCGAAGACCCCCGATACTTCTCGACTGAGCTCTTCAAGGAACAGCGAGGCTCCCAGCGCACCCACCACTTGCCCGTTCCTCCATACGGGGACGGCAACCACGGCGCTTTTGCGTCCGCTTACGTACCCCACAACCAATGAACCCACCACCTCGTAACCTCTTGTGAGGTCGGGGAAGTAGCTTCGCTCCGAAAGGTTGTAGGGGCTTTTGCCCTGGGGTGAGGTGAAATACGTTCCATCCGGGTAAGCCATCCAGTACAGCGTACCGGCATCGGTAAGCTGAAGGCGGTCGAGCAAGGGGGTAAATGCATCCACGTTCATGCGCCGAGCCTGATCGGTTTGGGCAAGGATGCGCAACGTGTCCAAGGTAGAAGCAAACTTGCTTTCGCAGGTGTACACCATGGCATGCAGCGTTTGGGTTGCATCCAGGGAAAACATACCCAGCATCGACAGCGAAAGCAGGGAAAACAGAAGCAATGCGACCAATCGCTTGGGCAGTGTCTCATTCTTTTTCACGCCTGAGGAACCTCCTTTTTCTACGGCCAGGGGCCGTGCTCGTAAATGGTTCTTCTACAGGGGATACACGTCGGCAAACTTCTCGCGGAAGTATTCCAAGAGGTACTGCGGGTTCAAGGATTCCCCCGTAACCTGGCGGATGAGCGCATCGGGAAGTTTTCGCATTCCGTACTGGTGGATGTTCTGCCGCAGCCACTCGCGAACCGGAAGCCAGTCTCCACGCCCAACACCTTCCCACAACCCGGGAGAACTCTTCTTGAGTGTGTGCGTGATTTGCGCGGCGTACAGGCTCCCCAGCAAGTACGAGGGGAAGTAGCCGAAACTTCCGGTGGACCAGTGTACGTCTTGCAATACCCCGCTGGCATCATCCGGGGGTGTGATACCCAGCAAGGAGTGCATCTTCTCGTTCCAGGCAGCGGGGAGCTCTTTGACCCGCAGGTCCCCGGAGAAGAGTGCCTTTTCCAGCTCGAATCGCAGGATGATGTGCAGCGGGTAGGTCACCTCGTCGGCGTCGATGCGAATCAAGGAGGGCCGCACAACGTTTGCCGCCCGGAAAGCAACGAGGGGGTCTATCGTTCTGCCGGTCCACTCCTTCAGCCGAGGGGCCAGGAAATGCCAAAATTCCACGCTTCGCCCCAGTTGGTTTTCCCAGAACAGCGATTGCGACTCGTGGATGCCAAAGGAAGCACCGTCACAGGCAAGGGTCTGGTCCAGCGAAGGGTGGATTCCCTGCTCGTAGAGAGCATGTCCGCCCTCGTGCATGGCCGCCAGCAAACCCGTCAGGAAATGCCCCGCATCCAGGCGTACCGTGAGACGAACGTCGTGGATTCCCATGCCCAGGGTGAAGGGATGGGTAGATTGGTCCATCCTGCCCCGCTCAAAGGAGAACCCCATCTTTTCCAAAACCAGACGGTTCATCTGTAGCTGCTTGGACAGGGGGAAGTCAAACGCGATGGGGGTTTCCTCCACTTGGGGATGTTGCCAAATTTCTTCCGCGAAAGCCACAAGGGGGTTCTTGAGGTTTTCCACGATGTGCGCGAATTTTTCCGCGGTCATCCCCGGTTCAAAAACTTGGATTCCCGCGTCGTACGGAGTTGCCGCATCGGTAAAAACCGACTCCTGCAGGCATTGCCCCATTTGTTTCACAATGTCCACGATCTTCTCCAGCGAGGGAAGGAAAATCGCGAAATCCGATTCCTTCTTCGCCTGTTCCCAGCGATGTTGCCCCAGCGTGGTTGCTTGCACGAATTTCTGGTACAACTCCGTGGGAAATGCCTTTTCCATGCGGTATTTCCTTTCGAAAACCGCAACGATGTCCTTTTGTACCTCGTCGAGGTTATCGAAGAATTCCCGTTCCTTGAGTCCTTCCAGCATTTCCCCCGTCTGGGGGGAAGTCAGCATCTCGTGGGCCATCACGGCCAGGATGGTCACCTGGCGGGAACGCCCTTCGATTCCCTCGTTGGGCATGAACACTTGCTGGTCCCACTCCAAGAGCCCGGTTGCCCTTTGCAAATCCAAGTAGCGCCGCGAAAAATCTTGGAATGCCTCCCATCTTTGGTGCTTCGCGCTTGCGTTTTGCACGTTTCAACGCTCCTTTCGAGTTTTTTCCCATTCCAGAACCGGTTCGGGTTCACCGGAAAGGAAGAACTGTGGAATCACGATTTCCCAGGGACGGGCATTGGGGATCCGTTGCCCGATGGTCTCCAGGTACCCCTCTGCGGTGGCCTCCCAGGTGTAGCGCTGCTGCACGCGCCGAATTCCCCGAGCAGCCAGCAATTGGTAGTCCCGCGTGGGCATTTGCAGGGCTTGTTCCAGACCTGCACGGAGGTCTTCGAGGTTCTCCGGCGAAACCAGTATTCCCGCTTCGCCCTCCGGGGAGTCCACGATCTCCGCGGGTCCACCGTGTCGCGTGGCCACAACCGGCAACCCGCAAGACATGGATTCGATCACAGCAAGCCCAAACGGTTCGTACAACGCGGGCAGGCAGAAGAAAGAACTCCGCTGCGCCGCGAAGCGGTAGAGCGCACCCAGCTCTGCCTGGCTTTCCACGCTGGCAAATACCACGTAAGGTTGCAGCCGGTGCCATTCGATGTGCTCGATCCAACCGTGTACGATCTTGCGTTCGTCGGGTTTGAGCCCCGAGAGATCCGCGTACGGATCGGGAACATTGCGCACCACGATGAGCAGGTTTGCCTTGTTGCGAAGTAGCTCGCTTTGCGCGAAGGCCTGCAGCACTGCCATGTGGTTCTTCTTGGGATCGATACGCGCGGAAAGAACCACGAATGGCAACTGTTCCCGTTCGTGGTACCGGGGGTGTTGCAGGATGGCTTGCATCTTGGCGTGCAATTTCCCATCCTCTCCGGCAACCGGGGATGGTGAAAAAACCTGCAGGTTCACGCCAGGAGGTACCACCGAGAAGCGCGATGCCTCGTTCACGTCGATGAAATCCTGGTACAGCTGGTGGCTGTATTGCTCGAACCGTTCCTGCGTGGAACTCACGAAATTCACCGCAGAAAACTTCATGGAAACACCCTCCGCGAGGATTCTCCGGTTGAAGTGAAAGCGCGCGTTGAGCTCTTCGAAAGAGGAAGAAGTGGCCAGGAACTTGTCCAGCTTCTGTGCCCCCAGGCTATGCCCGGTGAATGAGAAAGGCACACGTAGCCTCCGAGCCAACATTGCCGCGCTGATTCCCCCGTCCCCGTAGTGGCCCGTGAGGAAATCCGGAACCACGCCTTCGCTCTTGAAGTGTTGGTGAATGCCGTTCACCCAATGGTTCAGGTAGGGCCAGAGTTCTTCCTTGGGAAGAAAACCCCTGCCGCCACAGCGCATGCGCAAGATGCGCACCCGTGGAATATCGGGGTACCCATCCCTTTTTCCGGAAAACTCGGGCCACTGGGGGTCATCGATCAGCCGGGTAAAAATGTCCACCTGGTGCCCCTTCGCGGCAAGGGCACGTGCGAGTTCCTTCACGTACACAAGCTGCCCCCCGAAATCCGGGTGTTCCGTCCAGTAACTATCCTTGGGATCAAAATTCCCCTGTGGGTTCAAAAAAGCAATTCGCATGGTCTACCCCTTTCCTTCTTGGGTTTGTTTCGTTCCAAATCCACCGCCCCCGGGGGTTTCCACCCGTACACGGCTTCCGGAGGAAACGGATGCATGGAACTTGGATGGCATGAGTGTCCAGCTGCCTTGCTGCAAAACCAGGTTCTCCCCCGGTTTCCCCGCATCCCCTCCGAACAGGCCGTAAGCACCCTTCACCCGCCGTTCGGAGAGCATGGTAACCTGGGCATCGCCGAGCACTTCCAACTCCCGTACCAACCCATCCCCGCCCGGGAATTCGCCCGCTCCCCCGCTTTGCGCGCGAATCGCGTAGCGGATCGCGCGAAAGGGGTAGGCGTATTCCAAAGCTTCCACCGGGGTGTTCATGGTGTTGGTCATGTGCGAGTGGATGGCACTCTCTCCGGCGAAACCCGGGCCTCCACCGCACCCTCCACCCAGGGTTTCGTAGTACGCGTAGGGTTGGCCATTACGGGGATCGATTCCCCCAATGGTGAGGTTGTTCATCGTACCCTGCGAGGCGGCGGGAATCTTTTCCGGCAGTGCCTGGGAGAGGGCGCCGAACAAAACGTCCACGATGCGCTGGGAAGTTTCCACGTTCCCTCCGGCAACCGCGGCGGGAAAACGAGCGTTCACCAACGTGCCAAGGGGGCAAATCACGCGCACGGGCCGCATGCAACCGGCGTTCGCGGGGATTTGCCGCTCCACCAGGCAGCGGAAAACGTACAGCACGGCGGAGTGGGTGATCGCTTCCACCGCGTTGATACTCCCGGTGGTCTGCCCCGCCGTGCCGGAGAAATCCACCGTGGCCCCATCGCCATGGATGTCCACGCGCACCCGGATACACAACTCCTTGTTGCCAAATCCATCGTCTTCCATCTCGTCACAAAAGGAGTAGGTTCCATCTGGAATTCGACCGATCGCCTGCCGCGTGAGTGTTTCCGCGTAGTCCACCAGAGCCAGGGCAGCCTGCTGGACCTTTTGCAAGCCGAAACTCCCAATCAACCCTTGCATGCGCGACACACCGGTGCGATTCGCCATGAGTTGCGCCGCGAAATCTCCGGTGCGTTCCTCCGGGGTACGCACGTTTGCCAGCAGCAGCTTTTGGATTTCTTCGTCCAGTTCACCACGCTTCACGAAAAAAACCGGGGGGATGATGATTCCTTCCTGGTATAGGCTGCGGGAAAGGGGCATGGATCCAGGTGTCATGCCCCCCACGTCGGCGTGGTGTGCCCGGTTTGCCAGGAAGAACAACGGCCCCTGCCCACCCACGAAAACGGGAGCGACCAGGGTGATATCCGGAAGATGGGTCCCCCCGCGAAAGGGGTCGTTGAGCATCACCATGTCCCCCGGATGCCAACCTTTCTCGCCCACGAACGCAATGGCCGAGCGCACCGACATGGGCATCGATCCCAAGTGCACCGGAATATGCGCCGCCTGGGCGATGAGCTCGCCGCTTTCGCTGAAAAGGGCGCAGGAATAGTCCCGCCTCTCCTTGATGTTCGGCGAGAAAGCGGTGCGCTGCAACGTCACGCCCATTTCCTCCGCCACCGAAATGAAACGGTTCTTGAACAGTTCCAGCTGGATGGGGTTGATGCTCAAGCTCCCCACGCTCCTTCCCTTTCCTCTTCCCGTGAGAGCAGCAAGTTTTCCCAAGGGTCCACGAGGACTTTCCAGCCAGGGGGGATCACAAGGGTGGAGGAGTATTCCACAACGATGGCGGGTCCCTCGAATGCATGCCCAGGGTGCAGCAAATCCCTTCGAAGCAAGGGGGTTGGCTGGAAGCTCTCCGAAAAGCACACCGGCCGCGAACCCATGCGTGCATCTTGCCACGAAGTGCGGGCAAGGGAAGGAGCCGGGCAAAGGACGGGCTTTTCCGGCGTACCGGTGGCCCGCAGGCGCACGTTCACGATTTCCACGGACCTGCCCGGATTCTGGTATCCGTACCTCTGGTGGTGCATTTCGTGGAAAGCGTGTTCGACATCTTTCTGCAGTGGCACGATGAGTTCGAAAGATTGCCCCTTGTACCGCATGTCGAGGAAGCGTTCCAAGCGAACTTGGTCGGGGGGAATGCCTTCGTCTTGCACATCCTGCCTGGCGCGCTCCTCCAGGGGTTGGAAAAGACCCTCCAGCCATTCCGGGAAAACGGGGGCCGTGGCCATCACCGTCTGGGAATAATCGCGGATCACGTCCGCTACCAACATTCCCAGCGCGGACAGCAACCCGGGGTTTCGGGGAACGATGACACGGGGGATGCCCAGCAAGCTGGCAAGGAACAGGGCGTGCATGCCCCCCGCGCCGCCAAAAGAAACCAGCGAAAACTCTCCTGGATCAAATCCCCTCTCCACCGATATCACGCGCAACGCACGCTCCATGGTGGCGTTGGCGACCTGGCAAATTCCCTGGGCCAATGGCAGGGGAGCCAGCCCGGCTTTTCGTGCCAACCCCTGGAAAAAGGGAGTAATCCGCTCCCGGTGCAACTGCATTTCTCCCCCCAGGAAAAAATCGTGCACCAATCTCCCCAGGAAAAGGTTCGCATCGGTCACGGTGATCTGTTCCCCTTTCCCGTAACAAATGGGACCGGGATCAGCCCCAGCACTTTCCGGGCCCACGACAAGCGCTCCACCCTCGTCGAAACGCGCGATGGACCCTCCTCCTGCACCCACGGTGTGGATTTCAATCATCGGCACTTTCAGAGGGTGCCCAGCCACGCGGGACTCCACGCTCAACGGCAAGCTCCCGTTGATCAGGGAAACATCCGTGGATGTCCCCCCCATGTCGAAGGTGATGATCTTGTCAAATCCCGCTCTCCTTGCCACGTCAAACGCACCCACCACGCCTCCGGCAGGGCCGGAGAGAATTGTGCGCACGGGTTCGCGCATCGCCGTTGCAGCACTGATGCGTCCCCCGTTGGACTGCATGATCACCAGCCGCTGCTTGGCGGGTGCATGGTCGATCTGTTGGAGGTAACGTTGCATCACCGGCTGCACGAAAGCGTTGACCAAGGTGGTGCTCGTGCGTTCGAACTCCCGGAACTCCGCCATGACCTGGTGCGAGAGGGAAATGCTCCACGTCGCGCCCAGCACCTCGCGAAGGAGTTTCTCCACGCGAAGCTCGTGGGATGGATTGGCGAAGGAAAAAAGGAGGCACACCGCCACCGATTCCGCCCCGATTTGCCGGATCTGTTGCGCAAGGCGGAGCACTTCTTCGGCGCAGAGAGGCTCCACTTGCGTGCCATCGCAACCGATGCGACCGGCGATTCCGAAGCGCCGTTCGCGCGGAACCAGCTGCGGGGAGCGCCGCGGAGCCAGCGCGTACAATTCGTCCCGGGTTTGCCGGGCAATTTCGATCACGTCTTCGAAATTGCCCGGCAAACCCGGGACGAATTG
>Ga0209607_1000346_pt1 | contig 42249 bp, 41 predicted proteins | sample AD_UKC117_MetaG_FD_184413 | JGI IMG/M metagenome (GOLD analysis project Ga0209607, IMG submission 184413) | Active sludge microbial communities of municipal wastewater-treating anaerobic digesters from Hong Kong - AD_UKC117_MetaG (SPAdes)... | ecosystem: Engineered > Bioreactor > Anaerobic >... | reverse complement strand
CCTGCAAGTACTGTCGGGGCCAGCCTCGCCGCTGCGAACCCTGATCGAAACCGTGGCCCGCGAAACCGCGCTGGACCAGCCGCCCGCGCCGCCGGAAGCCGGCAAACCCGCCGCCGATCGGTCGCTGACCGACAAGATCGCCGGCATCCTGGGCAAGAGCGACGCCACCGCCGCCGACCCACTATTGCAACCGTGCGCCATCGACCCCCGGCTGACTGGTTTCGATGCGCAGTACCGCCGGGAAATCGATGGCGTCGGCGGCGCCATTCCACCCTTCGACAAAACCCTATCCGCGCTCAACGATCTATACGGCCACATGAACGCCATCGCCCGTGCCCGGGAGTCCAGCCCGGATGGCGCCGTGCCGCAAAACCTCAAGGACCAGTTCGGCGCCGTGGTCAATCAATTGCAAGTGGATGCCGCCCGCAAACCGCCGCCCTTCAACCTGTTACTGGATAAGCTGGCCCGGGACAGCGCCGATATTGTGCGCAGCTTACGAGATCGTTTGAATGCTCAATGGAAGGCGGCGCAAGTCGCCCCTTTTTTTCAGGACAACCTGCGCGGCCGTTACCCGCTGGTCCGCAGCTCGATTCAGTGGAGTGGCGCCGGACCAGGTGGCGCGCAAGGTTCCGCCGCCCCGCTCAATTCGATTCAATGGGTCGATCAGAGTCTTGGTTCCGGCCCGAGCCGTTCGCTGGCGGGACCGCCCGATGCCCCTTTGGCCGCCTTCGGCCGTTTCTTCGGCCCAAACGGCCTGATGGACCGCTTCTTCAAGCAATATCTGCAACCTCATGTCGACACCTCGCAGGGTAGCTGGCGTTGGCGTGGCCCCACCGGACCGGAGCAAAGCATCGCCCCGGAAGCGCTGCAAGCCTTCCAGCGGGCCGCCGCCGTGCGCACCGCTTTGTTCGGCGGTAACCAGAATCCCATGATCCGCTTTCAGATGACCCCTCTTCAGCTTGGCCCCGGCGTGAGTCAGTCCACAATCAGCCTGGATGGCCAAACCTTCGTTTACAGCGCTAACCAAGCCGGGCGATCCGCCGATCTGCAATGGACCGGGACCGCCGGGCAGGCAAGCGTCGAATTGCGGTCGCAGCCCGGTGGCAGTCCGGCGCGACTGAGTGAAACCGGTCCCTGGGCTTGGTTCAAGTTGCTCGACCAGGCTCAGATCCGGCCGTTGGGCGCCGGCCAATTCCAGGTCACGTTTCAGTCGGGCGGCTTGCAGGCCATCTACCAGATGCGGACCCCCGGTAGCACCTCCAACCCCTTCAGCCTGCAAGAAATGGTGGGTTTCCAGTGCCCGGAACAACTGTAACCCCCACCCTGGCACGTCCGGCGGCTGGCTTCTTCGGCAAGCTGCCCAGTCGAGGCGATTTCATCGGCCGACATTTGCCCAAAAGCTTCGTCGGTCCCTGGGATAGCTGGTTGCAGACCGCCATCGCCCACAGCCGCAACCAGTTGGGCGAAAACTGGCAAGAATACTACTGCACCAGCCCGGTCTGGCGCTTCGCGCTCGGCCCCGGCCTGTGTGGGTCCGCCGCCTACACCGGTATCCTGATGCCCAGCATGGACCGGGTGGGACGCTACTACCCGCTAGCGATCGCCGCGGCGCTGGCACCGGACTGGCCGCTGTTCGCGCTACCGGCCGGCGGCGAAGCATGGTTTCGCCAGGCCGAACGGCTGGCGCTGGCGGCGCTCGAACGCGACGAACTGGATCTAGACCGATTCAGCCAACAAGTCGCGGCGCTGGGCGCGCCACCCACGGACGATCTTCCGGCGACCAGTCCGGCGAGCACCGGCGACGCCTGGTATTGTCCGCTGCCGCAAGCGCTGGACTCGACCGGAGTCTCGCCGTTTCTGGCCAGTGATCTGCTGCGGCGCGGCTTTCCCCTGCACAGCCTGTGGTGGGCCGATGGTTCCGACTGGATCGCCCGCTGCTTGCTAGTCTGTAAGGACCTGCCGCCAGCCGATGGTTTTGCGGCGCTGTTGGCCGGAAACTGGCAACAATGGGGCTGGAATGAGAAAGCACCCGCCGGCGTCGCCCACCGTCCGGGCGAGCCACCCGCCGCCGAAGAGGAAGAACCATGAACCAGAAACCCGCTTTTAAATGGTCGTCCGCCGGCCGCAGCCATGTTGGCATGGTGCGGGCGATCAATGAAGATGCTTGCCTGGTGATGCCCGAACTGGGCCTTTGGGCGGTCGCCGACGGCATGGGCGGACATGAAGCCGGCGACATCGCCAGCCAAATGCTGATCGAGGGCCTGCAGCAGATACCGCCACCGCGCGATTGGCAGGATTTTCTGGACTCGGTGCGACAGCAGATGCAAGAGGTGAACCAGCGCTTGCGGTTGGAATCGGCCCAACGTTACCAAAACCGCACCATCGGCAGCACGGTGGTGGCGTTGCTGATCTACGAGACGCAGTGCGCCTGCCTGTGGGTGGGAGACAGCCGTATCTACCGGCTGCGGGACGGCCAACTTGAGCAACTCACCCGCGATCACAGTCACGTGCAGGAATTGGTCGACCAAGGGTTGATCGCGCCCGAGGACGCGCACCGCCATCCACTGGCCAACGTGATCACCCGGGCGGTCGGATCGGCCGAGGAAATGCTCATCGACGAAGCCATCCACCCGCTGCATCCCGGCGACATGTTCCTGCTGTGCAGCGATGGCCTCAACAAGACCGTGAGCGACGAGGAAATCAGTCGTCTGCTGATCCACAGCGACCACGACTGTCACGAGGCGGTCAAGGCGTTCATCCACCTCGCGCTGATGCGGGATGCCAGCGACAACGTGACCACCGTGGTGGTCAACATTGACGCCGATCTCCTGGAAACCACCGAGGAGCCAGGCGCGACGACGGTCGACAATCCGATTCCACCGGATTGGTATCTGGACTGAGGCGTGGGGCGTGAGGCGTGGGGCGTGGGGCGTGAGACATCAGGCACGAGGCGGCGCGAGTGCCGCCTCGCCACTTGTGTTCAGCGTCCGCGTCGATATAGGGGCAGCGGTTGGTCGGCGGCCGGCTGGTAGCTGGTGCTGAATTCGTCGAACGCCGCCAGCGCGTCCTCCAGACTGCGGTCGGCCCGCAGTTCGAAGGCGTCGAAGCCGCTGCGCACCATGAAGAACAATTGATCGCGCAGCACGTCGCCCACCGCGCGAATTTCGCCGCGATAGCCGTGACGCTCCCGCAACAACCGGGCCTGCGAATAGGCGCGGCCATCGCTGAACTTGGGAAACTCCAGCGCCACCAGATCCAACAGCGGCAGATCGGCGACGAGTTCGGCCACGTCGGCGGTGTTCGGCAGACGCACCCCCAACGGCTCGTCCCGCCCCAACAACTCGTCCCGCTCCCGCCGCCAGCGCGTCAACGGCACGATCACCGCCCCGACCGGTAATTCGTCTTCCTCGCCAACGGCTTGCCAGTGGTCTTCGACGATCTGGCGGTTTTTAATAACCGACCGCATAGCGCTTTTCCTCCTGCTTGGCCTCGTTGCTGCCCGGCGCGTAGGCCCGGATTCGAAATGGCTCCAGCCCGATCCGCCGGAACGTATCGAGGAAGCGCTCGCCTTCCGCGCGCTGCTCCACATAGACCCGTAGAATGCGTTCCAGGGTGTTGGCGACTTCGGTCTTGCGCACGGACGGGCCGAGGATGTCACCGAGCGCGGCATCGTTTTCCGAGGAACCGCCCAGGGAAATCTGGTACCACTCCTCGCCTTTCTTATCGACGCCGAGAATGCCGATATGGCCGACATGATGATGGCCGCAGGCGTTCATGCAGCCGGACATGTTGAGGCGGATCTCGCCCAGATCGTAGAGATCATCGAGCCGGTCGAATTTCTCGTTGATCTGCTGAGCGATCGAAATCGAACTGGCATTGGCCAGACTGCAATAATCCAAACCGGGGCAGCAGATCATGTCGGCCAGGGTACCGATCACCGGCGCGGCCAACTTTTGCGCCTCAAGCGCGTGCCACAACGGGTAGAGATCGGCTTGGCGCACGTCGGCCAGTAACAGGTTCTGGTGATGCGTGGCGCGAATCTGGCCGAAGCTATGGCGATCGGCAAGATCGGCCACCACCTCCATCTGATCGGCATCGATGTCGCCCGGCGGCGCACCCGGCTCCTTCAAGGCGACGAAGACGTTACGATAGCCTGCCACTTTGTGCTCGGCGACGTTGTGCCGCACCCAAGTGGCAAAGGATTGGTCAGCCCTCAGCCACTGTTCGAAACCGGGATCTTGGGCGGCCTCCGGCTCGTAGGGTGGCGGCGCGAAAAAGCGGCGCACCCGCTCGACCTCGGCTTGATCCAGCACCAGACCGGAATCCTTGATCTGCTCCCATTCCGCCTCGACCTGCTGGCGAAAAACCGCCGGTCCCAGTGCCTTGACCAGGATCTTGATGCGGGCCTTGTAGATGTTGTCGCGCCGCCCGTGCTGGTTGTAGACCCGCAGGATCGCCTCCAGATAGGACAGCAGATCGCGCTGGGGCAGAAACTCGCGGATGACATGGCCAAGCAGCGGGGTACGCCCCAACCCACCGCCGACCAGCACCCGAAAACCGATCTCGCCTCGCTCGTCGCGGGTCAGGTTCAGGCCAATGTCGTGGACCTGGGCGGCGGCGCGGTCGTGACAAGCACCGGTGACAGCGATCTTGAACTTGCGCGGCAGGTAGGAAAATTCCGGGTGAAAGGTGGACCATTGGCGGATGATTTCGCAATAGATCCGCGGATCTTCGATTTCATCTGGGGCAACCCCAGCCAAGTGGTCAGCGGTAACGTTGCGAATGCAGTTGCCGCTGGTCTGGATGGCGTGCATCTGCGCCTGGGCCAGTTCGGCGAGGATGTCCGGGGTCTCTTCCAGTTTGGGCCAGTTGTATTGAATGTTCTGGCGGGTGGTGAAATGGCCAAAGCCCCGATCGTAGCGGCGGGCGATATGGGCCAGAACCCGCAACTGCTCGGAAGATAGTAAGCCGTAGGGAATGGCGACCCGCAACATCGGCGCATGACGCTGGAGATAGAGACCGTTCATCAGCCGCAGCGGCCGAAACTCGTCGTCGCTCAGCTCACCGGCCAGATAGCGCCGGACTTGGCCCCGGTATTGGGCGACCCGCTCGTCCACAAGCGTCTGGTCGTACTGGTCGTACTGGTACATCGTCGTCGCTCCCCACTGAGAATCCGCTGATCGCGCCCCGGCAAAATCGACCCTGGGCGACTATGCTAAGACACTACCATCGCCGCCATATGCCCATAAAGCATTTTTTAACCATAAATTTATAACCTTTAATTCAATAGAGTGCTCGAATCATGTCCGTCGCCCCCACCGCCGCCCCCCGTCCGCTGGACGGCATCCGCGTGCTCGAACTCGGTCAGTTACTGGCCGGACCGTTCGCCGGCACCCTGCTGGCCTATTTCGGCGCCGAGGTGATCAAGGTCGAGCCGCCGGGCGGTGACCCGATCCGGCAATGGCGCATCGTCCGCGACGGTGCGTCGCTGTGGTGGCGCAGTCTGGGCCGCAACAAGAAATGCGTGACCCTGAACCTGCGCGATCCCGCCGGTCGCGCACTGGCCCGACGACTAGCGGAACGCTGCGACGTGCTGATCGAGAACTTCCGTCCCGGCATCCTGGAAGGTTGGGGCTTGGGACCGGACGATCTGAAGCCGGTCAATCCGGGGCTGATCTTCGCGCGGATTTCCGGTTACGGGCAGGATGGCCCCTATGCCGCCCGGCCCGGTTACGCCTCGGTATGCGAGGGAATCGGTGGGCTGCGCTATGTCAACGGCGTGCCCGGCGAGCCGCCAGTGCGGCCCAATCTCAGCCTGGGCGATACCTTCGCCGGTCTGCACGCGGCGTTCGGCGTGCTGCTGGCGCTGCTCAACCGCCAACGCCGCGCCCCACACACCGGCCAGACCGTGGATGTGGCGCTGTACGAGTCGGTGTTCAATCTGCTGGAAGCGGTGGTGCCGGAATACGACGGCGCCGGCGCGATCCGCGAGCCGTCCGGCTCGACCGTGACCGGCATCGTGCCAACTGGCACCTATCGTTGTCGCGACGGCAAGTATGTGATCATTGGCGGTAACGGCGATTCGATTTACAAGCGGTTGATGCATGCCGCTGGGCGAGCGGATCTAGCCGAAGACCCAAGACTGGCCGGTAACGCCGGCCGGGTCGATCATCAGCAAGAAATCGACACGGCGATCACCGCCTGGACAGCGACGCTGGATAGCCGGGAGGCACTGACGCGGCTGGAAGCGGCGGAGGTACCAGCGGGGCCGATTTACAATGTGGCGGATATGGTCACCGACCCGCATTTTCTGGCGAGGGGCTTGTTCGAGACGGTGGAGATCGACGGCAAGCCACTGAAAATCCCAGCCATTATTCCGAAGCTGGCGGAAACACCTGGCGCGACCAGTTGGCCGGGGCCGGAGATTGGCAGCCATAATATGGAAGTGTTCGGTGGGTTGCTGGGTCTGAGCGCGGCGGAACTGGCGACGCTAAAGGGTCAGGGCGTCTTTTGATTCTGACCATTTTTGTCAGCCAGCGCCGGCTAGGGTCACTCTTAAACGATACGGATGAATCTCATATAGGACTCTCCAGCATGATGCCACACAGGAATACCATTATTACTACTTATTTAACAATAAGTTAAATAAAATGCTCTCATCATTAGATCGATTGGCACACCTTCTGCACTAAGGTACGCGACGGGATCGAACGGTGATCCCCGAAAACTCCCAAGTCCCCCAACGGGTTTTCACGCAAAAGTGCAATCTTAAGGAGTATCCCATGAAGAAGTTCCAACAAGGCTTTACCTTGATCGAACTCATGATCGTCGTGGCGATCATCGGTATTTTGGCCGCCATCGCCATTCCGGCGTATCAGGATTACACCGTGCGCGCCAAGATGTCGGAAGTAATTCTAGCCGCCAGCTCCTGCCGTACCTCCATCACCGAAGCCTATCAGAGTTCAAGGCCCCCCACACCTGCAGCTATGGCTAATAATTGGGGCTGTGAAGGCACCAAGGCTGGTGGCGAGACTTTGTATGTGACTTCTATCGCTACAGATGACGATGGTGTGGTCACCGTGACGGTTCAAAATATTGCGGCCAGCGTTGATGGCATGACTATTGATCTGGTGCCTTATGCCGATACTTCAACCAAAATGGTTCTGGGCACTAATTGGGGTAAAGGCGCTAATGTGTTCAAGTGGGAGTGTGGGCCTGGTGCAGCTAATCCTGTCCCAAGCAAGTACCTGCCGGGGTCCTGCCGCTCTACTTTCCCATAATATTGGGTTTCATATAGGCTGAACTTAGATAGTCCAGGAACAGCGCATAAAATGCGCTGTTCTTTTTTGGTTTTCAATCTGGTGTGGTTACCCTATGCTCAAATTAAACCCGGTCATCACTGCTACCGTCAGCGCCACACTGATACTGGTTCTGCTCATGGGAGCATACGGGCTCTACTCTTTGGGCTTCAGCGGCACTTTTTCCTTCGATGATCCGGCGAATCTGGATGGTGTGGTTACCCTATGCTCAAATTAAACCCGGTCATCACTGCTACCGTCAGCGCCACACTGATGCTGGTTCTGCTCATGGGAGCATACGGGCTCTACTCTTTGGGCTTCAGCGGCACTTTTTCCTTCGATGATCCGGCGAATCTGGATGGTTTGTTATCCGTACGGGATTGGCAAAGCGCTTTGCTCTACATCACCACGGGCGACGCCGGCCCCTTGGGTCGCCCGTTATCGCTAGCCAGCTTTCTCCTCAACGCTCCAGCGTATCCTGACGACCCCACCGATTTTTTTTATACCAACACGCTGATTCATTTGCTCAACGTCTGCCTGGTCGCGCTGATCCTGGCCCGCCTGCAACGCTTGACGCGGGGGTTGCTCCCGGAAAGTCCATGGTTCGTTCCACTCACCACTGGCTTCTGGGGCCTGCTGCCGATCTTGGTTTCCACCTCGATGATGGTAGTGCAGCGGATGACCTCGTTGAGCACGTTGTTCGTGCTGCTAGGAGTGTTGATCTACCTGTGGGGTCGCGAACGCCACGGCCGCCTGTTCCCGACGATCCTCACCGTCATCGGCGTCGGGCTTTGTACCCTGCTCGCCGCTTTCAGCAAGGAAAACGGAGCGCTGCTGCCGCTGTACTTGGTCGTACTCGAATTCACCCTGCTTGCCAGCGCAAAGACGCCCGAGCAAAGCTGGCCGGCGCGCTTGCTGCGGTGGTCCATCCTCATGCCGAGCCTGCTGCTGGTCGGCTACCTGCTGTCGCGAATTCCGGGTCTAGCCGGCGGTTACGAAGGCCGCCCCTTCAACCTCGCCGAACGGCTGGCGACCCAGACCGTCATTCTCTGGGATTACCTGCGTCTGAGTTTTCTACCTCGGCCCCTGGCCCTCGGCCCCTTCCACGATGATTATCCAATTTATCATTTCTCGGATCTCATGGTCTGGCTGGCTCTGACCGCGTGGTTGGCTGCTATTGGCTTGGCAATATGGCTGCGCCGTAGCTATCCCCTGATCGCTTTTGCCGTATTCTGGTATCTAGCTGGGCATCTTCTGGAATCCAGCATCATTCCCCTGGAACTCTATTTCGAACATCGCAACTACCTGCCGATCCTGGGACCGGTTATCGCACTAGCCGCGCTGGCCGGCCGAATGCCTATCACCCCGCGCGCCAAAGCAAGCATCATCGGCGCCTATCTGGCTTTCCTGATATTTGTGCTCTGGCAGACACTTTCCATCTGGGGCCATCGCGAACTGGAATTGTGGGCACGGGCACACCCGAATTCCCCAAAAGGTATTCAGATGATGGCGCAAGCCTATGCTCAAGCGGGACGGACTGAAGAATCACTGCGCCTACTCGACGAAGCGTTGGTACGCAAGCCAGAACTAAGCAGCGCAGCCATGCAGAGTTTGCGCCTGCGCTGTTATGGGAACGACCTGCGTGCCTTCGCCGCCCGGTTGACCATGATGCGCCAAACTCTCAATACCAGCGACTACAGCAGCCTAGCCCTGCAAGCTCTTGAAGCCATCCGCAAACTCCACGAGCGCGGGGGCTGCCCCTTCCTCCAAACCGCTGATCTCTACACCCTCACCGACCTGTTGCTTAGTAACCCGATGTTCCAGGCGCGCGCTTCAGCTCGTCAATACCTGTATCGCATAAAGGCGCAGCTTTATCTCCACGAGGGACAAATCGCCCCGACGGTTTACAACTTGGAACAAGCATTCATCGCTAATCCCGATCTGGGCACAGCCGTATTGTTATTCACTGTGCTGCACAATTCTGGACAAACCAAGGCGGCACAAAACTTTCTGAAGCGCGCCACCGTACAGGCATCCACCTTTAGCCCTTGGCTACGGCAACAGTGGCTATCCATGTTTGATCAACTACGGCAGCAAACATCGCATTATAAATAAGCTGTTTGTTCCTCGTAAAAAGCTTCTCTAACCATGACCAAACTATGTGCTCCCGCTATTTATCTGTCCGTCAGCATCATCATTTTTCTGGTATTTTTAGGTATCGTTTTTTTCGTTTGGTATCCCAGACCGTATTTCGAGACTGACGACAATGAGAAAGTGTTGTGGATTCTGGCGGGTGCCTATATGGCTCTGGGTCCACTCCTTGCGCTGATCTTCTTCAAGCCGGGCAAACCCAGACTTACATTCGATGTGATCTGTATCGCACTGATGCAGGCAAGCACGCTGTTTTACAGCGGAGCGATTATCTACCAGCAGCGCCCCGAGTTTGTGGTTTTCGGGATTGACCTATTTACCACAGTTACAGCAACGGAAGTGGAATTCGACAAGCTAAAATATCCCGAGCTCCAGCGTACTGTGGGTATTGAGCCATTACTAGTGCAAGCCCGGCCACCCGAAAACCTCAAATTGTGCCAAGAATTACTATTTGAGGTCTTGTTCGAAAGCAAAAAAGATATGGAATTTCGGGCGGAACTCTATGGACCCTATCAGCCCGATCTGCAACAACTGCGCTTGCACAGCATTGACCTCACCCAAATCGCCACCCTGAGCACGGATGCCAAACAGGCCATCAATACCTTCGTCACCCAACACGGTGGTCGCCTAAACGACTACTTGTATCTGCCGCTCAAGGGCAGAAATAAAGACATCGTCATGGTCTTAGCGCCTGAGAACGGCTTGCCAGTGGGTTCCATCCCGATCAACCCGTGGCTGGAGGACTATCGGTAGCGTCTCTCTGGACATCCGTCTCATCTTCCCTGCCTGCAATGAGGCCAACGATAAGCGCTCATTTCGGTGAAAAAAAAACTGCTCATCCTCACATCGACCTATCCCCGTTGGCTAGGTGACCCGGAACCAGCTTTCGTCCATGAATTGGCGAAAAGACTCACGACCCAGTTTAACGTGCATGTCCTGTGCCCTCATGCGCGGGACGCGGCGACCCAAGAAACGCTTGAAGGTGTCGAGGTAGTGCGCTACCCCTACGCACCCAGCCGATTTGAAACCCTGGTCAACGACGGAGGTATCGTCAACAATCTGAAGCACCAGCCGTGGAAATGGTTGCTCGTACCGTCTTTTCTATTGAGCTTGTTCTGGCATGCTCGGCGCGAGATTCACTGCTGGCGCCCGAACGTGATTCACGCCCACTGGTTGCTACCACAAGGTCTGATCGTGGCGCTACTTGGCCTGCTGGATCGCCATACGCCGCCTTTTCTGGTCACTTCGCATGGCGCTGATCTGTTCGCCCTACGCGCCCGACCCCTAACTGCGCTAAAACGTTTCGTCGCCCGGCGTGCCACAGCGTTGACGGTGGTCAGTCAAGCGATGACCGACGAACTGGAGCGAATTGGCGTCCCTCTAAACAAGGTCAGCGTGCAACCGATGGGTGTGGATCTGACACATCGTTTTACTCCCACGCCCAACCAGCCCCGCTCGCGCGATGAAATCTTGTTTGTCGGGCGGCTAGTGGAAAAGAAGGGATTACGCTATCTGCTCGACGCGATGCCGAAAATTATTGCCCGCCATCCTTCGGCATTTCTGACAGTGGTGGGCTTCGGGCCAGAAGAAAACGAAAGACGTATCCAAGCCGAAACGTTGGGTATTGCCCATAAGGTTCATTTTCTTGGTCCACTCGCTCAGACAGAACTGCCAACCTTATATCGGCGTGTAGCGGTCTTTGTTGCCCCTTTCGTGCGTGCCAGCTCTGGTGATCAAGAAGGCTTACCCGTCACGTTGATGGAAGCGATTGCCTGCGGTTGCCCAGCGGTGATCGGTGACTTGGAAGCGATGTTAGATCTCTTCGAAGCAGAAGAAGCGGATTTACGAGTCGTTTCCACAGATATTCAGGCTCTTGCGAAACAAATCATCATGGTACTGAAACATCCAGACGATGCCCATCGTCGCGCCGATCGCATGCGCGCTCGTCTCTCGCGACGCTTGAGCTGGGACGTAATTGCTCGGCAATACATGGAAATACTGCAAAGTATTTCGTCCCAAAAAAAGTCATAAGGATTTTACTTTCTCTGCGCCAGCTAAATACGCCTTTTCCGCCAGGCTTGCCAGTTCTCCCCAATCGAGAATTTGCAGTGTAGCTACTTCGGGTTGAGCGAGTTGTGCGTTCAAAATATTGGTTAAACTCGCGACATCGTCGGGCTCATATAAAGTTTGAATGGAACTTTGAAAAAGTGTAGTCATCGCCCCAACACTAGCGACAGCAAGGGGTACCTCGCAGACCGCCATTTCATAAGCCTTTTGCGGAAAGCTGTAGCGACCATAAGGTGTATCTCGTAAATAAATCACCCCGACATCAAGGGCATTGAACAATTCAGCGGTTTGGGCATGAGGTAACTTACCCAAGTAATGCACGCGTGAGTCCTGAGGCGGCGGACAGCGCGGGTCGAGAGAACCCGCCAACACTAAGTGAACATTCTGATTTTCCTGGGCAATCCACTCAAAGGCACGATACAGTGGCTCGATCCCCTTCTCTTTCGAAAGTCCGCCAGCCGTACCGATAAGCTTCGCATCCAAAGGCACCCCCAAACGAGTCCGACATGCCCAGCGGTCGCGCGGATAGAAAATGGTCCGGTCAATCGTGCTAGGTAAGGCGAGCACGACGCCACGCGCGCCGTAACCAGTCCGCACCAAGTCAGCAAGCGGTTCAGACACGCACGTCACGACAGCCGCCCGGCGCAACGCGCGCCGGTAGAGAGGGATCACTCCCGGCAGCCGGGACAAACCGAAGCTTTCGAAATGATCGTACAGATCAACCGCAAAGGATACGCCTAGCCGCTTGGCCAACCAGCCACCTAGAATGATATGCGGCGCATCCGATGTACCCACCACGATGTTGGGCGCAAATGCCCGTAATAGGCGTAAGGCTTGGTACGGATAACTCAACCCACCTAAATATCCCGGCGTTAGCCCGACCCAACGCAACCGACCTGGATTGGCGGTATGCCATTCGTCTCGTGCCTGGGTCGAGCGATAGCTCAAGCATAGCCCTAACACATCATGACCACGCAATGCCAATTGGCGCGGCTGCTCGTAAAGCCGCGCATAGCGATCCACGATCACATCGTGGCTCATGTACTGACGTTTGCAGAGATACGCGACTCGCATTTAGGAAGGCCGGCGGCGAGGGCCGGTTCGATTGCGGAATCCGTCATGAACCCCACGCAGATAGGCGGCCAACTGTTGCCAGCGGTTGGGATCGTGGCGCAAGGAATCCAACAGGCGAATCAGCAAGCCGGGTAACGTTTCGGTCCAAAGCCGGTGGCCGTAATGGCGGCGGGCAATGAGCAGGCGGTTGCGCACATCATAGTAGCGCTTCCAGGGAGGCAGAATGAGGTTTTGAAGCCGGTAACCTAACAGAGTGACGGTTCGACGGGTTGGCAGGGGATGGTGGAGTCGACTGCCGGCGACGAGGAACAGCCGAGCACCAGTTTTACGGGCACGTTCACAGTAGTCGATGTCATCACCAGCCAGGAACATTGTGGAGTCAGGCAGGCCAATTTGTTGAACGATCTGGCGATGAATGAGCAGACCTAGAAAGGTCAGCGACTGGATTTCAATCAATGGATCACTCAGGTCGGTTTGGTATTCGAGGCGAGAACCCTCCAGGGTGGAGCTTGGCCAGCACAGTCGGTGCTGAGGGTCGTCAAGAGCAATAGCGGTTGAACCGTAGAGATGTTCGGATTGTGGCTGACAAGCGAGCAGTTGAGCCAAGGCATCAGGTTGGGGACAGGCATCGTCGTCCATCAGCCAGAGCCAGTCGTAGCTGTGGGTGAAGCCGTGATCGACGCCAGCGTGGAAGCCCCCCGCTCCGCCCCGGTTTTCGGGCAATCGAAGATAATCAATGCGGGGATGGTGTATGTAGCCCTGTTCCCGCAGCCATTCAGTGGTGCCGTCGGTCGAGGCATTGTCGATCAGGATGATACGGTCTAGGGGGTGGGTCTGGCCCAGCAGGGCGCCAAGACAGTCAGCGAGCAGACGCTGGCGGTTGTAAGTGACCAGGACGGCGGCGATAGCGGCGCACATGGATGAGGGACGCCGCTCAAAAATCCAGGGCGACAAGCAAGGTAATTTTGATTGGGCTCATATCAATCCATGCCTATTCGTTAGCGAGGCCAAGAATCCGCTCGGCGGTTTTCAGCGCGGCGGCAACGACCTGATCCATATTGTAGTAACGGTATTGGGCGAGGCGACCGACGAAGAAGACGTTGGGTTCACGGGCAGTCAATGCCTTGTACTGCTGGTAAAGGGCTTCATTCTCCGGGCGCGGCACTGGGTAATAGGGATCGCCTTCAGGCTGGGGGTATTCACGAACAATGGAAGTACCGGTGTGTCGCTGACCCGTGAGGTGCTTGAATTCGGTAACACGGGTATAGTCATGCTCGTTGGGGTAGTTGACGACGGCAACCGGCTGATATTGGGCGATGCCGGACAAGTGCCGGTGTTCGAAGCGCAAGGAGCGGTAGGGTAAGGGGCCGTAACAGTAATCGAAATAGGCGTCGATGGGGCCGGTATAAATGATCATTTTGGCCTTGATCCGATCGCGGATGGCAAAAAAGTCGGTGCCGAGTTCAAGGCGGATGTTGGGGTGGTCGAGCATCCGGTGGAATAGCACGGTGTAGCCGTCCTTGGGCATGATCTGAAATTGATCGTTGAAGTAGCGGTCGTCGCGGTTGGTGCGAACCGGGATGCGGGCAGTAACGGCGGCGTTGAGTTGAGAAGGGTCCAGACCCCATTGTTTGCGGGTGTAACCTCGAAAGAATTTTTCGTAGAGGTCGCGGCCAACCGTGTTGAGTACGACATCTTCGCTGGTTTTGATGGGATCGCGGGGTTCGCGCACTCGATCGAAGAAGGCTTGAACACCCGCTTCGTCCAAATCAAGGCCGTACAAGCGGTTGATAGTATCCTGGTTGATGGGAATGGGGAGGAGTTGACCATCCACGCGGGCAAGGACACGATGCTCGTAGGGCATCCATTCGGTGAAGCGAGAAAGGTATTCGACGATACGCTGGGCGTTGGTGTGGAAGATATGAGGACCGTAGCGGTGGATGAGCACACCTTGGGCGTCGGGTTCGTCGTAGGCGTTGCCGCCGATGTGGGGGCGCTGATCGACAACCAGGATTTGGTGGCCGGCGCTGGCGAGACGCTCGGCGACGGTGCTGCCGGCGAAGCCGGCGCCAATAATCATAAAATCAAGCATTTTTACTCGCGGATAAACTAGCCAAATAATTGAATCTTGTATCAGCCATCCCCAGCAAATTCAGTCCAGAAGACAAAAATATTTCAGCTTTCCGAAGACAGTCCGCTGCCAGTGAGATATCGATGGTGTCGCCGTGTAATCGGCAATCAATCGGACATCTTCCAGATTACTCAAATACCGTTCCAGCTCTCTGGAAAGCTGTCTCGACTTTACATAGCGTACTGAAAATGCGGCGATCAAGCTGATATGCGTTTTCGGAAGTATCGCATTTAATTGACTCCATGAACGTGATTTAACCATTAGTAAGCCGCCCATATCTCCAATTACCTAAAAGAATCCTATACTTGGCAAATAAAGTAGGGAACCTGATCATTAAGATTAGAAATATCGTCTGAGCTGTATTCAATACTCTAATAACATCCAATATGGAGATTCGCTTAAGACAGGCAGATGCTTTTTTTGCAAAATCGGCCTTACCTTGATCGCTGATACGCCTGAAGTGCCACTGCAGATCACAAATCTTACGCCTCTCATAGTGTCGCAGAGTTTCTCGGCTGATTCTTGGTATTGCTCTAATAAATTGATCCGTTTGGGTATAACAAAAAAAAATATCGTCAATTTTATCACGGTTGTTACTTGAAGAATTGACGCTGCTGACCCTGTACATATACAAACATTCAGGAATGCAAACAATCAATTTTGCCATTATGGCAGTCCGCACGAAGAAGTCTACATCCTGATAAGAAAGACGTGGAACGTCAATCGCTTCAATATTGTTTGAAATGATTAACTCTCGCCGATAGATGGCGGACCAAATCGCTGGTGGCGTGCCAAGAAACTCGGGGAAATTGTCAATAGCAAACGAATTTAGGTCTTTACCCAAGGTGTGAATTTCAAAAGACTCACCTAGTTCGTTGAATGATATGAAGCCACATCGTGCAATATCGCATCCATGCGCCATGGCCGTTTCAATCAGGCGTGCATACATACGCAGATCAATATAATCATCGGATTCTACGATGCCTATATAAAGCCCTGTGGAGCAGGCCAAGCCAACATTTATGGCAGAACCATAACCTCCGTTAAGTTTGTGAATCGCCTTAACGCGCGAGTCTGTCACGGAATAATCCTTGACAATATCGCTACTACCATCGGTCGATCCATCATCTACCAGCAATAACTCAAAGTCAGTATAAGTTTGACCAAGAATTGAATCAATGCATTGCTTTAAATAACGAGCGACATTATAAATTGGGACAATTATTGAAAGGCTCGGGGGCTGACTGTTCATGTGTAACGGCGATTGGATTCGTTATCGAGAAGGTGGAAGCACAAGAACCCGTATTGCCTTGACTGCCTGCAAGAGGGATCTGTAAATTACACGCAGGAGTTCCTTTTTTTCCAGTTGTGCTAGCCTGGTATTGGACATTACCGAAGCGTACTCGTGAGCCTCGATCAGTGACGCAAAAGCAAATCGGCCGTAGCACTTAAAAAGTTCTTCGACGAGCACTTCACGTATATTATCGTCTGGCGGATAATGGTAGAGGTTGCGTAAAGCGAGCAATACCTCTTCTCTTCTGTTCTTGTCGGCCAGCTTTTGAATATTGGAAGGCGCGTTTTGCGCGGCAAGAAAATCTTTAATGTTCTTATCGACCAAGAACGTATGATGGATGTGCTTGATATCATGTTCAAGCACTCGGTTGTTGGTGGCCGAGTCAAGCCTAATTCGATAAAAATATAGGCGGTCTGGGATACGAACAAATGAATTTGCAAAATAGAAGAACGGGAACGTAAGGAGTTTGTCGTCAGCAATGACAATTCGTTCCCGTATTGATTCCAGAAAAGGCAGTGACTGATTTACCAAATCTCTTCGAAATATTTTATTTGCTGCGATGTGCCAAATTTTTCGCTGCAGCACTTGCTCAACGATGTTTGCCCCAGCTGCCTTTTCCGGTGACTGCTCAACACAAGGCAGGCAGGCATATCGCCCATTTGAACGGACGACACGCAATCCGCATTCGACGATATCAGCAGATGCTCTTTCAGCGGTTTCGTATAGACGATACAAGAACTCTGGGGACACCCAATCATCCGCATCGACAGTACATACATATGCGCCCTGAGCCGCCTTCATTCCTTCCATGCGCGCAAGAAAAGTACCTACATTTGCAGGTAATTTTTTTAGAACTATTCTTGAATCGCTCCGCACTAGTTCTTCAACGATAGAAACAGTCGTATCTTTGGACCCATCGTCAACCACTATGATTTCGACATCCAGCAAGGTTTGCTCACACAAACTATCGAGGCAAACCCGAATATATTCCTCCATATTGTAGGATGGCACAATAACAGAAACTTTTGGTTGTGTATTATTGCGAATAATTTCCAATTTAGTTAGACTCACTCTGATATCATCACGCCCTAAGCCAACTATTTAACCGAAACTTAATAACCAGAAGGCACTCTTTTTACAAGACTTTTTATTCCAATGTAATACTTTTGTCCTCCTTTTAAGTGCGCTGCAAGCAGCATCAAGCTCGCTAACAGAGCTTTCTAATTTTTTTATTTTTGACGCTATTCCAAGCACCAAGCTAAATCGCTCGGGATTACCAAAATCATTTATTGAATAATTTAAATCAACATTATCAATAGATAGATATACCAAAAAACTTTTATTTAAAAAAATTTAAAATCCATTATCTAATTTGGCCGCTTAAACCACACGGACATGCAAGCCAAGATCTCTTGCCAGTTTGACGGTACGAAGGGCATATCTACTCCAGTTGGCAATCCGCCAAGACCATGAAAAATATAACCAAGTAGTACGCTATTCGATAACAACAAAACAAAATCTGGCAGACGCATTTCAGCCATTACTAAACCATGCCTTATCGGTGTACCCAAATGCTTGATTTATAGTATCGCCCCCTTTACTCATAAAAATTGTTTCGCAAGCAGTACTCCAATAATCCGCCAAAATGGTTCGCTTACCAGACCACGTCTTAGTGGGTTTATTCAATACTGCACCAAGCAACAAACGTGCATCCACTGTAGACAAGGATAAAGGCTTGCAGACATGGTTTGAAATACGGATTATCTGCTCTAATTGAATCGCCTCGCCGTTATCACCCAATAAATCTTCAAATCGAATCTTGATTGTTTCACTATCCTCATACCAACCAGAAACTCGGCGTGCCAACTCCAGTAATTCGTCTGCAAACAATTCCAGAAATGCATGCATTCTTTGTTGTAGATTGGTTATTTTTTTCCATTCATCCCCATGACTAAAACCTCGACCCTTATTTTCGAAAAAGCGCATATGTGAAACTAACGATTGCCGCATTTCACGTACCGTCATGATGCGTTTGAACGAAGCAAGCGCTTTATTTGTATCGCCATCAAGACCTAAATGGCCAACTAGATATTGGCTCGGCATCACTAATGATGCAGTTGATTGTATTGTTGCATTTACTGCATATTCAGAATATCGATGTACCATCTCTGGAATAGTTTTACCTCGGTAATCATGGAATCCCGTTTCCCATGCATGCACTCCTGTGTTAACGAATCCTATTTTTTCTAAAAGTGCAGATAGTAAATATGTGCCCGATTTTGGTATCGAAATTACGACCACCTTTTCGCCACCCTCGACCACCTGATTATTGAGCGCTAGGCGACCATCATTCAGCAAGTACAGAGGCGCTCCGAATCCTTTGTAGCGATACCAATCGAGTTGATTGTTGAGGCTATGCGATAAATCGCGGATTTCGCTCTCCACATCACTAATTCTTCGATCCAGATGGTCTAAAATAGCTTTCATTCTATGTGCGTTATGATCAGCACCATTAAGCTTGTGAAGGAAGGCAATTAACTTATTGGCCATGGGTCGCTCTTAATGGTTTTTGATTTGGGTTGCACATTCAATTGGGCCCACTATCGTTGCATCATGATAAACAGGACCTGTACTCGGATTTCGACATTTCGCTTGAAAGATATCAATATACGCCAAATCACGAGTCCATCCCAATACTGCACCATGACTCCGAAACCCAGCCGCAAGCCGATATCGGCCAGGAGCGAGCGCAATACTGCGAATCTCAATATCAAAATATGCTTCTCCTGCTGGCAGATGGAAGAAACGATTTGCTAGCGAAGACCTGATTGTCGTCATCAATTGGCCCATTGAGTTCCAAAAACGAAGCTCTAAGTCAGCGTTTTCCATGGCTATTTGAGCATGGCACACGAGTATAATCGTTGCCCTTTGTCCCGTCCTCAACATGCCTTCAGGGTCATTCGAGCGACTCCCAGCGTAGCGTACTCGTACTGGCCCATTATGGATGAAACCTGCATCTGGATCAGCAGGTATAGGAGTTTCGATCAAATTGCCATAGGCCAGAAAAGCCGCGTCAATGCTGTCAAACAATACTTCACGGCCCTTATTAAGCAATAAACACCACTGTGCAGCCTCTCGCACCTGAAGCTCATTGTGTGACACAAAGATTACACAGGTGCCGGATCGCCTTAATTCGGCAACTCGGTTAAGGCATTTGACTATGAATGCTAGGTCACCTACCGCCAACGCCTCATCGACCAACAGGATGTCGGGATCAAAGTTAGCTGCCACAGAGAACCCCAAGCGCACGAACATGCCGCTTGAATAATGCTGGACCGGCGAGTCGATAAATTCACTCAATTCAGCGAATTCGATGATGTTATCGAGCTTTTTATCGATCTCTTTTTTGCTGAAACCTAGTATAGAAGCGTTGACATAGATGTTTTCGCGCCCTGTCAAAATTGGATTAAACCCTGCTCCAAGCGCAATTAACGCTCCCACTCGCCCTCGCATCTCAATCCGCCCAGCATCCGGCTTAATCAACCCATTGAGCATCCGCAGCAGGGTAGTCTTACCGGCCCCGTTGCGCCCGATTAAACCCAAACACTCCCCTCTTTTCAGCTCAAAGCTCACATCCTTCACTGCCCAGAATTCCTCGGGGCGTAGCTCCCCATCGCCGCCATGCCTGCGCCCCAGCAGCTCGTTGCCAAGATCCTGCATCCCATACCACAGCGACTTCTTCAGGCTACGGCAGAATTTTTTCGAGACGTTCTCGACTTTGATGAGAGTATCAGACATCAGGGTTTTCAATATTAAATTATTCAGCGTCTAGGCCAAGCCAATAAAATTCAGTACTTTCATGATATTCCACTCCAGCCAATCTACCCAGAGTTCCACCCTGAAAAGGCATCAGTGCCTTGAACAACCCAGTCCGAATGACGAGATCGGACAGGCGGTGATTAATCGATAAAACCGCTATCATCTCGACTCAATAGGCTTCAAAATCGGCTAGATACTTATTGAGTACAGCATGGACGATATCCAAATTCAGCTTTTGATAGTCATGTATAGCGATATTACGAAACCCAACCATCGCCTGCAAGCGCGGACACAGGTCACGAGGTATGCGATTCACTCCCAGAAAAAGATCAAACGCATCCCAGATGTCTTGAGGAAGGCCAAGCCCCTTGATTCTTACCACATGCATGGCGATATCAATAGCTGCCTCACAGGCGCGCAGCAGATTGAGGATGATCGAATCTTACCGGGTAAAGTTTATCGCCAATTCCATTTCATAGCCCAGATATTCCTCCTGAATGCGCAGCAGACAGCGTTCGATCACTGCAATCTTATTCAGGACAACATCATCAGGCATGAATTTTCCGCCTCTTCTGAATATCCCGCAGAATTCGCCGCCGCGACTCATTCAGTCGCACATAGTCTGACAATGCTCAGCTCTCGAATTCTTCAGCCGTGAAGCGGTCAGCACAATAGATACGCTGGCCGTGGCCCACGATTTGGTGGCGCAACACCGTCGAGGCCCGTTGCAAATTTACCAAATCCACATCTTTATTGAGCGATATCGCCAAACTCTGCGCCAACTCCCAACGTGCCAAGTTATCCAGAGGATTCAACACCAGGATGGCGAGATCAATATCACTATCAGAGCGTTCAAATAGAGTACCCGCACTTCCAAATCGATAATCGCTGAAACATCAGGTAATGCCTTGAGAATATGTGTAACAATCACCTCATTGGACATTGATTCCATCAATCAGCTACCACTCGATGTATCACGCTCTATCCCCATGCAAATATAAGGACAATTTTCCACTGATTTATATAATTTTTTGCTACTAAATAAATCTATCCTGCCTCAATCCCACTGTTTTTCATCTTCACTCATAAGCTGCTCCCATACAAATGGGCAACTTACCGGGAATATTCCTTCATCCAAATTAGTCTCCGCAACCGCCATCAAAACCGCATCGATATAAGTATTGGCTATCAAACCCTGCAATTCGGGACGCAAGCTCGGATTATCATCCAACAACCACGCTACCTGTCGTTGTTGCTCTCGGATCGTCGCTCGCCAACTTCGTCCGCGTCGCTCAGGCTGATAACGCCATTTCAAAAGATGCATCATCAGAATCGCCAATCGGCTTCCCAATGCCCGGCGCTCGCTACGTCCCATGCTCTCCAATTCCTCGGCGATATTCATACGATCAATTTCGCCCAAACGACCTTCACGCAGAAAAGCCGCATTCCGCATAGCCCACGCAAATAGATCGCGCTCATAAAGCGTTTCCATGCCACCACCCAAGGTCAATTGAAATAGAGATATTTTCCGAGAGCACTATCATAATTTCTAGCATTTCAAGCATTGGAATCTAAGCGCTCATGCGCTCGATCAGAATGGGCATGGCGGCGCGGAACACGATCCACGTCACGAACAACAACACCAAGATCGCCAGGTTCACCCCTAGAAAAAACCCCAGATACGCCGGCGTCATCCCCGTCAGCCAGTCGCGTGCGGTCAGAATCAGCGGCGTCAACGGGTTGAGCCGAAACACCGTCGCTGCCCAACCAGCGGCCGGCATGGCAAACACCACCGGCGTCAAATACATTAAAAACTGCATGACCAGCGAGAACGACTTGCCGATGTCAGTGTAAAGCATCCCTACGGGGGTCAGCAGCAGACCAAACGCCGTACCTGCCAAAATCAGCGACCCCAGCGCCAGTGGAAATAACAATAGACTCCAGCCCGGAAACACCCCCAGCAACATAATCGCTGGTATCAGTAAAGCAATCTTGATACCCGCGTTGAACAGCGTTTGATAGATTCCTGAGACGATCAACGCCTCGCGCGGAAAATTGATCTTGGCCAGCATGGGCTTGGCGGCGGTGGTCTGCTGCAAGGGCGCGTTGGCCGCCTCCATAAAGATCGCCCACAGCATGGTGCCGGTGAAGACGTACACCGGATAAGGCAGCACGGTCTCGCCCATGCGGATGATGCCACTGGCGTTTAGGAACAGCCAGACCGCCGTGTTGGCCAGCGGCAAGATAAACGCCCACACCAACCCCAGCGCCGTCTGACGGTACTGCGCGCTGATGTCGCGCACCGCCAACCGCCACGCCAATTCGCGTCCAGCCCATAGATCTTGGAACAACTCACCGATCAAGCGACCCGGATCACGCAGCGCCGAATCCGGTGTGTAGACCGTTACACGGTCGGCAGCGTCTAGTGGGTTCATGGTTCTCAGGTAGCTCTGCATAGCGGACAGTAAGTCTGTCCCTCAAAATTCTCAATGGATTTTCACGTATAGATTACATGCGAATTAAAAAATTAAAACCTCATCAATTCCTGCCGAGTTACTGTCAGCTCTCGGTAACCAAATACCGCGCTCAGATGATGCAACAAGGCATGGCCGCCTTCATCCCGCCACATTGCATCAAGCGCCCGCTCGATCGCCGCATAGCGCGCCAGAGGTTCTTTTGACCACCGCTGATTTTTTCCGATCTCTCGAATCAGCTCCAGCCACAACTGGCTCACCCCCATGATGAAATACGGCCAAGCCACCTGCATTTCCGGCGACCAGTTCTTATCCGAGGTATCACCGATTCCCAGCCGTTGCGGGTGGCCTGGATCGTCGTAGCCCACCGTCTGTATCACCCCTTCCTCCCGCAATCGGATCACCAACGGGTCGGCCGCGATCCGAGCATTGACCCGTGCCGCGGTAAGCGGCGTGGCCCGAAAGATAAAGCTGAACTGCCGCCCCGCCCCATCGCGAGCCGCGCGACGATGAAAACGCCAGAGCAAAATCGTGTTGCGCTCGGCATCCAGCACCGGCCCAATCACCCGGTCGGCCAGCAGAAGATCCGGCCACCAGAGTGGCTCCTCACCCTCGGGCCACGTCAGGCGAAAGCGCAGGTACCACCAGCTCTCGGCCTCATTCGCCGGGGCGGTCGTCGTTTCCACCCGTTCGGACATCGCCGCCGGTGGCGCCGCACAACCACTCAACACCCCAACCGTCAAAACCAAAACCCAGATCCACCCGAACCTGACTACTGACACCCTCATCATCCAGTGCAACCACTAGAGAGGTAGAGCATGACCTAGCCTTTATCTCTTGTCTCCGCTCTCCTCCCGCGATGGGGAAGAGGGAGAATCCACCAATGCCTCCTCGCCTGTGGCGACACCATGCTGGAATGAGGCGGGCAAATGATGGCGTTCATCCCGCCGGGTTCTCCGCTGATCATCCTCGACGCCCTTGTAGTGTAGGGCGGAGATCTGTTCCGAGACCAGCCCGATCAGAAACAGCGACAGGGAATAGATCAACAGCACCGCGCTCATGTTGGTAAAGCGATGTAGAGTGGCATAGGTGTAACCGTAATAACCCACGGCGGTGAGGAAGAAGACCAGACTCAAAGGCAGAAAAAACCGCATCGGCGAAAACAGGGCACCGACCTTGAGGATGATGAGGAAAAACCGTACCCCGTCCCGCAGCAGGCGGATGTGGCTTTTACCACCGCGTTGGCTCGCGCAGATCGGGATGTAGGCAACCGGAAACCCCGCGCGGAAAAAAGCCATGGTGCTGGTAGTGGGATAGGAAAAACCGTTAGGCAGTAGGTAGAGGAACTTACGGAAATGCCGGGCGCGAACGGCACGAAACCCGGAGGTAAGATCCTCAATGCGATAACCGGTCATTATCGAAGCCAATCTATTGTAGATGTGATTGGCCAGACGCCGACCCAGCGAGGCGTGGGTATCGGACTGCCGCGCGCCCACCACCATTTCATAGCCTTCACCCAACTTCGCCAGCAGGCGGGGAATGTCGGCGGGCGCGTGCTGGCCGTCGGCGTCCATGAACACCAGCAGGTCGCCCTTGGCATTCCGCGCGCCGGTCTTGACCGCAGCACCGTTTCCCAGTGAGTACGGGTGGCGGACCACCCGCGCACCGTGCGCCCGACCTACCTCGCCGGTCTGGTCGGTGGAGCCGTCGTCGACCACGATGATCTCCGCCACTGGATACAACGCTTTCAGCTCGGTCAACAGCGGCGGCAAATTAGCCGCTTCGTTCTTGGCCGGCAGGATAATACTCAAGCTCCCGTTCATGATCGGCTTTAGTGGCTCCTTAACGCCATAGCGCCGCCAAATGGACCCTGACCTCCGGCAACCGCTCCAGGGTCAATGTCTCATCGGGCTCCGCTGTCCGACTGTCCCGATAACTCCCTAGCACCGGTTCCCGATAGCAGTCCATCTGTTCCTCCGTCGCATCCAGCACCCAAACCTCCGGGATGCCATGCCGGGCGTACAAAGAAATCTTTAGCTCCCGATCGTAAGCCATCGTGGTATCCGCCACCTCGATCAGAAGCAGCACATCTCCCGCAGTCGGATGCGCATCGCGATAGCCACGGTTCACCACCAACGCCAAGTCCGGCACCACTTCGCTATTTTCATCCAGTTGCACTGGGTTCTGAACCCGCACTCGATAATCGCCATAATTCTGAATCGTCAGAATCTGCGCCAATCGATCCACATAATCCGCGTGCAGGCTGTTAATCGGCGCCATATCCATCAACTCTCCATCGATCAGTTCCACGCGGTCAGATTCGGTCAGAATCCCCGCCGCGCCAAGCCGCTGAAAATCGACCACCGTCAGCTTATGTCGGGGTAATTGCACCGTCGCGGCCATGACCCCTCCGCTCCACCACGTATTTCAACTAAACCACCCACACCAGCACCGCCGGCAGCGTCACCAGCGCCAGCCCGGTTTCCACCGTCACGATCGCTGCCATCAACGGCGCGTCGCCACCCAGTTGCCGTGCCAGAATATAAGCGGTGGACGATCCCGGCAGCGCGGCAAAGGTCATTAAAACCGCCGTTTCCAACTGGCCCGGTTGCACCAGCCAACATAGCGTTGCCGCCAGCGCCGGCAATGCCAACAGTTTCAGCGCGCTGACCGCGACCAGCAAGCCCGGCCGGTTCAGCGCCGCCAGTCGCAAGCCCGCGCCCACCGCCAGCAGACCCAACGGCAACGCCGCTCGTGCCAGAATATCCAGCACCGCCGCCGAACCCCACGGCAAACCGATCCCGCTGAGATTCAAACCGATTCCGGTCAGACAGGCCAGAATCAACGGATTGGTGATCAAACCCCGCAACACTCCAGTCACACTGATCGAACCACCGGCGTGCGCACTCAACACCAGCACGCACAGCACATTGATCATCGGGATCATGAGCGCCATCACCAGCGCCGCCACCGTGCCGCCCTCGACGTGAAACACCGCCAGCGCCACCGCCAGTCCCACATACGTATTAAAGCGGATCGCACCCTGGTATACCGAGCTAAAGGCTGGTCCGTCTACTCCCAGCCACGGCCGTAGCGTATACGCCAGCGCCGTCATCCCCAACAGCAAAACCACCACCACCACCGCCACCGGCCCAACTGCGTATTCCTCCAGCCACGCCTGCGCCAAGCGGTTCACCAGCAAGGCCGGAAATAGCAGAAAATAGGTCAGTCGCTCGGCGGCCGGCCAGAATCCGTCACCCGGAAACCCCAGCCGCCGCAGCCCCAAACCCAGCAGGATCAGCGCGAAGATTGGCCCCAGCGCGCCGAGGATCAAGGAAAGATTGCTCATGCGGATGGCAAACAAAACCGCCCGATCAGCCCCCGCAGCAGATCCAGCGTCGGCTGAATCGTCGCCAGCGACAGAAATTCGTTCGGCTGATGGGCGCATTCCACATCGCCGGGACCGAGAATCACCGTCTCCATGCCCAAGGCATTCAGATATGGCCCCTCGGTGCCGAAACTCACCACCCCAGCCGGCGCACCGGTCAGTTCCTCGGTTGCCCGCACGATGGCGGCCGCCGCCGGCGTTTCCATCGCCTCGATCCCTTCGAACAGCGGCAGGAAATCCAGTCGCAACTCGCTCTCGGTCAGCAATCGAGCCAACCGGCCATGCAGCTCGCCGCGCAGATCCGCCAACGACATCCCCGGCAGTGGTCGAATATCGATGTGCAGCTCGCAGTCGGCGCAGATCCGGTTGGGATTGTCGCCGCCGTGGATGTGTCCCAGATTGAGAGTCGGCACCTCGACCTCGAACAACGGATTGCGGTGATTCGCCTGCAATTCCGCCCGCCAGCGCAGCAGCTCGCCGATCACCCGGTGCATGCCCTCCAGGGCGCTCACACCCAACGCCGGATTACTGGAATGACCCGAGCGGCCTTCCAGCCGGATCGCTTCCATCAGGATGCCCTTGTGCATCCGTACCGGTTTCAGCCCGGTCGGTTCGCCGATCAGCGCGTGCCGACCCAGCGGCCGGCCGGCCGCCGCCAGCGCTCGCGCGCCATGCATGCTGCTTTCCTCGTCCGCCGTCGCCAAAATCACCAGCGGCTGGCGCAACAAACCCGCTGAGAACTCCCGCGCCGCTTCCAGCGCCAGCGCCAGAAAGGACTTCATATCAGCAGTGCCCAGACCATAAATCCGCCCGTCCGCCACCTCTCCGCCAAACGGATCGTATCGCCAGCGCCCGGCATCGAACGGCACCGTATCGGTGTGCCCGGCCAGCACCAACCCACTCGGCCCCACCCCCAGCGTGGCAATCAGATTGGCCTTATCCGGCCGTTCCAGTAGCGGTTCGATCCGCACCACGAAACCGGCATCCTCCAGCCAATTGGCCAGCAGATCGACCACCGGTCGGTTGCTTTGATCGAACTGCGGCGACACGCTGCTGACCGAGGGGATGGCGATCAGTTGACGAATGCGATCCAGTAATGGGATTGGCGAGATCGGCATGAGTTTTCACTAGCGATGGAGGTGAATGCTGCGAGATAATAGCAACATTCGCCGGTTGGTATCCCGCGCTTGTCCTGGCCGTTGTCGCCAAGCCGTCTTGCCCATCCCCGTTCGCCCGCCCGACTTTCGAGTCTGGAACCGCTTTGCCTTGAAATCCGCCATGCCGCGCGCCGCTACCCCGGACGACATTCCAGCCCTGTTGGCCATCGAGAACCGCTGTTTCAGCAGCGACCGGCTGTCCCGCCGTAGTTTCCGCCACCTGCTGACCCGCGGCAACGCGATCACCCTGGTCGAAGAAGACGCCGATCGGATTCGCGGCTACGTGCTGCTGCTGTTCTCGCGCGGCACCTCAATGGCCCGCTTGTACTCCATCGCCGTCCACCCGGATTTTGCTCGCTGTAAAATCGGCGACCGCTTGCTGGAAGCCGCCGAGACCGTCGCCCTGGAACGCGATTGTGTGTCGATGCGGCTGGAGGTCCGCCGCGACAACCCCCCTTCTCTGAACCTGTTTCGTCGCCACGGCTACCGCCAGTTCAAGGAAGTGCTGGATTATTACGAAGACCACATGACCGCGCTGCGCTTCGAAAAGCGCCTGGTCCCGCAACTCCAACTCGATCTGGTCAAGGTCCCCTACTACCAGCAGACCCTCGATTTCACCTGCGGTCCAGCGGCGCTGATGATGGCCATGAAAGCGCTGGACCCCACGCTCGAACTGGACCGCAAGCTGGAACTGCGGTTGTGGCGCGAGGCCACCACCATCTTCATGACCGCCGGCCATGGCGGCTGCGGCCCCTACGGATTGGCGTTGTCGTCCTATCGACGCGGTTTCGATCTGGAGATTCACGTCAACGAAGACGGCGTGTTCCTGGTCGATTCGGTCCGCAACCCGGAAAAAAAGGAAGTGATGCGACTGGTGCAGGAAGACTGGATCGAAGAATTGAGCCGGCTGCCAGTCGCCTTGTATCGCGGCAGTCTGGGCGTGGACGAACTACGGCAGAAATTCGAAACCGGCGGTATTCCGCTGGTGCTGATCAGTTCCTACCGGATCTATGGCGAGCGCTTCCCGCACTGGGTGGTCGTCACCGGTTTCGACGATCACTGCATCTATGTCCACGACCCGTTCGTCGATGACGAAAACGGCGAAACCGTCACCGATTCCGTCAACATGCCGATTTCGCACCGGGAGTTCCAGCGCATGGCCCGCTATGGCAAGGTCGCGCAAAAAGCCGTGCTGATCCTCTATCGCTCCAACCGTCGCCCCGAACCGCCGGCCACTTAACCACCCTAACCGCACACTCGCTTTATCAGGACGCTTTGCACCGATGGCCGATCACATCATCCTGGTGGAAAATCCCACCGAATGGAAACCCCATTTTCCCAAACTACCCGTCGTCGCCGCCAAGGACTACCTGGCCAAACCCGAATACTCCACCGGCCGCAGCCTGCGGGTACTCAACCTGTGCCGCAGCTACCGTTACCTGAGCGTCGGTTACTACTGCTCGCTGCTGGCCGAAGCCCGACGCCACCGGGTGATCCCCAGCGTACGCACCCTCAACGACCTCAGCCGCAAGTCGATCTACAGCCTGGACATCGAGGATCTGGACGACCATGTCCAGCAGGTGCTGGGCAAGCCCCGACCCGGTTTCACCGCCACGGCCTTCGAACTGGATATCTTCTTCGGCCAGTGTGCCGCCAAGGAACTACAGGAGCTGGCCCGACAACTGTTCGATGCCTTCCGCTCGCCGTTGCTACGCGTGGAATTCCGATTGCAAGGCAAGTGGCGAATCGCCACCCTTAAGGCGCTGCACCTGCATTCGCTGTCGGCCGAGCAGGAGGAGATGTTTCTCGGAGCACTGGCGGCTTATCTCAGTCGGCGCTGGCGGCAGCCGCGGGTCCGCAGCAGCAACTACCGCTACGATCTGGCGATGCTGCACAACCCCAAGGAAGCCATGCCGCCGTCCAACCCCAAGGGACTGCAACAGTTCATCAAGATCGGCCGCGAATGCGGGGTCAATGTCGAATTGGTCGAGAAAAAGGATTTTGGCCGGCTGGCCGAATTCGACGCGCTGTTCATCCGCGAAACCACCGGCATCGACCACTACACCTATACCTTCGCCAAAAAGGCGGAAAGCGAAGGCATGGTGGTTATCGACGATCCCGACTCCATCCTCAAGTGCACCAACAAGGTCTATCTGGACGAGTTGCTGCGCACCCACCGGGTCCGCACGCCGAAAACCGTCATCGTCCGCCGCGACAATCTGGAGCGGGTGGATGGCGAAATCGACTACCCCATCGTGCTGAAGATTCCCGATGGCTCATTTTCGCGCGGCGTGTTCAAGGTCAATGATCGGACCGAACTGCTGGACATGGCCGGCAAACTGTTCAAGTCCTCGGACCTGCTGCTGGCACAGGAATTTCTCTACACCGAATTCGACTGGCGGGTAGGGATTCTCAACAAGACGCCATTATTCGTCTGTCAGTATTTCATGTCCAAGGAGCACTGGCAGATCTACAACCACGAACCCGGCCAAAAGACCGGTAACCGCGCCGGCGATTTCAAAACCTTCCGGGTCGAAGATGCACCGGAGGTGGTGGTCAAGACGGCGCTCAAGGCGGCCAACCTGATCGGCAACGGCTTATACGGCGTGGATTTGAAACAGACCGCCAAGGGCGTGGTGGTGATCGAAGTCAACGACAACCCCAACATCGATCATGGCATCGAGGACGCGGTGCTCAAGGAAAATCTTTATCGCACCATCGTCGAGGACATCGTCTGGCGCTTGGATCGCAAGCGAGGAAAATAAGGGGAGCAGGCAGGGAGCAGGGACTACGCAAGACCTGCCCCCTGAATTCTCAAGCGGGGTTCAGGCTGCCTTCTTGGTCCAGGCGGTGCACCAGCCGTTGGCATGAACCAGTTTACCCTGGAAAATCGCGCAAGGGCCGCTCTCTTCGCCGGCCTTACCGGTGTACAGGCCACAATTATGACAAAACGCCTCGGCATCCTTGCGCTTGTCGGATTTGGTGGCGTCGGCCGCGTAACCCAGCGACGCCGCCGTGGGATCGGTCTCGCTGACCATGTCGGCCGCCTTGGCGGCTCCACTCAGCAGGGCGTTGGCGAACGGCGCGGCCGCCAGGCCGATGGCGGTCAGCTTGATAAAGCGGCGGCGACTGTTATCGGAAACAGGATTGGTCATGGTGGTCTCCTCGGGAGTTGTTATATGACCTGGTCAAACTCGCGCGAACAGCACCTGCGCGAGTGCTTGAATGATAGCATGGACCGCCGCCGGGCAATTTGACATCCTGCAATGACAACGACCGATTTCCTCCTTTTTGGAGCGACATTGCATGCACGCAACTGCTAGCAGGGCGCGGTTTCGCCTTCGGTGGCGCCGCTGGGCGCCGCGGGTCGGTATCGGCCTGTTCGTGCTGCTGGCCATTTGCGCCACCTGGTTGTATAGCCGATTGCACGGCAGCCTACCTCAACTGGATGGCACGGCGGTATTGACCGGACTGAGCGCGCCGGCCACCATCGAACGCGACGCGCTGGGCATACCGCTCATCCGCGGCGCCAACCGGCTCGATGTCGCCCGCGCCACCGGCTTCGTCCACGCCCAGGAACGGTTTTTTCAGATGGATCTGCTGCGGCGCACGGCGGCTGGCGAGCTGGCGGCCTTGTTCGGCCCGGCGGCGCTGGATTTGGATCGCGCTCATCGCCTGCATCGCTTCCGCCATCGTGCCCGTCAGGCATTGACAGCGCTACCCCCTGCGGATCGCACCCTGATCGACGCCTACACCGCTGGCGTCAACGCCGGACTGGCCGCCCTCGCCGCCCCATCATTCGAGTACCTGCTGCTGCGGGCCGCTCCCGAACCCTGGCGAACCGAGGATACGCCACTGGCGGTGTACGCGATGTATCTGAATCTGCAAGATCAGCAATGGCCACGCGAATCGACCCGTGGCCTGCTGCACGACCAACTGCCACCCGCCTTGGCCGACTTCCTCGATCCGCTCGGCACCGAGTGGGACGCGCCGTTGCGGGGGGAAGCGCTCCCCTCGCCGCCGATACCCGGTCCCGAAGCGTTCGACCTGCGCCGCCAGCCAGTCGTCGATATCGTTCCGCCGGACCCACGAATGCGCCAACCACCGGCTTTCACGCTCTTTCCGCCCGTACCGACCGATGAATCCGAAGCGGTCAGCGGCAGCAACAACTGGGCGGTCGCCGGGCAATTGACCGCGCACGGTGGCGCGCTGCTGGCCAACGACATGCATCTGGCGCTGCGCGTCCCCAACATCTGGTATCGGGCTGCCTTGCTCTACCCCGATGAGCGGGGCCACGAGTGGCGGATCACCGGGGTTACCCTGCCGGGAACGCCGGCCATCGCGGCCGGCGGCAACGGCCACATCGCCTGGGGTTTCACCAACAGCGAAGGCGACTGGGCGGATCTGGTGATCCTGGAACCCGGCGCGGATGATGATAGCTATCTGACTCCCGACGGGCCGCGCGCCTTTACCCACATCCGGGAAACGCTGACCGTCAAGGATGGACCACCCGAAACGCTGGAGGTGCTGGAAACCGTCTGGGGACCCGTGGTGGATCGTGACCATCGGGGCCGGCGACGGGCGCTGCGCTGGGTGGCGCACGAGCCGCGAGCGTTCGACCTGGGGCCGCAGGGCTTGGAGCGGGTCGAAACGCTGGAGGCGGCGCTGGCGGTCGCCAACCGGGCCGGCATGCCGGCGCAAAACATCCTGCTGGCCAGCGCGGACGGGCATATTGCCTGGACCCTCATCGGTCCGATTCCGCGCCGCTTCGGCCATGCAGGTCGGGTACCGTCTTCCTGGGCCGACGGTCGGCGCGGCTGGGACGGTTGGCTGGAACCGGCCGAATACCCGCGCATCGTCGATCCGCCCAGCGGCCGGCTGTGGACCGCCAACGGCCGGGTGGTGGACGGGGCATGGCTCAATTTGCTGGGCGACGGTGGCTACGCGCTTGGTGCCCGTGCCGGGCAGATTCGCGACGGTTTGCAAGCGGCGCGACAGTTTGACGAAGCAGGTTTCCTGGCGCTGCAACTTGATGATCGCGCGCTATTTCTCCAACGCTGGCGCGACCTGCTGCTGGCGACGCTGACCCCGGAGGCCATCCACGCCGATCCGCGTCGGGAGGAAATGCGTCGATGGGTCGCCGACTGGGGCGGACGGGCAGCGGTGGATTCGGTCGGCTACCGGCTGGTTCGCGCTTTCCGCCTGAAGGTCCGGGAACGGGCGTTCGCGCCGCTGACCGTTGCCTGCCTGCAAGCGGATCTGCGTTTCGACTACATCTTGATCAGGCAGCACGAAGGGCCGTTGTGGCAACTGGTCACCCAACAACCACCGCATCTGCTCGATCCCCGCTATCCCGACTGGCCGGCGCTGCTGCTGGCGGCGGCGGACGCCACGCTGGCGGAACTGATCGCCGACGGTCAGCCGTTGGGTAAGAAAAACTGGGGAGATCAAAATTCGATCCATATCCAGCACCCCTTCAGCCGATTCCTACCCTGGCTGAGCGACTGGCTGGATATGCCGACGCGCGCCCTACCGGGCGACCTGTACATGCCTCGGGTGCAAACGCCGGACAACGGCTCATCCGAACGACTCGTGGTCGCACCGGGACGGGAGGCAAATGGCATCCTGCACATGCCCGGTGGCCAGAGCGGTCATCCCCTGTCGCCTTTCTACCGAGCCGGGTTCGACGCTTGGGCCGATGGCCGCCCGCTACCGTTCCTGCCCGGACCGGCGCGGCATCGGCTGACGCTGACGCCCGAATCGCGGGCACGGAGCGAATGAAGCACCGCTTCCCCGCTGACCCGCGCGACTCCCCCACACTCAAGGAATGAGGAACCCCAGACTACAATCAATCGTCGTCGTCATCATCGTCATCGTCATCCAGCGCAATTTTCCGTTGCGGCACGGTCTTGGGATCGACGGTGATCGGTCGGTAGATTTCGACCCGATCTCCCGCCTCCAGCAGTGCGGTCGGCTTGGTGAGCTTACCAAAAATCCCAATCTTGTTTTTCTTGACATTCAGATGCGGGTAACGCCCCAGGACCCCGGATAACTCGATGGCCTGTTGCACTGTACTTCCTTCGGGCACGTCCAGGGACAACCAGAGCTGGTGGCCCGATTCGGCGTAAGCGACGCTGACTTGCATAACCCCTCCTTCACACGGTCTTTGTTGCAATCACAAGCCGCAAATCACTGGACACTACAATGAAATTCTTCTTTGACCCCGCGCACTTCAGCCACCCGCTCGATCACTCGTTTGCCGGCCAGCAAAAATCCCAATACCAGAAAACCGCCCGGCGGCAGCAACATCAGCAGAAAGCCGTGATAATCCTTGATCAGCGTGGTTTCCAGAAAGGTGAAGGCTGGCCCTAGCAACAAGGAGGCGTGGGAGAACAAGGTGGCGCTGCCCAAGATCTCGCGGCAAGCGCCGATCAGCACCAACGCCAAGGTCAGACCCAGCCCCATCGCCAACCCATCGGCGGCGGCGGCGGACACCGGCTGCTTGGAGGCAAAAGACTCGGCCCGACCCAACACACAACAGTTGACCACGATCAGGGGAATGAACAGCCCCAGCACCTTGTACAGCTCATGCAACCAGGCATTGATCGCCATGTCGGCCAAAGTGACCAGCGAGGCAATCAGCAACACATACACCGGAATGCGCACCTCTTGGGCGATCCAGTGCCGCAGGCTAGAAACAACAATGTTGGACGCCAACAGCACGGCCGTGGTCGCCAACCCCATGCCGAGCCCGTTGGTGGCGGTGCTGGTCACCGCCATCAGCGGACACAAGGCCAGCATCTGAGCGAACACCACATTGTTGTTCCACAGACCGTCGGCGAAGATGCCGCGATAATCGTTCATTGGTCATGACCTCCACTCGCTTCATCCAGCAACACCGCTCGATGAGTGGCAAAAAACTCCAGTCCCCCCTTGATCGACTTGACCACCGCGCGCGGAGTGATGGTCGCACCGGTGAACTGGTCAAATACTCCACCGTCTTTTTTGACGCCCCAGCCAGCCGGTGGTGGATCGCTCAGCGAGCGACCGGTGAACCCGAGAATCCAGTTGGATTTACTCGTTTCGATCTTGTCGCCCAAGCCTGGGGTCTCGGCATGGCTGATTACCCGCACGCCCAGCAGCTTGCCGTCGCGGTCCACCCCGACGATCAGCACCATCTCCGAGCTGCCGTAACCCGGTGCCGTGGTCCGAAAACTCACCGCTTGCACCTGACCCTTGCGCCGTGCCCGATAGACTTGCACCGACCGATCGCCCTCTTGAATGGTCACCGTGTCGCGCACCGGTTCGTTGTCGTAGTATTCGGCGGGCACCACCTGCTGCAAAGTGACCTGCAAATCCTCCAACTGGCGCTGGGCGATATCAGCATGAGTCCCGAAGTTGGCGATGCCGATCGCCGTGCTGACCAGCAGCGCCACACCGCCCAACAGCAGGATCGGATATCCCGCGCTTTGCCGAATCTCCGGTTTCAGCCAGTGACTAATCACGCGAATCCACTCCAGATTTCCGCGCCAGGGGCGGCGGTTGTTTGGCGCGAGCCGGCACCGGTCGCGGCTTGCCGCTCCAGGTTCGACCGTAGGCGCGCGGGCGGATGTAATGATCGATCAGCGGCGTGGCGGCGTTCATCAGCACCACCGCGAACGCCACGCCCTCGGGGTAGCCGCCCCAGGTGCGAATGATGTACACCAGCGCGCCGCAGCCGATGCCGAACACCACCTGCCCCAGCGACGAGATCGGCGAGGTGACCGGGTCGGTGGCGATGAAAAACGCGCCCATCATCAACCCGCCCGACAGCAAGTGCAGTCCAGGATCGGCGAAGCGCTGGGGATCGAGCAGATGGAAACCGCCGGCCAGCACCAGCATCGCGCCCAGCATCCCGACCGGGATGTACCAGGTGATCACCCGCCGCCACAACAGCCACAACCCGCCCAGCAGCACCAGCCATTCGGCGGTTTCGCCCAAACTGCCGCCGGTCCAACCCAGCGCGGCGGCACCGGCTTGATAATGCCCCGGTAAAATCTGGCTCAGGGAATGATTCATTCCCAACTCGGTACGGGCGTAGCCCAGGATGGTGGCGCCCGTTACGCCATCGGTCGCGGTGGAGTGTCCAAAGGTGATCAACCAGCCTTCCAATAACCCCGGCGAAGTCCCAGACCACCAGAGGTGCGGCTCCAGCCAAGTGGTCATCTCCACCGGAAACGACACCAGCAGCATCACTCGCGCCAGCATCGCCGGATTGAAGATATTCTGACCGGTGCCACCGAACACTTGCTTACCGACCACGATGGCAAACCCGGCACCGACGGCGCCGATCCACCATGGCGCCCAGGGCGGAAGCGACAGAGCCAGCAATACCCCGGTCAACAACGCCGAACCGTCCATGATCCCCGACCGGATCGGTCGCCCCGCCAACCATAAGCAGCCGGCCTCGCAGGCCAAACCCACCAGGACGGTGACCACCAGCAGATTGAGCGCCGGCCAGCCGAACAGCACCAAGCCGTACAAGGTTGCCGGCAGGATCGCCAGCAACACCGCGCTCATCAATCGAGGCACACTGTCCTGATCATGGGCATGAGGAGCACCGGCGAGCGAATTTGAATTCATACCTCGGCCCTTGCTTTACAATGCAGTGTCTTAATCTTCATCCGCTTCCAGAACCGCGGTTCGTGGTTTCTTTGCCGCCCGCCGTTGCGCCGCCGCTTCCGCCTTGGCCCGCTCCTGCCGTTCGAACCGTGCCTGGCGCTGCTCCATCAATTCACGGGTACGCCGCGCCTTCTGCTCCTCGCGCCGTTGCGCGGCCAGCATGTCGCGCGCATAGGCGAAGTATTGCGGCAGGGGAATGTGCGATGGACAGACGTAAGCGCAGGAACCACAGGACATGCAGTCGTTCAATCCCAGCGCCTGGATGCCTTCCCAATCCTCACCGCGCGCCCGTTTGGACAATTCCAGCGGCAGCAGGCCCATCGGACACGCCTCCACGCAGCGGCCACAGCGGATGCACGGCGATGGCGCGCTCGCCTCCCCGATTTCGTCGGGAGTCAGCGCCAGAATGCCGTTGGTGCCCTTGATCACCGGTACCTGAGGTCCGGGTAACGGCTGTCCCATCATCGGTCCGCCCATCAGCAGACGGGCGCGCTCGTCGCTGACGCCGCCGCAATAGGCCAACAGATCGGCCGCCAGCGCGCCGATGGGAACCTCCAGATTACGCGGCTCCGGCACGGCCCCGCCGCTGACCGTGACGATGCGCGTGATCAGCGGTCGGTCGTGACGCAGCGCCCGATGCGCTGCATAGGCGGTACCGACGTTGTGCACCAGCAGGCCCGTATCGGTACCGCGCCCTCCGGCCGGCGTCTCCAGTCCGGTCAGCAGTTGAATCAACTGCTTGGCCGATCCGGCGGGATAGCGACTGGGCAGACTCAGCACCTCGATCCGGGCATCGTGCCGGCAGGCGTCGCTCATGGCCTCGACGGCTTCCGGCTTGTTGTTCTCGATGGCGACCACGGCGTGCGATGCCTGCAAGGCATGTAGCATGATGGCGATACCGTCGGCGATTTCTCCCGCGCGTTCGCGCATGAGCTGGTCGTCGCAGGTCACATACGGCTCGCATTCCGCGCCGTTGATCACCAGGGTATGCACGCCCGCCTGACGCGCCTTGCTGAGCTTGACCGCCGCCGGAAAATTGGCGCCACCCATGCCGACGATACCGGCGGCGCCGACCCGACGGGCGACTTCTTCCGGGCTCAACTCGAAAGGATCGGGCAGCGACTCGCGCTCGGCCCAACGCTCCTCACCGTCGGTCTCAAGGATGATGGTCGGTAGCGGCAACCCCGAGGCATGCGGCGCGGTAAACTCGCCTATGGCGGCGATCCGCCCGGAACTGGGCGCGTGCAGTGGCGCGGAAGTCGCCCCCTGCGCGCGGGCCAGTAATTCGCCCTTGCCGACCTGCTGGCCGACCGCCACCACCGGCAGCGCCGGGGCGCCGGCATGTTGCTGCAACGGGATATAGAGCCGCGACGGCAACGGCAGGGACTCGATCGGCCGCCCGGCGCTGAGATGTTTCTGGCTAGGCGGATGAACCCCGCCACGGAAGTCATGCAGACGCATCGCTCACACTCCCACCAGCGCCGGCTTGGGCCAGCACCAGCTATCGAAAGTCGGTTTTTGGGGACGCAATTGCAAACACTCGGTCGGGCACACCTCGACACACACGCCACAGCCCGTACACGCTTCCTGCAAAACGACATGAATCTGCTTGGGTGCACCGATGATGGCGTCGGTGGCGCAGAGCTTGCCGCAATGGGCGCAGCCGATGCACAGACTTTCGTCTATCTCGGCCAGCAGTGGCGGACCTCCCGACGCATCCAGCGCCCGACCCAGCTTGGCCGCCAATGTCCGCGCCAATGCCGCGCCGCCGGGCGGGCATAGCGTCGGCGCGGCGGTGCCGGCCACCAGCGCGTCCGCCGCGCCACCGCAACCGGGATAACCGCACTGCCCGCAGTTCACGCCAGGCAACAATTCCATGATGTCCTCGCGCAAGGCATCGCTCGGAACCTGGAAAAAGCGGGCGGCCAGGCTCAACAGCAGCCCCAGCAACGACCCCAACATGGTCAACGTCATCATGGCGGCAATCATTTTGGTGAACTCCCGATCGGGGCCGACAGCTAGCGTACCGGCAACCCAGCGAAACCCATGAACGCCAGCGCCAGCAGGCCGGCGGCGATGAAAGCGATGGGAGCACCGGCAAAAGTCGCCGGCACGCTGGCCATGGCCAGCCGCTCCCGAATTCCCGCGAACAGCACCATCACCAGGGTGAACCCCAGCGCGGAGCCGAAGCCGTACAGCAGACCGCTGAAAAAATCGTGCTTCTGCTGAACGTTGAGCAGTGCCATGCCGAACACCGCGCAATTGGTGGTGATCAGTGGCAGGTAGATGCCCAGCATCTGATAGAGCACCGGGCTGGCCTTGCGCACGAACATCTCGGTGAACTGCACCAGGGCGGCAATCACCAGGATGAACGCCAGGATGCGCAAAAACTCGATATCGAGCGGGACCAGCAGGTAATGCTCCAACAGCCAACTGGCCGCGACCGCCAAGGTCAGCACAAAGGTCGTGGCCATTCCCATGCCCAGGGCGGAGTCGATCTTGTTCGACACGCCCATGAACGGGCACAGCCCGAGAAACCGCACCAGCACCACGTTGTTGACCAGCGCCGCGCCCAACAGGATGAACAGGTAATCCCGCATAACAATCCTCCGCGTTCCTGGCTCGCTACTCCGCAGCAATCGTGCCAACGAGATTGAAGGCATGCCATTCCCTAGACGTTCAATGCCTTGCCGATCTCGATTCTCCCCGGCCGATCGCGGAACGATTGTGAGGTTCACAACAATGACGAAGGGAAATGGGGTTCGCTTGTCATGAATGCTGCATTGCGGATGGAAAGGCGGCGGATAGCGGATCGAGCCGAATCCCTCCGTCGCTTCGATTCATGCTCGATCTTCACCCTTGGCGTCCCTCACCCTGGCCATGAACTTGCATACAATTTTTCAATGGTTTTAGCCTCCCACAATGCCGAGCATGCCCATGGCCCAGAACGATCAGAGAACATTCGGCTATCTCTCCGCCCAGAGCGACCCGAAGGCGATGCAATCCGCCGCCGAAGCCCTGCCGCCCTGGGTGTTCGCCAAGGTGGTGGACCATCTGACCATCGCGGTCTGCCTTACCGACACCGACGCCAACATCCTCTACGTCAATCCGGCCTTCACCGAAGTCACCGGCTATGCCGCCAACGAGGTCATTGGTCAGAACACCGCCATGCTCTCCGATCGCTGCACGCCGGCCCGGGTCTACGATCAGCTGTGGCGGCAGATCAAGCACGGCAAACCTTGGACCGGACTGCTGGTCAACCGCCGCAAGCGATCCACCGTCTATCTGGCGGAACTGACCGTCATCCCGATCCAGGACCTCCGGGCGGAAACCACCTGCTTCCTCGGCATTCATCGCGACGTGACCGCCATGCACCATTTGGAACAACAGGTGCACTATCAAAAGGCGCTGATCGAATCGATGGTGGATGCCGCCCCGGCGGTCATCGCCCTGCTGGACGAGAATGGGCGTGTCATCCTCGACAACCACGAATACAAGAAGCTGGTCGGCGACCTGCGGGTACGAGAACCGGCGGCTGAATTCCTGCGCGCCCTGAGAGAAACCTTGGGCGAAACCTTTCCGTGGGGCGCGAACGCCGAGCATGGCTTTCGCGATCGGGAGGTCAGCTTCGATCCAGGCGGCAAGGGGCAACCACGCTGGTTTTCCTGCTCGGGCGTGTGGTTCCGTGAACAGGACAGCAGCGCCGCCACTTTCTTCAAGCCGGTGCGACAGACCTATCTGCTGCTCATGGCCAACGAGATCTCCGCGCTCAAGCGCCAGCAGGAAGCGGTGGGCATGAACGCCATGCGCGCCCTGTTGGCCGAGCAGGAACGGGTGCGCAGCATGCGCGAGACGCTGCAAGCCGCTATCTTCCAGATGCAGGGACCGATGAATCTGATCTCCGCCGCCCGCGACCTGTTGGAACGACGTGGCGCCCAGGCCGATCCCGCCCTGCGCCATGCCCTGAATCAAGCCGCCACGACCGGTCAAACGGCGTTGGAGCGACTGCGGGCGCTGGTACCGGCGGTACCCCCGGAAGCGGCGGCGCCGGTCAACATCAATCAGTTGCTGCGTGAGGTGCTGGAACTGTGCAAGCAACGCCTGCTGGCCGGCGGCACCGTCGTCGACTGGAAACCCGCGCCGATGCTGCCCGCCGTCACCGCGCGGGCCAGCCGCTTGCGCGGCATGTTCAAGCAGCTGATCGACAACGCCCTGGACGCCATGGAGAGCAATCGCCACCAGCCGCGTGAACTGCGCATCACCACCGCCACCCAGGAGCAGGCGGTGTTGGTGACGATCGAGGACACCGGCCCCGGCGTGGCCTCAGACCTGCAATGGCGAATTTTCGAACCGTTCTTCACCACCAAGCGTGCCGCCACTCATGTCGGCCTCGGCCTGGCCATGGTCCAGGAAGTGGTCAACGAACAGCGCGGCATGATCACCCTTGATCCCGACCACAGCGCGGGCTGCCGCTGGCAAGTCTTGCTGCCCATCAAATATGAGGACGATTCTTGACTGCCATCGGTGCGAAGAACGTTGTCATGGACCGATCGGATTTACTGGAAATCGAACTAGCCACGTTGTTCCGGGTAAGTCAGGTACTTAGCCGCCCCTGCCCGTTGTGGGAAACCCTCGATCAGGTCCTGCGGGTTCTGCACGAACATGGCGAATTGCATCGCGGCGTGGTTTCACTGGTGGACCCCGATAGCGGCGCCCTGTTGGTCAGCGCCATCCATGATCAGCCCAAGCCGCCGACCGGCGAACCGGTGCGCTACCTGCCGGGAGAAGGGGTGCTGGGGATGGTGCTGGAGCGTGGCGAGCGACTGGTGCTGCCACGTCTGGCCGACGAGCCGCGCTTTCTCGACCGTCTGCGGCTCTACGACCGCGAACTACCGCTGATCGGGGTACCGATCCGGGCCGGTTCGGGCCAATACAGCGGTGTGCTGGCGGCGCAACCGCCTCGCCGCGACGAGTGGCTGGCGGAACGCGCCCGCTTCCTGGAAATGGTCGCCAACCTGATCGCCCGCAGCGTGCGCGCCGCTCAGGCCGTGGAACGCGAGCGTGGGGCGCTGACCGCCGAGCGCGACAGCCTACGGCGGACAGTGCGCGGCCAGCACGGCTTCGACAGCATGGTCGGTCATAGCCAGCCGATGCAGCATGTATTCGAGCAGGTGCGGCAGGTGGCGAAATGGAATACCACGGTGCTGGTGCGCGGCGAATCGGGTACCGGCAAGGAGTTGATCGCCTGCGCCATCCACTACAACTCGCCGCGGGCCAGTGGACCGCTGGTTAAGCTGAACTGCGCGGCACTGCCGGACAACCTGCTGGAATCGGAACTGTTCGGGCACGAGAAAGGCGCGTTCACCGGCGCGGTCAACCAGCGTAAGGGGCGTTTCGAACAAGCGCACGGTGGTACCCTGTTCCTGGACGAGATCGGTGACATCTCCCCAGCTTTCCAAGCCAAGCTGCTGCGGGTGATCCAGGAAGGCGAGATGGAACGGGTCGGCAGTAGCCAGACCCTGCGGGTGGACGTTCGCGTCATCGCCGCCACCAACCGCGATCTGGAAGCGGCAGTGGATGAAGGCGAGTTCCGCGAGGATCTCTACTACCGGCTCAACGTGATGCCGATTTTCATGCCGCCGCTGCGCGAACGCCAGGAGGACATTCCCGATCTGGCGCGGTTTCTGGTGGAAAAGATCGGCAAACAACAGGCACGCAAGCTGACCATCACGGACGGCGCCATCCGCCAGCTGATGCGGCACCACTGGCCTGGCAACGTGCGCGAGATGGAAAACTGCCTGGAGCGCAGCGCGATCATGAGCGCCAACGGCGTGATCGCCCAGGACGTGATCGAACTGAGCGGCCTAAGTCTGCGTGGCACCGGCGCGGCTCCGATCTCCGCTCCGCCCAGGATCGAGTTGGACGCACCCGACCTGGACGAGCGGGAGCGGGTCATTGCCGCTCTGGAGCAGGCCGGTTGGGTGCAGGCCAAGGCGGCCCGGCTGTTGGGCATGACACCCCGCCAGATCGCCTACCGCATTCAAATCCTCGACATCAAGATGCGGCGACTGTAAGGACTATCGGATAAAACTCCCGAACTTCTTCTGCACTATAAAAATCATGGCCTTGTGAATCGGAGACGAGAGTTTTGTCCAGAAGTCCTTAGGAAGCTTTTATTGAAAGCAATCGATCATGAATGAGTCGTGGAATTGATCTCATCTCGATCGACGCTTCATCCGGGATTGGCGGAATGGTTGCCTGTCTCCTCGTCAGTCAAGGGATAATAGCCTTCCTGCCCGGCCACAGGCGCGGCATCTTGTTTCAAACCGGCCCGGGAACCTCGCTCCGGCTTGGCCAGCGGACCCAAACTGCGCAAATAGTCTTCGGGAAAATCGCTGCCCCGTTGATAGACCGGGAAATCCACCGGCCAATCGCGGAAGCTTTTCAGGGGCTGTCCCAGATCACGGATGCCGACTTCCCGCTCGCGCCGTACCCGATCCAGGTTGATTTCCACCGGAATGGTTTCTTCCCCGCCGCCGGCCGCGTGAATGACGTAGCCGGACGGCCCGACGACGATGGATCTGGAAAAGACCGCCTCGGCTGGACCCGGCATGGGCTGAGCGTGCCCCGGCAACGGTCCGAACGGCGCCAACTCGCTGAACACCACCATCTGCACCCAGGGAAACCGGGCCATGAGCAAGTCGAGCCGGCGGCCCATGACAGCGATGTTGTCAT
>Ga0209607_1000345_pt1 | contig 42293 bp, 46 predicted proteins | sample AD_UKC117_MetaG_FD_184413 | JGI IMG/M metagenome (GOLD analysis project Ga0209607, IMG submission 184413) | Active sludge microbial communities of municipal wastewater-treating anaerobic digesters from Hong Kong - AD_UKC117_MetaG (SPAdes)... | ecosystem: Engineered > Bioreactor > Anaerobic >... | reverse complement strand
CCCCATCGAGGCCGGATACAACGCCTGACCACTACCAAGAGCACGGTCGACCTGGGCAACATAGGCCCCCACCGATCCGCTCACCCCACCCACGCTAACGGCACCCGCGACTTACAGCGACCACGTCAGTTCAGGAACCTTGCGGTTTGCTGGCATGGCCCAACAAGGTCAAATGTCGAGCACGCCCCGCCAGTCGTCGCTATGACGGCGTATCTCCCCCGCTGACGCCGACATTTGCGCTCGGGTGCTGCTCAGAAGGTTCTGCATCGAGGCCAGCGAAGATGCCATCGCGTCCACGAGGGTCCGCAATCCAACTGGGGTGTTCGCCACTGGCAGAAGCGCCGCAGCCCGGACCTGGGCGCTGTTGCGGATGCCTTCGGCAGTTCTGGCCGCCTCATGTGCCGCGACCAAGGCGTCCTGGACGGCGCTGGAGGCCCCGTCATGGGTTGCCCGCACGCGCTCGCCTGCCGACTCGTAGTGCTGTGCGGCCGCTGCGGCGGCACTTGCCAGACAGCTTCGCCCCTCCGGAATGTCGATAGGCGCCGGGGGGTGGTCAAGATCAGCCAGGTCCCCGTCGGGTGGGGGCAATAGATCGCACGCGGCGGCCAGCACACGGTCGATCTGATCGACGTACCGCGCTGCGTCCATGAGGACAGAATAGGCTGTCCGGGCGATGAAAGCGGTGCGGCTTTCAGCCCTCTGGTGTGGCGCCGATGGGGCCATCCAGGTAACGCTGCCCGGATCGGTCCAGGAATCGGGGACTGATGGATGCCGCGACGCGAACGAGTTCTTCCTCGCACCACAAACCGCTGCGGCGCTTTCTCGTCAGCTGGTAGCGGCCGCATGAGCAGTCATATGGGAATTCCTGGAAAACCACTGCGCTGCGTAAAGCCTCGCCGCGCGACTCGTAGGCGATTTTCAGTGGTGTCGGGCACGCGCTCAACCGAACTCGACGTCACACCAGCGAGGTAAAAGCCCGGAAGCGTTGTGTCACCGGTTTTTTTCGGTTGGTGCATCAGTCCTGGCCGTCGACTTCGCGCGCTTCTGGTTTGACCACGGTCAGCAAGATGACCGAGTCTTCGAGGGCGTCGAGTCGATGCCGTGTCGGGGGCGTCGCCACCAGATCACCGGCGATGGCCTCCCAATCGGCGTCCTCGGTGCTCAGCCGCACCCGGCCACTGATGACGTAAACGGTCGCTTCGCCCTCGCTGTTGTGGTCGGCCAGAGACCTCCCCTGCATGAGAGCGATGAGTGTGTGGCGCAAAGCGTGCTCATGGCCGCCGTAGACGGTCTCGGCGCTGCGACCGCTTGCGGCGGACCCGGCATGGGCGAGGAGGTGACGCGCCGCCGCGATCAGCGAGTGTTTCCTCACGCGTCCTCCTCCTCGCCCTATCCGAATCGTCTTACCTACAGTCGGCAATCAGTTGCCCAATTGGCCGAAGGAAGGGGCCCTAGCGTTGGCCGGCCGGCACTGGCGTCGACGTAGTGGGATTGGGAGTCGGACCCCTCATGCCACCTTGTCCCATGCCACCGGGCATCATGCCCGGTCCCATCATGCCGGGTCCCATGCCACCTTGACCCATGCCGCCCTGGCCCATGCCACCCGGTCCCATGCCGCCTTGCCCCATTCCTCCAGCCCCCATCTGCATCATCGGACAGCCTCCACCCATCGTGCTGCCGGGTTGCATCTGACCGCTCTGCCAGCCTCGGTGCCACCCGTAGCCGCCCGAGGCGCGGGCTGCGAAGAATCCGGAGAAGAACACCACCGCGATGATGAACAGAATGCCGGCAACGATGCCTACCCACGCCAAGGCGCGGTAGAGCCGTCTGTCGCGGTGGGTGTCCGCAGCGGCGGCCACCGGCGAAACGATCGTGTCCGTGGTGGTCTCTGCTGGTTCAGTCATTTCCTGTTTCCTCCCTGCTGGCGTTCATTTGTCCTTGCGATTGAGCACACGGCGGGCCTGTTTCCCCGCGTGCCCCATGCCCGGCCCTCTTGGCGGACCTGATTCCACTGTGCCCCCCGGCGCCGGCAGGTTGGGTATTGGTTGTGTGAAGATTCGCTCAAGACCGCTCGTCTTGTCGCCCGACGTCGACTTTCAGGGCTTGGGGCGGTTCAGGCGCGTTCGCCCATGGGCTACTATTTGGAGTAGTACGAATTGCTCTAGTAGATGTTGGGTGGGCGCAGGGTGTCGGTGCCTCACTGGTTGAGGACTGTAGGCGTGTCTGTGGCTGTAGGACTGCTGATTTCTGGGTGCGGGACCGGCTCAGATGCGGTCGCTACGGGCGGCACTTTCGATTTCGTATCGCCGGGGGGCAAGACACAGATCTTCTATGACCCGCCGCCGTCGCGGGGAACCATCGGTGATTTGTCCGGTCCAGACCTCATGGTTGATGGGAAAACCATTGCAGTGTCCGACTATCCCGGCAAGGTGATCGTGCTCAATCTGTGGGGGCAGTGGTGCGGCCCCTGTCGTGCCGAGGCGCCCCAACTGGACAAAGTGTTCGCGGCGACACGCGATTCGGGGGTGCAGTTCATCGGAATAGACGTGCGTGATCCGCAAAAGCAGGCGGCCCGCGACTTCGTGACCGACCTCAAAGTGTCCTACCCTTCGATCTGGGATCCCGAGATGCGCACGGTGATCGCACTGGGCGGCCATTACCCGACGAGCGTGATTCCCTCGACCTTGGTCCTCGACCGACAGCACCGCGTGGCTGGGGTGTTCCTCCAGGCCTTGCTTGCTGAGGATCTGCAGCCCGTCGTCGAGCGCCTGGCGGCCGAACCATGAGCGCGCTGGCGGCGGGGATCGGTCACAGTTTTCAGACCGCGGCAGCGTCAGGACCGCTGTTGTTGGGTTTAGGCGCTGCAGCGCTAGCGGGAGTGGTGTCGTTCGCGTCTCCGTGTTGTCTGCCGCTGGTGCCGGGATACTTGTCGTATCTGGCAGGGGTGTCCGGCATCCATGTGCCCACGGCCGGCAGCGGAACCCCCGTAGTCGAGCAGTCCGGCCGATGGCGGGTCACCGGAGCCGCGGCACTGTTCGTGGCGGGATTCACCGCGGTGTTCGTGGCCACGACGGTCTCTGTTTTCGGTGTGATCGGGATGCTGACGGTCAATCGCGAACTGCTGCAACGCCTTGGCGGGATAGTCACCATCATCATGGGTCTGGTATTCGTGGGCTTGGTCCCGATGCTGCAGCGTGACACACGCGCTCATCCGCGCCCGTTCTCCACCCTGGCCGGCGCGCCCATTTTGGGCGCGACGTTCGGCTTCGGCTGGACGCCGTGTCTGGGTCCGACGCTGACCGGGGTGTTGTCGGTTGCCGCCGGCACCCAAGGCGTGACCGCCGCCCGCGGAGTGGCGTTGGTCGTCGCCTACTGCGCGGGCCTCGGCGTGCCGTTCATGGCCCTGGCATTCGGATCGACCTCTGCCCTGGCCGGTGTTTCCTGGCTGCGACGACACAGCCGGTCCATCCAGTTGGTGGGCGGCGTTCTGCTGATCATGGTTGGTGCTGCGCTGGTCACCGGAATTTGGGGCCAGTTCGTCGCCTGGATACGCGATGAGTTTGTCACCAACGTGGTGCTTCCGATCTAGCGATCTGGCACAGCCGTCCCTGGCAACTCACCTAACGAGGTGGCGGTCTTGGCTTGCCTGGGCTGAGCCAGTGGATGCTGCGGCCCGAGAAGTTCTGCGGTGATCGCGGCGCAGAAGCGATACAGCGGTAAGTCGAAGGGCGTGTTGCTCATTGGATGTTCAAGGAAATACCCGAGGCGTTCGGCGACGATGAACAGGGCCATGATGAGAACGCCGACGGCGAAGCCCACCAGGCGGTCGTGTTCACCGGTTCCCAGTCTCAGACACACGAGGCTGCCGAAAAGCCAAGCCAGAGCACGGATGAAGGTGACGTAGGGCGTGGGCAGTGGTTGAGTCCGGATTCGCTCAAGCCCGGCGGCGACCGCGGATTGTGCGGTGTTGAGGTTGGTCAGCAGGGAGCGCCCTTGGCCGTCGATGTGCCCGCCGAGCATCAGCCTGCGGACGGATTCGGCTTGCCTTGCCAGCAGCGATGTGGCGCTGGCATTCGGTGGATCTTCCGGTGTCAGTTGCGCAACCCCGGGCAAGGGGTTCACCGCCCGCAGCTCGGCGGCGAGCTGCCAGGCGTGACGCACCTGGCGGCGCAGCATCTCATCGGTGACGGCAACCATTTCCGGTGACCGGTCACCGACCGCGGTGAGCGCGTTTCGCAACGCGTTGCCATTGGCCGAAAGCGTTCCCCAAAGGGTCCGCGCTTCCCACCACCGGTTGTAGGCGTAGGTGTTGCGGAAGCCGATGAAGATCGACACGACCACGCCGAGCAGCGGCACGATCGCCCCGATGCTTTGCATCGGGATGAGGTCGCTGAGCACAGCGACGCCGGCTGCGACACCGAGCATGACCAGAAAGTCATAGCGCAGCGTCCACACGATCAAACCGATCGTCCTGACCGGGCCGTCGCCGACATGTCCCATCACCCGGTGATTCTCCTGTCTGCTGGTATCGGTATGGCCAGACGACGAAGTCTTGTCCGGGCGGTCCTGCTCGTGATTGATGGCGCTCATGGGCGAATTGCCCTGGCGCTGCCGGATTCCATGTTGCGCCGCACCTGCCAGATCGAGGTGCCCAGCAGGTAGGTGTGGATCACCGGGTCCAGGTCGATCCGCAGGAAGCAGACCCGGGTTTCGCCTCGTGCGTGAAGTTCGCGGTAGCTGGTGAGGATGCGGCGGCCGAGGAGGAAGCTGGAGAACACCCGGCTGCCTTCGGCGTCGGTCCACTCTCGGATTTCGGCGCTGCCGCGCAGTTGGATGGTCGCGGGCGGGACGGGCCACAGCAGTTTGCGTGCGACGGGAATGACCAGGGAGACTGCAGGATTGGCGGCGATATTGCGGGTTTTCTGCAGATGCCGTCGGGTCATCACGTACATGACCGCACCCGAGGGCGCCAAGCCGTAGGTCACTCCCGCGGATGCGGCATGGCCGGCGGTGTCACTGGTGGACAGCACCGCGAAGTGCTGGCGCCGCATCGTGCGAAGCACCCTCGGATAGGAAATCCTCCGCTGTCTCACCGCGGGGGCGACCCGGCCTGAACGGTCACTGGCGCGGGGTTGCTCGCAGGACGTCGAGGCGATGCCGGTACTCGGTCTCGTCGATCTCTCCGCGGGCGAAGCGGGCGGCCAGCATCTGCTCGGGCGAGTCGTAGTCGCTGTAGTGCTGCTGCAGTTGCGGGACGGCCCGGGATTGGGGTGCGCCGGCGGTGTATCGGATCAGGGCAATGATCCCGACGATGATGAGGGCCCAGAACAAGACCATTCCAATAACCATGCCTGTGTATCCCCATCCGCTCATGTCGTGGTCGGACCAGAACATCATGGGAACTTCTCCTTTCGTTCTCTCGGTGTGAGCTCGGTGCGGCTGACGGTTGTCAGCTGGTGTAGTTCAGGGTGGTCATCATCCCGGCATCCATGTGATAGGCGTTGTGGCAGTGCAACATCCAGACCCCGGGGTTATCGGCAACCAACTTGACCGCGACGGTCTGCATGGGTTTGACGATGACGGTGTCCTTGCGGGGGCCGGGGGTGCCGTCGGCTTTGATGACCTGGAAGGTGTGGCCGTGCAGGTGCATCGGATGCCACATCATCGTCTGGTTGGTGAACGTTAACGTGGCGTCCTGACCTTGGTGAATGGTCAGCGGCACGGTCTGATCGAACGGCCTGCCGTTGATCATCCAGTCGTAGGCCATCATCGTGCCGGTCAGCCGGGCCTGCAGTGCCAGATCGCTCTTGGTCGGCAACTGCACCTGCGGGGTGGCGGCGAAGGTGTCGACGGTGCCGACCAGACGGGTCAGCTCCGCCGGCCGGAACGCCGGATCGGGTGCGCTGCCCACGCCGGTGGACAGCAGGGCGCGGGCCACCGCGTTCTTGCCTTCGGCTGAGGCAACCAGCGGGAACACCCCGTCGCCGGCGGTCACGATGACGTCATAGCGCTCCCCCATGCCGAGCAGCAGGGCATCGACGTCGGTGGGCACGACGGGAAATCCGTCGGTGTGGGTGACCGTCATGCGGTGACCTGCCAGGGCGACCCGGAAAGCGGTGTCGGCTCCGGCGTTGATGATGCGGATACGGATGCGCTGCCCGGGTTTGGCGGTGAACGTGGTTGCCGCGGAGGGGATGCGGCCGTTGATCAAGTAGTAGGGGTAGGTGACGTCACCACCGTCGCCGCCGAGCAGATTGCTGGCCGAGGAACCGCCCACACCGGGGGTGCCGGGCATGGGCCCCATCCCGCCCATCCCAGGCATCTGACCCATCCCCCCCATACCGGGCATCTGGCCCATGCCGGGCATATGCCCCATGTCGCCCATACCGCCCATACCGGGCATGCCGGCCATCGGCCCCTGGCTGGATGCCCCGCCCATCGACTTCAGACCGTTGAAGATCTCCTGGGGGCTGCTGCCGACTCCGGAAGTCCAGTCATCGAGCATGACGATCCACTCGGCGTCATAGCGGCCGGGCTCGGCCGGATCGTCGATGATGACCGGCACATACAGGCCGTAGTCGGTATCCAGCCCGGTGTGCGGGTGAGCCCAGTAGGTGCCCGGGTAGGGCGAAGTGAACCGGTAGGTGAACGACTTCCCCGGATCGACGTTGGGAGTGGCCGGCGCGGCACCGTCCATGTCGTTGCGCACCGCCAGCCCGTGCCAGTGCATCGACGTCGGATGGTCCAGACCGTTGTCCACGGTGACGGCGATCTCATCGCCGACGTTGGCGCGGATCATCGGGCCGGGAACGGAATTGTTGTACGCCAGTGTGCGCGCCCGGGTCCCGCCGAGGTCGATGTCGGCGGGCCCGGGGGCCAGGCGGGCGGTGACCGTCTTTCCGGTGTGGGGACGGGCGGCTTCGGCTGCAGCAATCGGATCGGCCGTGCCACCGCCGTTGGGTGCGGTGGCGGTGGTGGAACGACTGCAGGCGACCAGCGCCGCGCCGCCGAGCACGCTGGCAGCGAGGAACCCGCGTCTGCTGAGCGTGGTGGAGGCAAGGGGCTGACTGGTCATCGCAATCCCGTCGTCGGCGGCGTTGTCGTTCCACTGTGCTCCACGCAGCCCGGGGGTTTGGTGTTGGTTGTGTGAAGATTCCCTCAAGATGCCGAAGCGCCGCTCCAGCACGGCACGATGAAGGCATGGATCTGAATGCCGAGTCTGTTCCAGGTGGCGCCGACCTGGGCTATCGCGCTTTGGTGGTCGATGACGAGGCGGCATTGGCCGACGTGGTCGCCAGCTACCTGACCCGCGAGCACTTCGAGGTCACGGTATGCCACACCGGGGCCGAGGCACTGGCGGTGGCCCGCGACGTCGACCCCGACGTCGTGGTGCTCGACCTGGGACTGCCCGGCCTCGACGGGCTTGAGGTCTGCCGGCAACTGCGCACCTTCTCCGACGCCTACGTGGTCATGCTCACCGCTCGTGACACCGAGATGGACACCATCGTCGGGCTGTCGGTCGGCGCCGACGACTACGTGACCAAACCCTTCAGCCCGCGCGAACTGGTCGCCCGGATCAGGGCAATGCTGCGCCGCCCGCGTGCGGTGCCCGCCGCGCTGGTGCCGCCCGCCGGTCAGGCTCCGGCCCGGGTGTTCGGGCCGCTGTCGATCGACATCCCCAGCCGCCAGGTCTTCAGCGACGGTGCACTGATCCCATTGACCCGCACCGAGTTCGACATCCTGGCTGCCCTGTCGTCGCGGCCCGGGGTGGTGTGGACCCGCCGCCAACTCATCGACGCGGTCTGGGGCGAACCGTGGGTCGGCAACGACCACCTCGTCGACGTCCACGTCGGGCACCTGCGCCGCAAGCTCGCCGACGATCCCGCCGACCCCCGCTTCGTGTTCACCGTCCGCGGGGTTGGCTACCGGATGGGCAGCGGGGAATGATCCCCATCCTGCCCTCCGCGCCCACGGGCCTGGGAATGCGTCAACGGCTGCTGATCGCCCAAGCCCTGGTGCTGATCGCCGGCGGGGTGACCACCTGGGTGGTCGCCTCGCTGGTCGGCCCGGCGCTGTTCCGTGCTCGGCGTGGAACTGCCGGGGTCGCACACGACTCCAACGAGCAGTTCCACGCCGAGCAGGCTTATCAGCACGCCACCGCGCTGTCGATCGCGGTCGCGATCACCGTCGCCGCGCTGACCGCGTTCGTGGTCACCGCCTACCTGAGCCGACGCCTGCAACGCTCCATCGCCGAGGTATCGGCGGCGGCATCCGCCGTCGCCGAGGGAAACTACGACATCCGAGTCGCCCCACCGCAACTCGGGGAGGAATTCGACGAACTCGCCGTCGCGTTCAACCGGATGGCGGCGCGCCTGCAGTCGGTGGAATCCACCCGCCGCCAGCTCTTCGGCGACCTCGCCCACGAGATCCGCACCCCGGTGTCGGTCCTGGAGGCCTACCTCGAAGCCGTCGAAGACGGAGTGAAAACCCTTGATCCGCAGACCATCGCGATGCTGCGCGAACAGACCGGCCGGCTAGTGAGGTTCTCCAACGACGCCGCCGCCCTGGCCCAGGCCGAGGAAGCCCGCGCCGCCATCACCCCGCAATGGGTGAATATCGGCGAGCTCATCGGCGCAGCGACAGCCACTGTCACCGACCGATACGCCTCCAAGAACGTCACCCTCCTCACGAGGGCCCACGGCGGCCGGTTGTGGGCAGACCGGCAACGGCTGATGCAGATCCTGGGCAACCTGCTCGACAACGCGCTGCGGCACACCCCCGCCGGCGGGCACGTCACCCTGACCGCCGCCCGCACCGGTCCAGAGGTCGTCTTCACCGTCGCCGATGACGGCGAAGGGATCACCGCCGAGCACCTGCCGCATCTGTTCGAGCGGTTCTATCGCGCCGACTACGCCCGCGACCGCGGCCGCGGCGGCTCGGGCATCGGCCTGGCCATCGTCAAAGCCCTGACCGAGGCCCACGGCGGTCACGTCAGTGTGACCAGCCGTGGGCCCGGACACGGCACCACATTCACGGTGTCAGTGCCCATCCAGCAGCCAGGCGCAACCTACCGCGCCAATCACCGCGAAGCTGGCTCCACCACGTGATAACCGGCGCGCTGCACGGCATCCTCAACCGCACGAGCGGTCAGGCCAGCGGAACTGGTCACGGTGATCGATGAATCACCCTGTGGGACAAGACTAACCGCCACTTCCGTCACCGTATCGAGGGCTTCCAGTTCAGCGGTGACCGCACGCACGCAATCCCCGCACGTCATGCCCTGAACCAGAAACGTCAGTGTCTGCAACATCGAGACCCGCTCTATAACGAGCTCAAGATCTGGTTCATCGTGTCGATCTCCTTCTGCTGGGTCTCCAGGATCGACTTGGCCATCGCCACAGCGTCGGGGAACTGACCGTTCTTGATCTCGTCCTGGGCCATGGTCAACGCACCCTGGTGGTGCTTGATCATCCCGGTCAGATACAGCTTGGCGGCCTCGGCCCCGTTGGCGTTCTTCAACGCATCCATATCGGCCTGCGACATCATCCCGCTCATCCCGGACATGTCACCCATACCGCCCATCCCGGGCATCATCGAACCACTGGGCATCATCGAACCACTGGGCATCATCGAACCACTGGGCATCATCGAACCACTGGGCATCATCGAACCACTGGGCATCATGCTGGTGGTCGGGGCGCCCGATCCCTGCATGCCGCCGTGATCCATGCCCGGCATACCGCTCATGCCACCGTGATCCATGCCCGGCATGCCGCTCATGCTCGGCATTCCGCTCATGTTGCCCGTGCCCCACTGGCTGATCCAGCCCTGCATCGTCTCGATCTCCGGGCCCTGGGCGGCCTTGATCTGCTTGGCCAGATCCACCACGCGCGGGTCGATGCCCTGCTTGGCCAGGATGATGTCGCTCATCTCGACCGCCTGCTGGTGATGCGGGATCATCATCTGCGCGAAGTGCATGTCGGCCATGTTGTGCGCCGCGGCCGGGGCGGCCGAAGACGTCTGGGTCGTCGACGGCGCCGCCGAGGAGGTTGCTTCCTTCGTCGCTGAGTTACTACACGCCCCGAGGGCGGCTACCGCGGCCAGCGCCGCCATCCCGGTCACCACAGTCCTTGTCTTGTTCACCACATGCCTTTCGTCGGTTGTCACGTTGGTTCGGCTTCCAGCCTCCCGCGTTTGGATAGGGGTGTCCTAGCTGTTCTGTGAAGATTCGATAAAGAACGGGCTCCGTCGCCCCAGCCCCGTGGTGGGCGTGCCAGATTCGGGAACGACTATCCATACCGGCAATTTGGGAGGGGAACACCGCATGAGCATCGCCATCTCGACCTCACTGCAGGTGCCGTTCGATGATGCGGTCACCCGCACCCGCGAGGCTCTGGCCGGCCAGGGTTTCGGGGTCCTCACCGAGATCGACATGAAAGCCACGCTGAAGGCCAAGCTGGATCAGGACATGGAGAACTATCTGATCCTGGGCGCGTGTAATCCCCCACTGGCTCACCGCGCGGTGGAGATCGACCGCCAGATCGGGCTGCTGCTGCCGTGCAACGTCGTGGTGCGCACCGATCCTGCCGACGACAGCCGTGTGCTGGTGGAAGCGATGAACCCGCAACTGCTCGTTGAGGTCACCAGCGAGCCGGCGCTGCAGCCGGTCGCCGATGAGGTCACGGCCAAACTACGCACAGCGATCCAAGCATTGAGCGGCACCGCCTGATTCGCCTCAACCGGCATGAGGCTGCAAGGGCACCGAGGCGCGATGTCCGGCGGATACCTGAGGCGCGATGTCCGGCGGATACCGGTCAGTGGGCTGTCAATCGCAACATGTCGAGGCGCTGATGGTATTCGGCGTCGTCGATCTCCCCGCGGGCGAACCGCGCCGCGAGAATCTGTTCAGGTGACGGGCCGGCGGACACCACCGGCGTGCCGGTTCCGCGGCGGGCTGCACCGGATCCGGTCCGGGTCAGGGCGATGATGCCGACGACGACGAGAATCCAGAACAGAACCATGCCGACAGTCATTCCTGCATAGCCCCATCCGCTCATGTTGTGGTCGGACCAGACCATGTCGGGTTCTCCTTCCGGTGCGTCACACCTGGGCGCTTGCTGTTGGGTGTTACCCAGCCTGCCGGGTCTGGACCGCAAATCCGATGACGTTTCTGTGAAGATTGCCTCAAGGTGTCCGTCCGGTTCCCCGGGCGTGAGACTGGCTGCGCCGCCGGAGGCGACGGCTGTCTCGGGTCCGCTGCGACTAGCATGGGGACCCGTCCAGCGATCGCGACACGTCAGACCGGGAGTATCTCCGATGCAGCTACGAGGGTTCGGTGACCTTGAAGCTGTCGTCATGAACGCAATGTGGGACCGTGGCGAATCGGCGACCGTCCGGGACATCTTCGACACCCTCACCGACGACCGCCGTATCGCCTACACCACCGTGATGTCCACCATGGACAACCTCCACCGCAAGGGATGGCTGCAGCGCGAACAGGAGGGCAGGGCATACCGCTACCAGGTGACCCTGAGCCGGGAGGAGCACTCCGCGCAGCTGATGCGGGCCGCCTTCAACTCCGGCGGCGACACCGAGCTGGTGCTCAGCTTCTTTCTCGACCAAATGGATGACGAAGCCTCCGATCAGGCCAGAGATGCCTTGAGGCGGATCCTGCGACGCCGCCGCCGCTGACCGCGGCACACCCGCCCGAGCGGGCCAGCGAACTACTACAGAAATCAGTACTATAACGGTTAGTAGTCCAGGTCGCAGCGTCCCGGGAGGTGCCCAGACATGGTGGGGAGCGTTCACCGGCGGGCGGCGCTCGGCGTCGCATCGGCGTTGGCCCTGGCAACCGTCGTCCTCGGCGGCGGTGCCGACGCCCGCGCCGACACCGGAGCCGGTGTCACCACAGGGCCCGCCGGTTCGGACCTCGTCTCCGACCAGCAAAACGGCGTATCCACCGATCCCCTGCCCTCCCCCGCCGGCGACACGCCGCTGAGCCCCCCGACAGTGGAGCCAACCGCGGGCTCCACTGTCGGGGTCGCCAAACCGGTGGTCATCCGATTCCCGCAACCGGTTATCGACCGCACCGCCGCGGAATCAGCGGTCCGGATCACACCGGCGCTTCCCGGAAAGTTTTACTGGCTCAGCGACACCCAGCTTCGCTGGCGCCCCCTGAGCTTCTGGCCGGCCCGAACCGCAGTCACCGTTGACGCCGCGGGAACGCGCAGCACCTTCACCATCGGCGACTCCCTGGTCGCCACCGTCAACGACGCGACCCACCAGATGCAGATCCTGCGCAACGGCGTGCCGGAGCGGACCTTCCCGGTCTCGATGGGAAAGCGCAAGTACGAAACACCCAACGGGATCTACTACATCAGCGACAAACACGCCGAGATCTGGATGGACTCCTCCACCTACGGGGTGCCCATTGATTCCCCGGAAGGCTATCGGCTCAAAGTCGCTGACGCGGTGCGTATTTCCAGCAGTGGCCTGTTCGTCCACAGTGCACCGTGGTCGGTTTCCGACCAGGGCAAACGCAACGTAAGCCACGGCTGCATCAACCTCAGCCCCGCCAATGCGCAGTGGTTCTTCGACAACTTCACCAGCGGCGATCCGGTCATCGTGGAGAACACCGCCGGCGGCACGTTCCTCGGCGGCGACGCCTACGACGACTGGCAGCGCTGAGCGGGCCTCACGCCACGGGCGCGGGGACCGAGGACGGGGTTCCTTCAGAGGTGGCCGCCGCGGGCGGCGAGGGCAGCTTGAGCCGTTTGAGCATCAACGCGTTGACCGCCACGATCAAACTTGAGCCCGACATCGACAACGCGGCGATCTCGGGGCGAAGCACCAGTCCGAACAGCGGCTTGAAGACACCGGCCGCGATGGGCAGCGCGATGACGTTGTAGCCCACCGCCCAGCCCAGGTTCTGGCGCATCTTGCGCAGCGTTCCCCGCCCGATCCGCAACGCGATCGGGACATCGAGGGGGTCCGAGCGCATCAACACCAGATCGGCGGTCTCGATCGCCACGTCGGTGCCCGCGCCGATCGCCACCCCGAGGTCGGCCTGGGCCAACGCCGGGGCGTCGTTGACGCCGTCACCGACCATCGCGACCTTCTTGCCCTGGGCCTGCAGCTCGGCGATCTTGGCCGCTTTGTCGCCGGGCAGCACGTCGGCGATGACGGTGTCGATGCCGAGCTGGCCGGCGATGCGCTCCGCGGTCGCCTGGTTGTCCCCGCTGAGCATCACCACCTGCACATCCAGATCGTGCAACGCGGCCACCGCCGCCGCCGAGGTCTCCCGCGCCGCATCGGCCAGCGCGATCACGCCCACCCCTCGTCCGTCCACCGCCACCAGTACGGCGGTGCGGCCCGAGGACGCCAGCTCGTCACGGCGGCTCATCAGCGCACCGAACTCGACGCCCTCCTCGATCATCAGCTTGCGGTTGCCCACCGCCACCCGCCGGCCGGCCACCGTGGCGGTCGCCCCGTGTCCGGGCACGTTGCGAAACCCCGTCAACGCCGCCGGGGCGGCCCCCCGTTCGGTGGCGTAGCGCACGATCGCCGCGGCCAGGGGATGTTCGGATTCGCGCTCCACCGCCGCCACCACGGTGAGCAGCTCTTCCTCGCCGATGCCCTCGACCACCAGATCGGTGACCTCCGGTTCGCCCTTGGTCAACGTGCCGGTCTTGTCCATCACGACGGTGTCGATGCGCGCCGAGGTCTCCAGGGCGGTGGCGTTTTTGAACAGCACCCCCCGTTTGGCGCCCAGTCCGGTGCCGACCATGATCGCCGTCGGCGTCGCCAGCCCGAGGGCGTCCGGGCAGGTGATGACCACGACGGTGATCGCGAACAGCAGCGCGGCCTGGACCCCCGCCCCGACGCCCCACCACACCAAAAACGTTGCGGTGCCGCCCAACAGCGCAACCAGCACCAACCAGAACGCGGCCCGGTCAGCCAGCCGCTGTCCCGGCGCCTTGGAATTCTGGGCCTCCTGCACCATCGCCACGATCTGCGCCAGCACGGTGTCCGACCCGACCTTGGTGGCCCGCACCCGCAACGTGCCGGTGGTGTTGATCGAGGCCCCGATCACTTCCGAGCCCACCGCCTTGGACACCGGCAGGCTCTCCCCGGTGACCATCGACTCATCGACTTCGGAGGCGCCGTCCTCGACGGTGCCGTCGACGGGGATCTTGGCCCCCGGCCGGATCAACAGCAGATCCCCGGCCACCACCTCGGCGGTGGGCACTTCCACGGGTTCTCCGTCGCGCACCACGACCGCCATCGGGGGTGCCAATTCCAGCAGGGTGCGGATCGCCTCGTTCGCCCCGCCGCGGGCCCGCATCTCAAACCAATGGCCCAGCAGCACAAAGGTGGCCAGAACCGAGGCGGCTTCGTAGAACACCTCGCCGCCGCCGGTCAGCGTCACCACCACGCTGTAGAGCCATCCGGCCCCGATCGCGACGGCGACGAGCACCATCATGTCCAGCGTGCGGGCCCGCAGCGCCCGCCATGCGCCGTCGAAGAAGATCCACGACGAGTAGAAGATCACCGGCAGGCTCAACAGCAGCGAGAAGACATCGTCGCGCAGGCCGAACGGGGCCGGGAGCCGGAAGCCGAGCATGTCGCGGCCCATCGGGGAGAACAACATGATCGGGATCGACAACACCAGCGCCACCAGGAACCGGTTGCGCATGTCAGCGACCATGGCCTGCATCGACATCCCGCCATGACCGCCATGACCCATCACGTCGTGCGGCGAGGGCTGCCCGGCCTGCCCGTGCGGGTGGCCGCCGGCGCCCCCGGAGGGGTGCCCATCGTGACCGCCGTGTGCCTGGCCCGCCGGATGCCCCCCGGCGTGGACCGGCTCGCTCATCGGCTCACAGACGTGATCGGGTACCGAGCGGCCGGCACAGTGAAACCCGCAGTCACGCACCCATCCCGACAACTCCGCGACCGAGGTGACCTGCGGGTCGTAGACGACCGTCGCGGTCTGGTTGACCGCATTGGCCTGCACCGAGGTGACCCCCGGCCGCCGGGCCAGCGCCGACTCGACCACGGCCCCGGAGGTGGCCCAGTGCAGGCCGCCGACGTCCAAAATCGCGGTCGACGTCATCGCCCGAGCCCGACTCGGCGACCCCGGCCCAACCGGCTTTGCACCCCTGTTTCCCGGCGGCATCTGTCCTCCCTCACTGCGACGGCGTTCACTGCGACGGCGCGGAGCTGATGTACTGCCTCACGCCTCACTCATCAGCTTTGCCTCCGCGGGTATGGCCTCCGTCAGGTTTTGACAAACATTCGATGAAGAAAACACCCGGACCGGCCAACACCGCTGCGCCCGTCGCCGGCCACAGCGGTACACGGCAACAACTACTAAGAACGATAGTAGTCATGGCGGCCTGCGGGGTGTAGCGTGAAATTGGCCGCGCCGATGGCGCATTCGTTGGAATGCCTACCGCCGGCTCGCGGTCAGAACCGCAGTTTTGCATCGACACGGAGTGATCAACGATGGCGAAATACCTACCGATATACGGGATCGTCGCGGCGGTGGCGGTGATCGGGGCGGTCCTCTTCGGAGCCACGGCCTCCACGGTCATCATCGCTGTTCTGCTGCTGGCCTGCCCGGCGATGATGTTCATGATGATGGGAATGGGCGGCCATGGCCACGGGTCGGGCAACACCGGCCCGGCGCAGCACGGCGTCGATGAACCGCGGGCGGCGGGCAGCGACTCGGTGACATCAGACGGTCACCGGCCGCACGACCGCCCCGTGGAACTCTGAGAACCGCGCCGCCGCCCACCGCCCGCGCTGGGCTGGGCGGGCATTGTCGGATGACCCGGTGACGGCGCACAGCGACCCCCGTCGACCGCGGATCGGGGGACGGGGGGCTGTTGCCGGGCTGGTTGGCGTCGTCGTCGCGGCCGCGGCCCTGCTCGTGGCAACCAGCAGGGGTGAGGCCGACCCCGATGACGTCGACTGCAGCCACGCCAAGTGCGTCGCCCTGACCTTCGACGACGGCCCCACCCCCTTCACCGACCGACTTCTGCGCGTCCTGGCCGACAACGACGCCAAAGCCACCTTTTTTCTGATCGGCAACAAGGTCACCCGCGATCCGGGCATCACCCGGCGTATCGCTGAGGCCGGCATGGAGATCGGCAACCACAGCTGGGAACACCCCAACATGACCACCATCTCCGAAGGGGAGATCCCCGCCCAGCTCAGCAGGGCGAGTGCGGCGATCAGCGCCGTGACCGGCCGTCAGCCGCGGTTATTCCGCCCCGCTGGAGGGCTGTCCAACGACGCGGTCCGCGCCGAGGAGGGCCGGCAGGGATTGTCCGAAATCCTCTGGGACGTCATCCCGTTCGACTGGATCAACGACTCCAACACCGCAGCCACCGTCTACATGCTCACCACGCAGATCAAGCCCGGCTCCGTGGTGCTGATGCACGACACCTACTCCAGCACCGTCGACATCGTCTACCAGTTCCTGCCCGTGCTGAAGGCCAACGGCTACCACATGGTCACCGTCAGTCACCTGCTCGGCCCACGCAGCCCGGGCACCAGCTACGGCGGCCGGGAAAACGGACCGCCCGCCAATGACATCACCTCCATACCGGCCTCCGAGATTCCGCCGCTGCCGGCCACCCCGTCCCCCAAACCGGCACCCAACCTCCCGATCACCGATATCCCCGGCCAGGATCCGGGCGGCCCACGATGACCAACGCGGCCGCCGCACTACGCCGCAGTGGTGTGCGACGACTACGAACGAAGCAGCCGGGCAATGGCGGCGGTGGCCTCGGCGAGCTTGGCCTGCGCGTGGGCGCTGTCGCCGGCAGCAGCGGCGTCGACGACACAGTGGCCGATGTGATCGGACAGCAGGCCCAGCGCAACAGCCTGCAGAGCCTTGGTCATCGCCGACACCTGCGTGATGATGTCGATGCAGTACTGCTCTTCTTCGACCATCCGCTGCAGGCCGCGCGCCTGCCCCTCGATGCGGCGCAACCGCGCGAGATAGTCCTGCCGGGACCGGATGTATCCCTGCCCAGCTGCGTCGGACTCCGCGCTCATCACCCACCCTCCCGGTTCGGGGATGTCTCCCCACCGAAACTACCCGGGCCGACCCGGGACAACCTGACCGGTGAGGCGCGCGCACGCACAGTGCGGCGGAAGACAGCACGGGACATATACCCCATGGGGGTATACACTGTGGGGGTGGCCCCCGCGGGGCGCACAGGAGAAAGGGAGAGAAATGACTGTGACCATCTACAACGTCAAGGGCATGACCTGCGGGCACTGCGTGTCCACGGTGACATCGGCGGTGGGTGCCGTCCCAGAAGTGAGCGATGTGGAGGTCGATCTGGCCGCCGGTACGGTCACCGTGTCCGGGTCAGCGTCTGAACAGTCTGTGGCGCAGGCGATCTCGGAATCGGGCTACGAAGTCGACGCGGCGGGCGGCACGACGGCGCTGCCGCTGAACACCTCGGGTGGCGGCTGCGGGTGCGGCTGCGGGTGAACCGCACCGCAGTGGAGGTCAACCCGGTGCGCCGGTCGTCCCGGCCGATGTCTGACTGAGAGGGAAGTGTCCACGATGACGACCCAGGTGAGCTCCTCGGAAAAGCCGTTGAGCGCGATCGAACTCAGCATCGGCGGCATGACGTGCGCGTCGTGCGCGGCCCGGATCGAAAAGAAGCTGAACCGGATCGACGGGGTGAGCGCCACGGTGAACTTCGCCACCGAGAAAGCCAAAGTCGCCTTCCCCGACACCGTCACCCCCGACGACCTCGTCGCCGCCGTCGAGGCCACCGGCTACACCGCCGCACTGCCTCCCGCCGCGCACGACACCCCGCCCGAGCAGGAGCCCACCGAACCCGACGACGCCGCCGCTTGGCGGCAGCGGCTGGTGGTGTGCGCGGTGCTGACCGTGCCGGTCGTGGTGCTGTCGATGATCCCGGCGCTGCAGTTCACCAACTGGCAGTGGCTCGCGCTGACCCTGGCCTCGCCGGTGGTGGTGTGGGGGGCGCTGCCGTTTCACCGCGCGGCCTGGACCAACCTGCGCCACGGGGCCGCCACGATGGACACCCTGATCTCGGTGGGGGTGAGCGCGGCGTATCTGTGGTCGCTGTGGGCGCTGTTTTTCACCCATGCCGGCATGCCCGGGATGACGATGAGCTTCGACCTGCTGACCCGCGGCAACGCCGAACCCCACATCTACCTCGAGGTCGCCTCGGCGGTGACCACGTTCATCCTGGCCGGACGCTACTTCGAGGCCCGCGCCAAGCGGCAGTCCGGTGCCGCGCTGCGCGCGTTGCTCAACCTCGGTGTCAAAGACGTCGCGGTGCTGCGCGAGGGGTCGGCCGAAACCCGCATCCCCATCGGGCAGCTCAGCGTGGGCGACCAGTTCGTCGTGCGGCCCGGGGAAAAGGTCGCCACCGACGGTGTCGTCGTCTCCGGCACCTCGGCGATCGACGCCTCGATGATCACCGGTGAGCCGGTCCCGGTCGAAGTCTCCCCCGGCGACAGCGTCGTGGGGGCCACCGTCAACGCCGGCGGGCGCCTGGTCGTGCGCGCCACCCGGGTCGGCGCCGATACCCAACTGGCGCAGATGGCGCGGCTGGTCAGCGACGCCCAGAACGGCAAAGCCGAAGTCCAGCGGCTGGCCGACCGGGTCTCGGCGGTGTTCGTGCCGATCGTCATCGGGCTGGCGCTGCTCACCCTGGCCGGCTGGCTGCTGACCGGACATTCGGTGACCGCGGCGTTCACCGCGGCGGTCGCGGTGCTGATCATCGCCTGCCCGTGTGCACTGGGTCTGGCCACCCCCACCGCCCTGCTGGTCGGCACCGGCCGCGGCGCCCAGCTCGGCATCCTGATCAAGGGCCCGCAGATCCTCGAATCGACCCGCCGAATCGACACCATCGTGCTGGACAAGACCGGGACCGTCACCACCAGCCGGATGACGGTGGCCCTGGTGCACTCTGCTGAAGGGGAATCCCTCGCCGAGGTGCTGCGCCTGGCCGGCGCGCTGGAGCACGCCTCCGAACACCCCATCGGGCAGGCCATCGCCGCCCACGCCGCCGAACGCGAGCCGCTGGGTGAGGTCGAGGGCTTTGAAAACCATGGCGGCCAAGGCGTGTCCGGGGTCGTGGACGGACACGCCGTGCTGGCCGGCCGGTACAGCTGGCTGCGCGAGCAGTGGGCGCTGCGCGCCCCCGAACCACTGCAGCAGGTCGTCGACGCCGCCGAAGCCCAGGGCCGCACCCCGGTCTGGATCGCCTGGGACGGCCAGATCCGGGCGGTGATCGTGGTCTCCGACACCATCAAGGACACCTCGGAGGAAGCGGTGGCCGAACTGCGCGAACTCGGTCTGCGCCCGGTCCTGCTCACCGGCGACAACGCCCGCGCCGCCCGCAGCGTCGCCGAGCAGGTCGGCATCGAGGAGGTCATCGCCGAAGTGCTCCCGGCCGGCAAGGTCGAGGTCATCAAGAAATTGCAGGACCAGGGCCGCGTGGTGGCGATGGTCGGCGACGGGGTCAACGACGCCGCCGCCCTGGCCCAGGCCGACCTCGGGCTGGCCATGGGAACCGGCACCGACGTCGCCATCGAGGCCTCCGACCTCACCCTGGTGCGAGGCGACCTGCGCGCCGCACCCGACGCCATCCGACTGGCGCGCGCCACCCTGCGCACCATCAAGGGCAACCTGTTCTGGGCGTTCGCCTACAACGTGGCCGCGCTGCCCCTGGCGGCCGCCGGCCTACTCAACCCACTGATCGCCGGTGCGGCGATGGCGTTCAGTTCGGTGTTCGTCGTCACCAACAGCCTGCGGCTGCGCCGATTCACCCCCACCCGGTAAAAGGAGGTCATCGGTCCGGCGGCATCGCCGCGACCACCCGGGCCACCCGCCCGGTGTCGGCGGCGGTCCAGCCCGGCGGCGCCGCGACCGCGGCCAGCGCATCGGGGATCAGGTCGTCGTAGTTGTGCCCGTAGCCGGGCGGTTGGGATTGCGCCCGCGACAGATCCGCCGTCACCTGCAGGAACGTCACGATCGGATACCACCGCATCGCCGAGACCCGGTCGGCCCCGGCCGGCTCGGCCAGCCAGTCCGGTCGCGACCACACCAACTCCGGGCTCCACCAGACGATCGGGTCGGAGGCGTGCTGCAGGTACAGCACCCGCGGCGGCGGCCACGGCCCGCTCTGGGCATGGGGCGAACCTGCCTGCGGGACAAGCAGATTCGCCCTGTTCGAGGCGAACCGGACGATCAACCCACCGGCGTAGGTGGGCAACACCTCGGGCGTGGCAGGGTCACGGCGGTCCTCGATCTCCCGCCAGAGCGGGTTGGAGTTCGGCGGCCCGACCAACAGGGCTCCGTCCACCGAGGCCCGCAGCTCGTTGAGGGTGCCGAAGGCGGCCTCCACGGACTGCGATCCCAGGCTCTCCCCGTAGACCACCAACCGGGGCCGGTGCTCGGCAGGCAGCGCCGACCACCGCTGGTGCACGGCGCGGATCAGCGCCCGGCCCGCTTCGGCGGCGGCGGCGCGGTCAACGAGAAATGAGATCCAGCTCGGCAGAAACGAGTACTGCATCGCCGCGATGGCCGAGTCGCCGTGGTACATCAGCTCGATGGACTGCGCGGCGACCGGGTTGACCCACCCCGTGCCGGTGGTGCCGGCCACGACGAGGATCCGCCGCTGCCAGGCGTGCGTGCGGTCCAGCTCGTCGAGGATGAGCTGCACGCGGGCCGCGGTGTCCGGCGTGGACTGCAGACCGGCGTAGACCCGCACCGGCTCGCGTGCCGGGACACCGGTGATCCTGCCCAGCTCCTCCGCGTTCAGGGCGCCGCCGACGAACGAACGCCCCTGCAGGCCAAGGGTTTCCCACCGCGCCGACGAGGCCGGGCTGCCGGAGCGTTGCGGCGCGAGTGGCGCGGCGATCCCCGGCCGGGTGCCGTTGTTCTGCGCGCCGAAGACTCGGTGGGCGAGCTCTGAGCTGCCGGTAAGGACCTCGTTGACGAAGACCGCGACAGCGGCGGCCACCAGGACCGGCGCGACGGCATGGGCGAGGGCGGCCGGCGCGTGCAGCCGGACGATCAACAGCCGCGCAAGCCGGCGCGCCGCCCACCGCAAGGCGCGGGCCACCGCCAGAACAATGACGAAGATCGCGATGCTGATGAGCCCGGTGCGCAGATAGGCAACGGTGACCATCGGCGCCATGCCCATGAGCGCGTCGATGTCGCGCTGCCAGCGGCCGGCCACGAGCAGCGTGGTGGTCACCGTCGCCAGCGCGAGCACGATCCCGATCATGTCGGCTGCCACCTGGAAGCGGCGCTGCTGTGGCCACCAGAACACCCTGGGCTCGATCCACCGCCGCACCGGGAACACCAGCATCAGGCCGGCGCCGTATCCGGTCACGCTCGCGATGCCGCTGACGATGCCCTGGAACACCCAGTCTCTGGGCAGCAGAGACGGACTCAGGCTCCACGCGAAGCAGAACAACGCGAACGCCAGACCGAACAGATCCAACGACATCACCGTGACAGGGCGTCGGGGGCTCTCGGCGCCGGGCTGTTGCACCGGCCTCGGGCACTGTGATGGGTTCACTCACCGACCCTAACCGCGGCCCGCACGCGGCCGTCCCGTGCATGACGCGCTCAGGTGACCGACTCGTGAAGTACCGGTTCGGCGGGGACCTGAAGTCGGCCGCTGCGCTCAAGGCGGTGCAGAGCGTAGGCCGAACCCAGCCCGATCAGACCGAGCACCGCCCAGGTGAGCTGGTGGGCGCCGAGGCGCTCAGCGACCTGGATCAGCGTGCCGGTAGCGAGGTTGCCCAGCAGGATTCCCGTTCCCACGATGGTGTTGTAGAAGCCGTAGTGGGTGGCGACCAGCCGGTTGCGGGCAAGGCCGACCACGGTGTCCATCTCGAAGGGGAACACCGCAGCCGAGCCGAGTGCGAGCAGAGCCGCGGCGATCAGCAGCGCCGCGGCCGCCGCCGCTGTCCCCCACGGTGCCGGACTCGGGACGGCGATGAGGGGCACGAAGGCCAGCGACATCACGAGCAAGCCCACCGTGAGTGATCGGGCCGCGCTCCACCGGACCGCACACCAGCGGGTGATCCGCAGTTGGCCGAACACCGCCACCGCCCCGGAGACGACGAACACCGCCGCGACCAGAATCGAGGCCGGCTGCGGCACTATCTGTCCGGCCTGCAGCGGCAGCGCCAGATACACCTGGAAGGACAGCACGTAGGAGCCTGTCATCGCCGCGGCGAACAGCAGGAAGGACCGGTTGGCGAGCACCGAGCGCCAATCCTGCACGATCGTGGTGGCGGCCTCGGCGGGCCCGCACTCTCGCGCCGGCAGGGCGAACAGCTGCGCCACGGTCAGCACACCGAACACCAGTGCCGCCGCGGCGGCGACGAAGCGGAAGTCCACCGCCATGAACACCAGGCCGACCAGCGGCCCGGCCAGGATCCCGGCCTGGTAGAAGACGTTGAACACCGCGAACGCCTCCACCCGGCGCCCCCCGGCGTCGGCGGCCAGGTAGGCCCGAACCGCCGGGTTGAACAGCGCCCCGGCGAAACCCGTTGCCGCCGAGGCGATCAGCACCGCCGGCAGCGAATGGGCGAACACCAGCAGCCCGAAACCGGCGGTGCGCAAAAGACAGCCGGCCACGATCAGAGGCTTGTAGCCGAGCCGGTCGGCCAGGGTGCCGCCCACGATGAACATGCCCTGCTGGGAGAAGTTGCGCACCCCGAGCACCAGCCCGACCGCCCAGGCCGCCAGCCCGAGCGGGCCGGCCAGGTAGCCGGCCAGATACGGCATCAGCATGTAGAAGCCGAGGTTGATGCCGAACTGGTTGATCATCAGCAGCCGGCTGGGCCAGCCGAAGCTGCGGAACTCCCGCACGGTGTCCACTACCGCACCGCCCCGGTCGGGTTGACGACTGTCGCGCAGCGGGTCCAGGAGTCCACCACAGCCTCGGCGGGATGGGCGATCGTGTGCGGCTCGGTGGCAGGCTCGACACCGAGCAGATCATGGTGACGGCAGTAGTCGTCGTTGTAGACGGTGTCGAAATAGCGTTGCGGGCCATCGGGAAAGACCGCGGCGATGGTCGCGCCCGGCCGCGACGTCCGGGCGGCCCAGCCGGCGACCAGCGCTACCGCCCCCACACTCCACCCTCCGGTGGCGAAGTGGCTGGCGGCCAGGTTCCGGCAGGCCCACACCGCCTCGGCCGGAGCCACCCAGTGCACCTCGCTGAACGCCCCGTAGTCGACATTGGCCGGATAGATGCTTGACCCCAGACCCCGCATCAGCCGGGAGCTCGCCGGCTGGCCGAAGATCGTCGACCCGACGGTGTCCACGCCGATCAGCCGCAGCTTCGGGTTGTAGCGGCGCAGGACGCGGGCAACCCCGGCCGAATGCCCGCCCGTGCCCACCGAACACACCAAAACGTCAATCACGCCGAGTTGTTCGTGTAACTCGTGTGCCAGCCCGGCGTAGGCCGCCACATTGTCGGGGTTGCCGTACTGATTCGGATACCAGGCGTTGGGTTCAGCGGCCAGGATCTGAGCCACCCGGTCGCACCGGGCCTGCTGCCATCCTCCCTCGGGATGAGGCTCGGTCACGATGTCGACCTGCGCGCCGTAGGCGGTGAGCATCCGCACGATGATCGGCTCCATCCCCGGGTCGGCCACCAGGGTCACCGGATGCCGGTAGACCATGCCGGCCAACGCCAGCCCCAGCCCCAAGGTGCCGCTGGTGGATTCCACGATGCGCGCCCCCGGGCGTAGCAGCCCACGCCGGCGGCCCTGCTGCACCATGTGCAGAGCAGGCCGATCCTTCATCCCCCCACCGGGGTTGAAGGACTCCAATTTGGCCCAGAAGCCGCGATCCTCACCACTGAACGGGGCGGTGATGCGCAGCACGGGCGTGCGGCCGACCATCGTCGCGGGCCGCTGGTTGCGGCTCAGGTCGTGGTCGGAATGGTCAAACAGGGTCGAACGGGACAAGACAGGATTCATGATGGGTCGCTTTCGCGTCGACGCCGCGCGCAGCGCGGCGGGCTGAACAAGGGAAACGAACACCGGCCCGCCGCACCAGAAGGTGCCGACGGCCTGGCGCTACCCGATCAGCGACGCGAGATACACAAGCGGATCAACAACACCCGACCCGCGACAACACCGGCCCAGAACCTCGGCGGCGCCCGACCCAGCCGGCCTCGCAGCCACCAGTCGCAGCACCCCGACACCCCCGCCAGCAGCACCACGCCCAACATGGCCAGAACCATCCGGCCGCGGGTCCCGGTGATATCGCCGACACCGTCGGGCACCGCGTGATCGGCGGCCTGAATGTGGGCGTGAACCGCAGATGCGCTCAGGTGCCCGGAGGGACCGGCGACGACCACCGGGCCGTCATGGTGCACGGGCAGAACGCGGGTCGCCGCGATGTCCCATTGCGAGCCAAACAGCAACGCCAACAACGCGATCACCATCGCCGCAACGATGTTGCGGCGTGCGGCGAAGCCGGCGTGCACGGTTCTCACAGTGACCCCGATTCTAGACAGCGGATCGGGCCCTAATCGGTGGCGCGGCCGACCTGGCGCCGGGTCGTTACCGCACCGCGATCGGCCCGTCGGGGCCTGCGGGGGAACAAACCGGGTACCCGGCAGACAACCGGTAGGGCTCGATTCCGAGAGACCCTCCGACACAGCGGCCCGAACAGGGCGGAAGGGGGATGTCGGCGATGGCTGACGCCGCTTACGGGCTCTGGCCGTTGGTCATCCTCAACACCCTGCTGTTTGCGATCTTCGCCGCGAGTTTCTTCCATCCCACCACCACGCGCGACTGGCGTGCCATGGGAGCCTTCACCGCGTTCCTGGTGGCGTTGTTCACCGAGATGTACGGCATTCCCCTGACGGTCTATCTGCTCGGCGGCATCTTGGGATCGCGGTTTCCCCTCTTGCGGGACACGCACGCGGGAGGGCATCTGTGGAATGACCTCATCGGCTGGAACGCCGATCCGCACCTGAGCCCTTTTCACTTGGCGAGCTACCTGGCCATCGGCGGAGGATTCTGGCTGATCGCGGTCGCCTGGCGCCACCTCCACGAGGCTGCCCGATCCGGCCGGTTGGCCACTGCCGGCCCTTACCGGCGGGTTCGCCATCCGCAGTACGACGGCTTCGTGTTGGTGATGATCGGGTTCCTCCTGCAGTGGCCCACCATCCCCACCTTGATCATGTTTCCGATCCTGCTGATCATCTATGCCCGCCTTGCCCACAGCGAGGAAAAGGAGATGGCCGCACGCTGTGGAACCGAGTGGGATGACTATGCCCGGCGAACACCGGCGTTCCTGCCGCGCATTGGCCGCGGGACCCGGCACCCCTCCGCGCCGTCGGGGTGAGCGCTATGCCGTACCGCAGGCCGTCAACGCAGTGACGACGGCGAAGGCGCCGGCCACCAGGACGGCACTGATCAGCGCCGCGCCGCACAGCGCCGCCGCCGATCGCGACGGCACCTCGCCGTGATCGCCGGGGCAACTGTGCCGATGCAGCCGCTCCAGGCGCAGTCGGACCGCTTCCCCATCCCCCATGCCCAGTGCGGCGGCGGGCGAGTGGCCTTCAGAGACGACCTGCAGTGCCTGGCGGACACTGGCGCTTCCGTACTGGCGGGCCGCATGCGTGTCGGCGTCACACTCGACGGCGATGCGGATCAGCGACGGAGACAGCCGCATCAACGGCAGCCAACCCATGCCCGCGGCGGCGGCATGTGCCAGCGCCACAAGCAGGTGATGCCCCCGCTCGTTGTGGGAGCGTTCGTGGGCCACCACTGCATCAACAGCGTTGTCCGCCAACCGGTCCCGAACGCCCGTGGTGACCACGATCAGCGGCGGATCACCGGCGACGCTGTAGGCGAGGGGGTCTGCCGCGGGCAACCAGAGCACCGAACCAGGACCTGGTCGAGCACCGGACACCAGCCATGCCAGCTCGGTGTGCCGCGCATGCAGGTCGTGTCGCTGACCGGTGAGGCGGCGCAGTTGCAGTCCCCCGCGAACCACCGCGAATCCCGTCGCGACAGCACTGAGGACGGCGAGCACCGAACCACCGCTGCCGGCCTCGCCGTGATGCTGGATCAGCCAGCATCGGTGCACCATCTCCGCCAGCGCCGGCGACATCACCGCAACGACGGTCAAGGTCACCGCCAGCGCCCACAGCACCAACACGAGCGCCGCATCGACGCCCCGGCGCACCAACCAGAACAGTCCCCGCGGTGCCGCCACGCCCACCAGCAGGCCCGTCAGCGTCCACGCCAGAACCAGGCTCACCGTCGGCGCCGCTCTTTGAGCCCGCGGGTCAACGCATTGGACTCCGCTTCGGTGGCCCCCCGGGCGAAATGCAGGAGCGCGGCGGTCGGATCACCGGTATTCGCCAACAGATCGCGCACCGCGTCGGTGGCCGCCTGGATGCGACTGCGGGTGGCCAGATAGGTGTAGGCCCGTCCTTCGGACTGCCGGCTCAGCCAGCCTTTGCGATAGAGGTTGTCCATCACGGTCATCACCGTGGTGTAGGCGGGCTTGCGGGACGGCTCGAGTGCCTCCACAACGTCGCGCACCCGCACCGCCGTGTCCGAGGCCCACACCAGTTCCATGATCGCCGCCTCCAGTTCGCCGAACCCGTGCACCGGGGCCGAACTGCGCCGGCCGCCGCGGCCCGCGGACTTGGCGGCGCTCATCGCAGCATCCCCGCATCGCCGACAGTGGGTGCCCCAGCACCGGCCGGGGGCACGGGGCACGCCGGCCCTGCCGCCAGACGGGTCCACAACGCCCAGCCGAGCAGTGCCACCGACACCACCGCGACCAGGGGCTGCAGCGGCGCCCACCACGCCAGGGCACCGCTGGCTCCGGCCGCGGCGACGACGAGTTTGTTGCAGACCGGGCAGCCGACGGCCAGGAACGCGGCGATATTGGCCCCCACCCCGACCCGGGCCGGCGACGGCGACGGCACCCTGCTGGGCAGGCCGCGTCGCGGGACGTAGGTCGCTGCCAACAACCCGGTGAGCACCGCCGAAGACACCCACGCGGCATAGCTCCAGCCCGGCGGCGGAGTCATCCTCACATACCACGGGTTGGGCACCAGGGCGCTGGGCACGCCGACGACGGCAGCGACGACGACCCCGGCGGCTACCGCGGCCAGCCACTGGCGCCAGGTCCAACCACGCACTACGGCCATCCTTATCCCACCCGTCCTACTAGCAGACATAGTAGAGGCGGCGACGCTCACTTGCCCAGCGCGCTGCCCTGTTGCCAAATGTTCCATGGCACACTCCAATCCCCGTTCTGCCAGACCTGCAGCGGCTCCCCACCGCTATAGCGAACCTCGACAACATCGCCAGGTTGGGAGAAGTCGAAGAACCATCGGGCGTTGTCGCCGTTGAGGTTCAAACAGCCGTGCGAGACGTTGGTATTGCCCTGGGCCCACACGGTGTCCTCAAGCTCGTGCAGGTAGATACCATCGGTGCTGATGCGGGTGGCCCAGTTGATGGTCTGCTTGTAGCCCAGCCGCGAGTTGATCGGCAGCCCGTAGGTGGAGGAATCCATCACCACGGGATTGGCCTTGTCCATCACCGTGTACACCCCGGGTTGTGTCCAGAAGCTGATGGTGCGGTCACCGATGATCTCGGTGCCCCCCATTCCCATCGAGGTCGGCATGGTTCGCACCAAGCGTCCGTTGTCGAACACGCTGACCTGTTTGGTGATGTCATTGGCAACGGAAATGTGGGAGTCACCGATGCGGAAGCTGACCTCGGCGTCCTCCTGGCCGTAGAGCCCGTCACCGAGCGGCACACCGTAGATGTTCGCCTGCGCGGTGACCACGGTGTTCGGCGCGAAGTACGACGGGGGCCGCCAGTGCGCATTCTGATCGTCAAGCCAGAACCACGACCCCGTCACCGGTGGTGTGGTCCGCACGCTCAGCTGCCGCTCGGCGGCGGCCCGGTCCGGGATCGGCTCGTCGAAGCGGGCCACCACGACCGTGCCCACACCGTAGGTTCCGCCTTCGCGCAGCGCGGCACCACCGGTCGTGGTGAACGAAACTTTCGTCTGGTTGCTCGGCGTCAGCGTCGAAAACCCAAACACCCGAACCAGATCCACACCATCGGTGCCCCGGGCGGTCACCGTCAGCCCGTAGGTTCGGCCGTACCCCAGCGGCACGCCCGGCTTCCACACCAGATTGTCCGGGGTCATCACCCCCGTGATACGCACGCCGCGTTCATTGCGCATGTCGACCCCGACGAGCTGCCCGGCCGTGGCGGTGACGGCCACCGGCGCCAACGGATCCACATCCCGGGTGCCATCGGCCGGAGTGAGCGTGACCGCCGCCGGGATCGGCGGCGCGGCGGTCTCTGATGTCGAGGAGGGCGCCGAGGCGGCAATCTGACCGGCGTGGTGGGCCAATCGCAGGCTGACCGCGATACCGGACAGCAGGATCACCACCAGCACCGCGCCCAGAATCCGCCTCAGTCGGGGCAGGTCCCCCGCCAAGGCAGTTCGGCGGATGGATTTCAACACCACTGACCCACCCCGGCTCATCCTTTTCCCTGACACCCTCACTCTACTAATCTGCATAGTAGATCCCTCACGGGGAGCCTCCCGCCGCTCGATAGGCTTGGGGCGCGGGCCGATACCCGCGCGACGAGGCCCGGAAGGAGTCGCGGTGCACGACAACCCCGACAACCCGGGCGACGACAGCACAGTCCGACCGTCCGCCGGGGTCCGGCACAGCAGCTACTCCGCGGCGGTGCTCACCGCCGCCGGGATCGAGAAGTCCTTCCGGCGGGGCATCTGGCCGTTGGGCGGCCGGCAGCCCGTCCTGAGGTCCATCGACTTGGTGCTGCAGCCCGGGGAGGTTGTCGGGCTTGTCGGGGAGAACGGGTCGGGCAAATCGACCATCATGAAAATCCTGGTCGGGGAGTTGGCTCCGGACGCCGGGAAAGTCACCCACGCCGGGATCGTCGGCTACTGCCCCCAGCAGCCGGTGGTCTACGAACGGCTCACCTGCGACGAGCACATCGAACTGTTCGCCCGCGCCTACCGCATGACCCACGACGCCGAACGCCGTGCCCGCCGCGATCTGTACGCCGCGCTGGGCTACGAGCGCTACGCCAGCACCAGGGCCGATCGGCTCTCCGGCGGCACTCTGGCCAAACTGAACCTCACCCTGGCACTGCTGGCCGACCCGCAGATCCTGCTGCTCGATGAGCCCTACGCCGGTTTCGACTGGGACACCTATCTGCGGTTCTGGGATCTGGTCGCCGACCGGCGCGCCCGCGGCAAGACCGTCCTGATCATCAGCCACTTCGTCGCCGACGAACACCGCTTCGACCGGGTCGTGCAGCTGTGCGAAGGCCGGCTCTGCGACGGCCGGGCGGCCTCACCATGAACGCCAAGAGCCACCAACAATGGCGTCCCCCTTTGCTTCTCACCCGGCGCTTCATCACCGACTACGTGCGCAACCCGGTCAATCTGATCGTTCTGGTCCTGGTGCCGCTGGTGTTCGTGGTGGTCGCGGCCCGATCGCTGGCCGACACCATGGAACTGCTCGGTGGCAGCATCGGACCCGCCCTGCAAACCGTCACCGCGGGCTGGGCGGCCGGCTTCCTCTCCGGTCTGGCGATGTACTTCCAGATCCGCTCGGCCCGGGCCGCCGACCGCCGGCTGATCCTGGCCGGATTGTCCCCGCGGCGGCTCATCGCCGCCCGCGCCGGCACCGGACTGCTGCTGGCCGTTCTGGTCTCGGTGGTGGCGCTGAGCGCCCTGGCACTGCGCACCGGTGTCGCCGAGCCGGGCCGTGTCATCGCCGGCACCCTGATGTTCGCGCTGATCTACATGGCCATCGGATCACTCGTGGGAGCAGCGGTCAGCAACCCGGTCAACGGGGCTGTGGTGATCCTGTCCATCTGGATGGTCGATGTGTTCTTCGGCCCCGCCGGCGGCGGCGGCGACATGCTGCTCTCGCGGTTCTTCCCGACCCATTTCGTCACCCTGTGGATGGTCGACCTGCCCTCCCGGCATGGGGGCCGCCCCGGCGACCTCGGGATCGCGCTGGGCTGGGTCCTGGGCGCGCTGATCGCCGGCGCCGCGGTGCTGGCCGCGACCTCCATCCGCTCACGGCACGCACCGCGCCGGCCCGGACAGTTCGTCACCGCGCTGCGGATGGGCCTGGTCGACCTGCGCCGCAACCCCGTGCTGCTCGTGCTGCTGGCCCTGGTGCCGGCGGTGTTCGTGCTGCTGGCCAAAGCCACCACCCCGGCGCGGATGCTCATCCTCGCGGTCACCGAGAACGGCGTGACCGGCCCTCAGCCGTTCTGGTTTCCCGACGTGCACGCCGGAACCATGGCTCCCATCGCGATCGGATCACTGGCCGCGCTGGCCGGGATGTTCGTCGTCGCCGACGCCACGGCCGGCGACCGACGACTGCGCATCGCCGGGGTCGGCACCGCGGTGGCCGTCGCCGCCCGTCTGAGCGTGGTGCTGGCCGCCGTCGTCGTGATCGTCACCGCCACGATTGCCGTCACCGCAACGGTTTTCAGCGCCCGACAATGGGCGGCCTACGCCGCAGCCAACCTCGGCCTGGGCGCCACCTACGCCCTGATCGGGGTCATCATCGGCCCGCTGTTCGGCCGGGTCGCCGGGGTCTTCATCGCCTTCCTGGTTCCCTTCCTCGACCTCGGCATCGCGCAAAGTCCCATGCTTCGCCCCTCCCCGGCGCCATGGGCGCACGGGCTGCCGGGCTACGGGTGGACCAAAGTGCTCTTCGACACCGGACTCACAGCACACTTCGACCAGCTCTCGCCTCTGCTGGCCGCGCTGGGATGGCTGGCCGGGCTGGCCGTCGTGGCGGCAGCGCTGCTCTGGCGCGGACCCCGTCCCACCACGCATCACGCGAAGACCGCAGCACCGCCGGCGCACCGGCACGGCCCTGAGACGCCTCTGGCTACTGTGGGCCGATGACCAGGCCGTGGACGCTGGAGGGCCTCGCCGCGGCCGCCGACGAACCCGAGGACCGGATTTGTCGCTACGCCGCCGCCGGGCTGCTCCACCGGCACGCCGACGGCGCCTTCGCCGCCGATTCACTGCAGCGATTACGCCTCATCCACTACGCGCGTTCCCACGGATTCGGCGATGAGCAACTCCTGGCCGCGAGCACGGCGCACGGAGACCTCCTGGCGGCGTTTCCCCAACAGCCGCTCCTGGACTCCGCCGCACAAGACCTCCGTCGCATCGCCGCCGAGCTCGATATCCCCGGACCGCTCGTCGATGAACTCGCCCGCATTGTCGACTGGGATCTGCAGTGCGGCAACGATTCCGACGTGGCGGCGCTGGGGGTCATCGCCGAGGCACTGCACAACGGATTTCCCGAGGACGCTCTGCTTCAGCTCGTCCGGGTGTTCGCCGACACGACCGAACGCCTCGCCGACGCCGCGATCCGCACCTTCCACGACTACGTCCACGATCACCTCCGGGCACAAGGACTCACCGGCCCGGCGCGCCACGCCGCCGGTGAACGTTTAGCGACCCCGACCCGACGACTCCTGGAGGAGACTCCGCTCTACCTGTACCGCCGGGCCTACCGGCGCGCCGCCCAGGAGGAATTGCTACGTCACCTCAGAGATGAGCCCACGCCACAATCCGGCGTGCCGGGCGAGGAGCACTCGACCGTGCTGTTCGTGGATCTCGCCGGCTTCACCCCGCTGGCTGCCACCATGGGCGACCTCGCGGCCGCAGAGGTGCTGGGGATCTTCGGTACCACGGTGCGCGACAACGCCACTCGGCATTCGGGTCGGATCGTCAAACAGATCGGCGACGCGTTCATGATGACGTTCACCCGGGCCGCCAGCGCCGTCGAATTCGGCCTCGCCATCAATGGCTTCGTCGACACCGCACCGCAATTCCCGGCCCTGCATATCGGGGCCCACTACGGCGCTGTTCTCTACCGCGACGGCGACTACCTGGGCAGCACCGTCAATCTCGCCGCCAGAGTCGCCTCGGCGGGGATCCCCGGCCAGTTTCTGGTCACCGAGCAGCTTCACCGCGAGGCCGGCGAGCTGCTCGACGCCGAATTCATCCTGCTACCGCCTCGGCGACTCAAGGGCATCTCCGATCCGATCCGACTGCTCGAGGTGCGCGACCGCGGCCGCGCCCATCCCGACAGAGTGACCGACCCGGTGTGTGGCATGCGTATGCGCACCCCCGACGTCGCGTACCGGGTCAACTGGGGGAACTCCACCTACGCGTTTTGCAGTGACATCTGCAGGGCCGCTTTCGAAGAAGCCCCTGAGCGATTCATACCGCCCCCGCCCCAGTGACCGAACCGGCCGACGTCAGGTCCACCTCCCACCCCTGGCCGGCAGTGAGTGTTCGTTCGGCGCCCTCGATGCACACCCGGACCGGTACTGCCGCGCACGGTCGCAGAAAGACCCTGGCGCGATCCCGGCCCAGTTCGACGTCGATCGGCTGTCCTCGATAGCGGAGCATGAAAGTGACGTTCGTGAGTTCAGCAGGAAGAACAGGGTGCAGCAGCAACCTGTCGTCGCGCGTCTCAACGCCTGCGTAGCAGCGCATCACCATATCGGCGGTGCCCGCCATCGCGCCGAGGTGCACTCCCTCGCGGGTCGTACCGCCCTGGGCGTCGGCGAGATCGGCGTGCAGCGCCTCGGCGAACAGCGACCACGACGCCCGCCGGTCGGTGCGCGCCAGAACCCAGGCATGCGCCAGCCTGCTCAGGGTCGATCCGTGGCTGGTGCGGTCCAGGTAGTAGCCGACAGTGCGCGGAATTATCTCGGCGGGAAGGGAGTAGCCGAGATGCTCGAACAGGGCGCGAAGCTCTTCTGCGGAGAACAGATAGAACAACATCAGGACATCGGCCTGTTTGGACAACTTGTAGCGGTTGGTGCTGTCACCTTCGGCTGCCAGGATCAGATCCAGCCGCCCGATGTTGCCGTAACGATTCCGGTAGGCCGTCCAGTCGAACTCGTCCAGCTGGTCATAGCCGTGGAACTGGCTGATCACTCCGTCGTGGAAGTCGATGCGCAGCCGTGAACCCACGCGCCGCCAATGGGTCAGCTCGTCGGACTGTAGCCCCAATCGCCGCCACAGCGCGTGGCAATCCCGCTGTCCCAGCAAGGCCACCGTTTCTTGGGCGCGGGCCAGCACCCAAGCGGTGAGGACGTTGGTGTAGGCATTGGTGCGCAGTCCTTGTCCCGGTGCGTCGGGGTAGCCATCGTGAAATTCGTCGGGTCCCATCACGGCGATGATGTCGAATCGGTCATCGGCGGGGTCGTGGACCGCCCGGCCGGCGAAGAACCGGGCGACTTCGACGATCACCTCGGCGCCGTAGTCGGCGAGAAATCCGATATCAGCGGTTGATTGGTAGTACTGCCAAATGCTGTACGCGACTGCCAGACCCACATGCTGCTGGCGAGATGAATTGTCCGGCAACCATTTGCCATCCCGAATGTTCAGCAGGTACGCGGGGGTCTCCTCGCGTCCGTCGCTTCCCGACTGCCACGGGAACAGCGCGCCGGGCAGCCCGGCGCGGCGGGCGGCTGCCCTCGCTTCGGGCAGCCTTCGATAGCGGATAAAGCAGCAATGAGCGGGTCAGCTCCGGGCACCGCAGGGTCAGCATCGGATACACGAACAGTTCGTCCCAGAACACGTGGCCGCGGTATCCCTCTCCGTGCAGGCCGCGGGCCGGAAGCCCGGCGTCAAGGTCCGCTGATGCCGCCGCAGCGGTCTGGAGGACATGAAAAATGTGCAGGTTCAGAGCCAGTGCGATTGGCGCGTCGGCTGCCAGGCCGATCCCGAAGCGGTCCCACAACTGCGCCCATGCCTGGATGTGATCAGCCAGCAGGGTGTCGAATCCGGGCGCCTCGGCGATGGTGCGTGCTGAGGCCAGGGCAGCCGTTGAGATCCCGCGATCCCTGGATGTGGCGGCCGCCGCGGTTCTCTCCACGCTCAGTGGCCGACCCCGTTGGAGGGCGATGGTCAGCAGGTCAGTTCCATAGTCGCGGTGAAGAATCCGCTCGCGGCCGATGACCGTGCCGGTTTGCCCGACGCGGGTGCGCACTGCAATGGCGATGCCGATCCCGGACTGGCGGGTGCTCACCCGGGCAAGGATCGTCTCGGAGTCGATGCCGGTCGTGCGGATCGGATTGAGGTGGGTGTGCGACAGGTGCCGATCGGCGGCGACGTTCCGGTTGGATACCCGTGCGTTGACCCCCGACTCGACAATGACGGTGCCCGAGAAGTTTTCGGCCTCGACCGTGAACTCCTCGGCCGCCAGCTGTGTTGCGCTCATGCATAGAAGACGGCGGGAGGTGATCCGAAGGATGCGTCCCGATGGGTCACCGTAGCGGTTGATCCTGGTGAGCACACCGCAGCGCACATCGAGTTCCTGGCGGTGGGAAATCATCTGTGCCGACCCGGGCACCAGCGCATCCCCCTCGGGGTGGCGAACGACGAAATGGGTCCAGTCCGGAGCATTGACGAGGTGTTCGGTCTCAGTGGCACGCCCGCCCACGGTGGACCTCACCCTGTTGTACACGCCGGCGAAATACGTTGCCGGATAATGAACATCTCCGGCGCAAGCCCCTGCGGCGGCACCTCGGCTGGCCCAATACCCGTTACCGAGGGTGCACAGCGCCTCCCGGGTGCCCTCCTCCACCGGGTCGAAATGCTGATACACCAGCTTCCACGCGTCCTGGTCGGGAATCTCCGCTCCCCCGCACCATGCCGGCGAGGTTCGCACTCGAGCCCGCGCATGCATCGGCTCGTCGACGATCCTGGTGACCACCTCATCCGCGCCGGCCTGCCGCAGCTGGTCACCGGAGCCGACGCGGTCGACTCCGACAACAAGCCCGAACCCGCCCGTGACGGCTGCGCGGACACCTGCGACGGCATCTTCGAACACCACTGCGTCGCAGGGCGGCACCGACAACCGTCGGGCCGCCTCGGTGAACATCGCCGGATCCGGCTTGCCCGCGAATGACTGGCGCAGCGCATCAGCGCCATCCACACGTACCGTGAACAGCTGCGTGATGCCGGCTGCGTCGAGGACCGCGGCGCTGTTGCGGCTTGCCGTCACCAACGCCGTGGGCACGCCTCGATCGTGTAGGTCGGCCAGCAACTCGCGAGCGTCGGGAAAGACCGTCACCCCCTCGCTGGCCAGCAACTCCTCGAAATTCTGTTGTTTGCGGGCGGCCAGACCGTAGACGGTGATCCGGTCCGGGGCGTCACCGGGAGCACCCTCGGGAACCGCCAGTCCGCGAGCGGCCAGAAACACCCGCACGCCGTCTTCTCGACTACGCCCGTCGACGTGCGCCCGATAGTCGCCGACCGGATCGAACGGCGGAACCCGATGGCGCCCGATCAGCGCCAGCATCTGGTCGAACAGCGCCTTCCAGGCGGCGGCGTGCATAGTCGCCGTGTCGGTGACCACTCCGTCCCGCGGTGGGCGGTGGCGGCCGTGGCGATCGCGTAGGCGCCCGGCCCGGCCAGTCCATATCAAAGATCACCGCGCCGTGACCACTGCGGGTTGTTCAATCTGGCGGATCCGCCGGGCCGCACCCCACCGAACACCACCGTCGCGAACCTGCGTGGCCATGTGGATCGGATACCCGGGCCCGACCCCGCCGATGCGCCGCCCTGCAAGCGGATACCCGACTAGCGGAAGGACTGAGCCGAGGACCCCACCACCATGAACCCCGCCAGAACCAGCACCGCGGCCATGGGGTAACCCAGCAGCAGATCCTGAAGGCCGATGATCTGCCAGCGCCCCAGGTGTGTCAGCAGATGAACCACCCCCATCACCGAGCCGACTCCGACGAGCAGCCACCCCAAGACACGCCGCCGGCGGTCACGGCGGTAGGCGTCGGTGTACAAGGAGGTCTCCCGCACCCGCGGCTTGCGATTGGCTTCCATCAGATCACGACTCCCATAATTACGTATTAACTTAGTACTAACGTAAATAGTAGCTATTTCGGCTCCCAGTGTTCCACGGCACGCCGAGCGGGCATGGGATGATCAGTGCGATGCGGAATCCCGATTCGCCCCACGTCCCCGCCACCGCCGACGAAGAACTGCTCTGCTGTCTTGGCCCGGGATACCCGCACTTCGCCGACAACGACCCCGAGCGGGTGATGCGCATCAGAGATGAGGTCTCCTCCGGCTTCACCGCCTTGGCCTCAGTCTCCAATGCGGTCTCGATTTTCGGATCGGCACGCACACCGCAGGACCACCCGCACTACGGCCTGGCGCGCAGACTCGCGGCCAGCCTCGGCGCCCGGGGATTCGACATCATCACCGGAGGCGGTCCCGGAATCATGGAAGCGGCCAATCGGGGCGCGCGTGATGCCGGCGTGCGGTCCATCGGCCTGAACATCGAGCTGCCCCACGAGCAGCGGGTCAATCCCTACGTCGACCTATCGCTGCATTTCCGCTATTTCTTCGTGCGGAAGCTGATGTTCATCCGCTACGCGTCGGCGTTCGTGGTGTTCCCCGGCGGCTTCGGAACACTCGATGAACTCTTTGAGGCGCTGACGCTCATCCAGACCGAGAAGATCCGCCATTTCCCCGTCATTTTGGCGGTATCCGATCATTGGAGCGGGCTGCAGAAGTGGATCCACTCCCGTCTGCTCGACGGTGGGATGGTTTCTGCCGAGGATGTCGAACTGCTCATCGTCGCCGACGACCCCGACCGCATCGCCGAGACGATCCAACATTGGCGGGCCCGTCAACTGCAGACCTACCACGCACCCGGGTAGGACGCGACCGCGCTATCCGCCGCAGAACAGACCTATCAGTGCCGGCGCGATGACCGTGCCGCCGATGGTCGCGGTCAACGTGATCCGGTGGCCCCACAGTCTCCGGCGATCAGCGCGGCTGGCCAATCGCGCCACCCGGGCCGCGACCGCGGTATCGGCGGCGCCGAGTCGCACCGCGGTCGCAGGGTATTTCGCCAGGCTGGCCAGGCTCTCCACCAACGGTCGAATCCCGTGGCGGCGAGCCGCCGCATCGTCGGCGCACATTTCCAGCAGCCGCCGGGTGGCGGCGACCCCGCCGGTGAACAACGGCAGCCCTGGCAGGGCATCGGCCATCGCGCGCATCACCATGAGCAACAGGTGATGGCGACCCCGGATGTGGGCGTCCTCATGGGCCAGTACCGCGGCCAGTTGCCGACGATTCAGGTGCTGCATTGCCGCGCTGGTGATCACGATGGCGTGAGGACGTCCGGCCACGCAATACGCGGCCGGCTGGCTGGATGACACAACCACCACATTTGCCCGACCGGTGGGGGTTCCGATGATGCGAGCCGAACGGGCGTACTCGCCGCTGCGGTGACGAATGCGTAGGAATCCCAGGACCATTCGCCGCCCAACGAATGCGGTGAGGGCAAGTGCCAGGACGGCGGCACCGGCCGCCGCGGCGGGAACGACAACGACGGGCGGATAGCGCCCTCCGACCAATTCCACGCAGAAGCTGACCGCTGATCCGTCAACGACGCTGCGGGCCACGGCGGACATCACACCGGCCAGGGCGGTCACCCACGCCGCCAGCGCGGTGATGATGGCGATCACCCACGCGGCCACCGACAGGCGCGGCGCAACACCGCGACAGGTGATGCGGTCCAGAACCGGCGGGCACAACCACGTCAGCCCCGCGGCGTAGAGGAGCAGCAACGCCGCAGCGCTCACCGTTGCGCCCCGTCGGCGATCAGGCGCTGCAAGGCTTGTGTCAGCCGGGCGGAATCGTCGGCGCTCATCTGTTGCAGAAAGTGCGTCAGGACGACGTCGGTATCGCCGCCGACCTCGATCGCGGCCCGCATCAGCCCGGCTGATCGCTCCTCGCGGGTCATCGTCGGCCAGTACCGGTAAGCCTTGCCGGCACGGTCGCGCTCGAGCCATTGCTTGCGGTGCAGATTGTCCATCGTCGACATCACCGTCGTGTAGGCGATCTGGCGATCATCGACGAGTTGATCGAAGATCTCACGCACCGTCACCGGCTGACCGTGATTCCATAAGCGATCCATTACGACCGCCTCGAGATCACCAAAACCCCTCTGCTGCAACGCATCTCCTATCGTCACCCGCGGCACACCGGTCGAGCAGACATGCAATGGCGCGCAGTGGTGACACCGTATCCCCGGGTTCAGGAAAGGCCCCTGCGACACCACCGGTACCCGGTGAGCCGTGACCATACCGTGGCCATCTCTTGACGCCACCGCTGTTTCGCGAGTGACCAGAGTGACATACGTTGCGTCTACGTACGTACCTACTACGTAGATAACCCGATCGGCGAAACCACAGGTCTGCCCCCACAGGCCCCTCTGGAAACGCCGTATCACCACAGCCGGCCAAGGTCGGCAGAAAAGGAGCGACCGTGCGTCCCCAACTCTCAATGATCGCCCGTGCCGGTGCCGCGTCGGTCGCCGCAGCGACCTTGCTGATGGTCGGCAACGGAACAGCCGGAGCCACCCACAGCGCGTCACACGGCGCACCGGGCGGGGGCACCTGCCAGACGCGCCCAGGATCGGGTGTGCCCCTCAACAAGCGCGCGCCCGGGTGCCACAGCGCCCCGGGCCACAATTCCACGCCCACTCCCCACCCGGCGCAATCACGCTCGGCGCCATCGCACGCGGGATCGCCCCCAGCGGCAACACCCGGCGCGGCGGCATCGGGCCGTGCGGCGGGCGGCCCCTCAGGCCACCGGAGACGGTAAATCTCGCGCAGGGCTTCGGCCCCCGCAACCGGACTGCGGGGGCCGAAAAGCCCAAGGGCACAACAAATTACACACATGTAATTCTGTGACAGGTGTTACTGATGTGACAGAAGTGATGTACGTTTCGGTGTAGTACGCACCAGCTCAGTACTTGACCTACACGTAGTTACACAGGAAGCAGGGCGGCAGCCATGAGTGGAACCGGAACAAGGCGACGGGGGCTGATGACGCTTTTCTCGGACACCACCGCCACGACGCCCAGTCGCGGAGCCAGCAGGCGATCGGCCATGCTCGGATGCCTGGTGACGGCGGCCTTGCTTCTGGCGCCGGCGTCTCTGGCACGCGCCGAACCCAATGGCAACCCCTGGGATCCGACCCTGCCCCATGTCCTGAGCGCAGGCGCCCCGGGTGACCCCGTCGCGATCGCCAACGCCTCGCTGCAGGCCGGCGCCCACGCCGCACAGGTCACCATGGACATGGGGCATAAGTTCCTGGCCGCGCTGGGCCTGGCCCCCGCAGATGCCAAGCCGGTGCTCAGCGGAAACCGCGTCTACGGCCCGCAAGCCATCGAGTATGTGATCCGGCGCGCCGGAACCCAGATCGGCGTCCCCTACTCCTGGGGCGGTGGCAGCCTCACCGGCCCCAGCACCGGCGTCGACTCCGGCGCCGACACCGTCGGATTCGACTGCTCCGGTCTGACCCGCTACGCATTCGCCGGAGTCGGAGTCCTGCTGCCCCGATGGTCGGGAGACCAGTACAACGCCGGACGCAAGGTCCCGCCGTCCCAGGCAAAACGCGGAGACCTGCTCTTCTGGGGACCCGAAGGGGCCCAACACGAAGCGATTTACCTCGGCGGCGGCCAAATGCTTGAGGCCCAACAGACCGGCGTGCCCGTGAAAGTCTCACCGGTACGGACCGACGGCATGACGCCCTACGTGACCCGCATCATCGAAACCTAACTCCATACTCACACCCCGCCGGCCCGCTCCGGACCCGCCGTCGCCGCCGGGCGCACCTACACCGTTTCTTCACAGAAAAGCGACAGAAAGTCCAGCCACCGCGCCGGGCAATGACGTTGCACCGCAGAAAACGACGGAAGGTTGACGGTGATGACCAGAAATACCCCGATGAGGGCAATCGCAACGCTGACCGCGGCCGCCGGCGTCGGCGTGTCCGCGCTGATGCTCGGCACCGCCGCGCCCGCCCTCGCCGAGCCCACCACCGACTGCAGCGACATGGCCATGCCACCGGCCGGGCCCGACCCCGGCGCCGGCAACCCGCTGACGCGGCCCGGACAGCTCGGCGGCCTCAACCAGGCCCCCCAGAACAACGGCGACATGCCGATGAACTGCCCGCCCATCGGCCACGGCTGACCCGTCCGGCCCGGCCTCGCGCCCGGCGTGCCCAGCGCGTGCGCATATCTTGCAAGGGCCGGGCACGCCGGGTAGCCCCGAGGCGGTGTTCTGGGAACGTTGCGGTGTGCTGTTCAACTCTCTGCCGGACACACCGCCCTCCGACGACGCAAACAACCCGGTCCGCTGCAGGCGTAGGCACAACCGGCACCTCGGCCACCACACCGGCGGCCGCTCGCCCCGGCACGCCCGAGACGCCGATCAAACGGGGTCTTCCGCCCCTACGCACCGCGTGCCAATCACCCAAAGAATCGGTCCGGCTTGCGTCGCGATACGTCGTGGCACTAACGTCCATTTTAGGTTAGGCAACCATAACTTTTGAGGTGGCGCGATGTCGGCAGGACTCCTCAGCGGCCTGTGGGCTGCTGACATCGCTCTGGCCGGACCCCGCGTCTCGGCCCAACTGGTGGGCAGCGGGCTGATCGGACTGCGTGAAGGCCTCGAAGCCAGCATGGTCGTGATGGTTCTGGTGGCCTTCCTGGTCAAGTCAAACCGCCGCGACGCCCTGCGGTGGGTCTGGCTCGGCGTCAGCGGCGCCGTCGCGATGACCCTCGCAGTATTTCTGGGAATCCGCTACGGCGCGTACGGCCTCAGCGGGCTGACCGCCGAGGCGATCGCCGGCATCGCCTCCCTGGTCGCCGTCGCCATCGTCACCTCGATGGTGCTGTGGATGCGCCGCGCCTCGGCGGGGCTGTCCGGTGAACTGAAGTCAGGAATGTCGCGGGCGCTGGAAACCGGCGCGGTGGCCGTGGCAAGCCTGTCATTTCTTGCCGTCGGCCGGGAGGGATTCGAGACCGCACTGTTCATGGTCGGATACGCCGAAGCCGAAACCGTCTGGCCCCTCATCGGTTTGGTCAGCCGCCGCCGCCAGCTGCAGACTTACCAGTCGACGGCCACCTGAGGTGCCGCAGCCGAAACCGGCGGGAAGCCGGATAACGACTGTGAGTCGATTCCGTCGCGCACTCGTTCCCCGCCGATCCGCTGCTAAAGTCGGCGACATCATGCGTGCTGTAGGAGGGCCGGGCAGCGCCAGGCTGTGGGTGGCGATCGGGTTGGCGTTCGTCGTCGCCCTGTTCGCCGCTTCACCGGCTTGGACCGCTGGCCCCGCCTTCGCACCCGCGGACCACCACGTGTCCGCCGACGGCGACCTCGACCATCTCGCCGCGGTGGACCATGAGCACATCGGCGTGGCTGCGATCCAGGGAGATCCGGATTCGGTCGGCGACATCATGGCTTCGCGGGCGCGCACGGCGTTGATCGCGGCGGGGCTGGTGTTCGCCCTGGCCCTGTTGTGGGAGCTTTCACCTCGGTATTCACTTTCTGTCGGCCGTGATCCACCACGGACCCCGCTAGTTGTTCTCACGGGCCAGGATGTTCTGGCCCGGCTTTGCATCGCTCGCCGCTGATCGGATAGGCGCAGACCGAACACGTCCCTGCACAAGGGGGTGTTCCGTCGGTGACTGCCGTCCAGTTCAGCGGCCGCGCATTTGGATCGCGGCCTGTCCGAGGAAGCGAATCCCCTGATGACATCTGTTCTTCCCGTTCACCCTTTGCACCCTCAGTTGGATCGGCCGGACCCCACCGGCACCCTCGCAGCGACGGTCGGCGTCACCCCGGTGCTGCGCGTCGCTGCCCCCTTCACCGATGACGAACGGGGGTTTTGGGCCAAGTTGGAGGGGTTCAACCCCGGCGGCATCAAGGACCGATCGGCCATGCACATGGTCGCCCGAGCAAAAGCTCGGGGTGACCTGCGCCCCGGGGCCCGGATCATCGAGTCCAGCAGCGGCACACTAGGTCTGGGCCTGGCGCTGGCCGGCATGGTGTACCGGCACCCGGTCACCGTAGTAACCGACACCGGGCTGGAACCGATCATCGTCCGGATGCTGTCGGCCTACGGCGTTCAGGTCGAGCAGGTCAACGAACCGCACCCGCAAGGCGGCTGGCAACAGGCCCGCCGCGACCGGGTGGCCCAGTTGCTGGCCGAGGACCCCGAGGCATGGAATCCCGACCAGTACAACAACCCCGACAACGTCTCGGCATATCGCGAGCTGGCCCTGGAGATGCACGCCCAACTGGGCCGCATCGACGTGCTGGTGTGCTCGGTGGGCACCGGCGGCCACTCA
>Ga0209607_1000341_pt1 | contig 42400 bp, 31 predicted proteins | sample AD_UKC117_MetaG_FD_184413 | JGI IMG/M metagenome (GOLD analysis project Ga0209607, IMG submission 184413) | Active sludge microbial communities of municipal wastewater-treating anaerobic digesters from Hong Kong - AD_UKC117_MetaG (SPAdes)... | ecosystem: Engineered > Bioreactor > Anaerobic >... | reverse complement strand
ACTGCCATGCCGTCGCCGCCGCCCAGCACGGCCACCTGGCGCGGCGCGCCGAAGGCGCTCATGGCCGGGTGCACCAGGGCCTCGTGGTAGCGGTACTCGTCGCGTTCGGCGAACTGCAGGTTGCCGTTCAAAAAGAGCCGGTAGCCCGCGCGCCCCTCGCCCGGGTGGTGGGTGACGACGATGCGCTGGTAGGGCGTGGTCTCGGTGATCACCGCGCGGTCGGCGTAGAGGTGGTCCTCGGCCAGCGTGGTCACGCGCTCGGCCAGCGCAAAGGCCACCGCCAGCACCGCCAGCACCCCCAGGCAGGCGGCCAGGTGCGCGCCGCGGCGGCGCAGCTCGTGCCGGAACAGCCACAGCGCCCACAGCGCCACCAGCGCGTTCATCAGCCCGAACAGCAGCCCCGTGCGCACCAGCCCCAGGTGCGGCGCCAGCAGCAGCGGGAAGGCCAGGCTGACGGCCAGCGCGCCCAGGTAGTCGAAGGTCAGCACCTGCGACACCAGCTCCCTGAGCCGCACGTTGCGCCGCAGGATGCGCATCACCAGCGGAACCTCGAGCCCCACCAGCGCGCCCACCGCCAGCACCAGCCCGTACAGCGCGAAGCGAAAGCCGGACGGCGCCCAGGCGTTGGCCAGGTACAGCAGCAGCGGCATCAGCCCGCCGGCCAGCGCCACCAGCAGCTCGATGCGCAGGAAGTGCGCCGGCAGCTGGCGGTCGAAGAAGCGCGACAGGTACGAGCCGATGCCCATCGCGAACAGGTAGGTGCCGATCACGGTGGAGAACTGCAGCACCGAGTCGCCCAGCACGTAGCTGGCCAGTGCACCCGCCACCAGTTCGTACAGCAGCCCGCAGGCGGCGATCACGAACACGCTGGCCAGCAGCGCCACTTCCACGGCCTGCGGCCGGCCGGCGGGAGCATCAGCGGGGTGGTTCAGCGGTGTGGGGATGACGTCGGGCACGGTGGCGGGAGCTGGGCGCTTGGGCGCGCCGATGCGCGGACTGTAACGTGATGCCGGAAGCGCCGAAGATTGCTATGAAATAAATAGCTGTCTGCGCCCGTCATTCTTGGGTTGGAGGCCAATTTGGCCACAAATCTGGTGCAGCACCTTCAGGCCTGCCGCACGGTCTTCAGGTCGGGAAATCGCACTTCGCCAGCGCCGCGCGCAGCAGATCCAGCCGCGGGTGCACGTGGCTGGCGCGGTACAGCAGCCCCACCGAGCCGCTGGGCAGCCGATGGCGTATGTCCAGGCAGGCCACGCGCTGCGCGTCGGTGGACAGGGCCAGCGACGCCTTGGGCACGGCGCTCACGCCCAGGCCGGCCGCCGCCAGCTGCAGGTTGGTCAGCGGGTTGGCCGATGTCACCCGCGCCACCGGCGGCGCCAGCCCGGCGCGGGCGAAGGCGTCGTCGATCACCCGGCGCAGCAGCACGCCCTCGGGCGGCAGCACCCAGGGCTCGCGCGCCAGCACGTCCCAGCCGATGCGCCGCTGCCGCGCCAGCGGGTGCTGCTGCGCCACCACCACCAGGTACGAGGCCTCGTGCAGCTTCTCGAACGCCAGCTTGCGCGCCTCGCTGGCCGCGATGTCCGGGGTGTAGGTGGCCAGCACGGCGTCGAGCTGGCCGTCGATCAGCGCGCGCAGCAGCGCGGGCACGCCGCTTTCCGGCAGCGTGATCTGCAGAGTCGGTGCCAGCTCGGTCAGCCGCAGCAGCAACTGCGGCACCACCGTCAGCGCCAGGAAGGGCGGCGCGCCCAGGCGCAGCAGCATTGCCGGCGGCTCGGCGCTGGCCTCGCGGCCGAGCCGCTCCAGCTCGTCCAGCAGCAGCGCGGCGCCGTGCAGCACCACGGCGCCAGCGGGCGTGGGCGCCACCCCGCGCGCGCTGCGCTCGAACAGCGGCCGGCCGAACGACAGCTCGATCTCCTTGAGCATCTTGGACAGCGAAGGCTGGGTCAGGCTCAGCGCTTCGGCCGCGGCGTGCAGGCTGCCGTGGTCGCGCAGCGCCACCAGCAGCTGCAGGTGGCGGAAGCGCAGGCGGCTCGCCAGCCGCCGCAGATCCTGCCCTGATGATGCACTTTGGCTATCCATAGATGCCAATTTATCAGTTTCTGGAATCATGCGGGCGGCCTAGACTGCACCCACAACACCCTAGGAGACAAGCATGCAACGACGCACCTTCTGCGGCAGCCTGGCCGCGCTGACACTTCCCGCCGGCCTGGCCTGGGCCGCCGACGCCTACCCCAGCCGCCCGGTGCGGGTGATCGTGCCGTTCGCCGCCGGCGGCGGGCCGGACGTGATGATGCGCAAGATCGCCCCCGGCCTGGGCGAGGCGCTGGGCCAGGCCATCGTGGTGGAAAACAAGGTGGGCGCCGCCGGCGTGCTGGCCGCCCAGTACGTGGCGAGCCAGCCGGCCGACGGCTACACGCTGCTGCACGGCGCCATCACCCAGCTGGTGCAGAAACTCCTGCAGCCGAGCCTGAAGTTCGACCCCATCAACGATTTCGTGCCCATCACCCTGACCTCCGCCGCGCCGGCGGTGCTCACCGTGGCGGCCGATTCGCCCTACAAGAACCTCGACCAGCTGGTGGCCGCGGCCAAGGCGGCGCCGGGCAAGATGAACTACAGCTCCGGCGGCATCGGCACCGGCGCGCACCTGGCCGGCGCCACGCTGGCGGCGCTGTACGGGCTGCAGGTCACGCACATCCCGCTCAAGGGCTCGGTGGAGATTCCCACATCGCTGATCCGCGGCGACACCCAGTTCGCCTTCCCGACCGCCGGCACGGCGGTGCCGCAGGTCAAGGGCGGCAAGCTGCGTGCGCTGGCCGTCACCAGCGGCAAGCGCATGACGGCCCTGCCCGACGTGCCGACGCTGTTCGAGCTGACCAAGGACCCGCTGACGGTGCAGGAATCCTGGTCCGGCTTCTGGGCTCCGGCCAAGACACCGCCGGAGGTGATCCACAAGGTGTTCGCGGCGGCGATCAAGGCGGTCCGGCAGCCGGGCGTCGAGGAAGCCGCCACCAACGCCGGCAACGTGATCGAGGTGAGCGAAAGCCCGGCCGCCTACGCCGCCTTCATGCGCAGCGAGAACGCCAAGTGGGCCGAAATCGTGCGCAAGGCCGGTCTGGCCACCAGCTGAGGAACACGCTCATGGCTCTTCCCCTCCAGGGTGTCCGCGTGCTGGATCTGTCGCACGTGATCGCCGGGCCCATGGCCTCGTTCTACCTGGCGCAGCTCGGCGCCGACGTGATCAAGATCGAGTCGCCAGCCGGCGGCGACGTGATGCGTGCCGCAAAAAGCCCGGCCGACGTCGCGGCGGGCGACACGCCCAGCGGCTTCACGGCGCTGAACGCCGGCAAGCGCTCGTTCTCCGTCGACATCCGCACGCCCGAGGGCGCCGCCCAGGTGCGCGCGCTGGCCCGCACGGCCGACGTGTTCATCGAGAACTTCCGCCCCGGCGTGGTGGCCAGGCACGGGCTGGACGAGGCCGCCATCCGCGCCGAGCGGCCGGACATCGTCTACTGCTCCATCTCGGCCTACGGCCAGCTCGGCGAATGGTCGGGGCGCGGCGCTTACGACCACGTGGTGCAGGCGCTGACCGGCATGATGATGATGTCGGGCGACAGCGCCGACGCGCCGCCGCTCAAGGTGGGCTTTCCGGTGATCGACGTGGCGGCCGGCATGCTGGGCGCGCTGTCCGTGGTGTCGGCGCTGTTCCGCCGCATGCACGACGGTCAGGGTGCGCGCATCGACACCTCCATGGTGCAGGCCTCGCTGATGCTGATGTACCCGAACGCCAGCACCTTCCTCACCCACCAGGTGGAGCCGCAGCGCGTGGGCAACCGCGGCTACACCGGCAGCCCCACCGCCGACACCTACCGCTGCGCCGACGGCTGGCTGGCGACGGCCGCCAACACGCCGGCGCAGTTCCGCAAGCTGACCCGGGTGCTGGGCATGGAAGCCCTGTGCGAAGACGGCGAGGCGCTGGACCTGGCCGCGTTCAACGCGCCGGGCGGCGGCTTCGTGGTGGCGCGCGACCTGGAAGGCGTGCGCCGGCGCTTCCGCGAGGCCTTCGCCACCCGCTCGGCGGCCGACATGGAAGCGCAGCTGAACGCCGTGGGCGTGGCCGCCGCGCGCGTGCGCCGCCTGGGCGAGTTCCTGGCCGAGATCGACGGCGGCCAGCAGCTGCCGCTGCCCTACCGCAGCTACGGCGAGGCCGGCCGGGGGGGCACGCGCACGCCGGGGCTGGGCTTCAGGTTCCTGGGTGAACAGATGGAGCGGCCGGACGGCGCACCCAGCCTGGGCGAGCACAACCAGGCCCTGCTGGCGGAACTGCACGCCGCAGCAGCAGAGGCGACGCCGGCGCCTGCGGTGGCGACGACGCCGACTTGACGGCGCGCGTCGGTACAGGGTTGTCGTAGCCGGGCTTGCACTGGCTGGCAGCAGACACCGAATTTTTAAGTCTTTTAGGCCTGCAGCCATTGCGTGGCGGGCGCAGGCGGCTATTGAAAATGCAGTTGCTTTGGAAGCGCTGCAAGCCGGGATGTGCGCCCGGCGGCGCACCTACTTTTCTTTGCCTCGCCAAAGAAAAGTAGGCAAAAGAAAGGCGACCCCGCTTGCCGTGTCCCTACGCTTCACTGCGGGCAGCCTGCGATGCTCGGTCGTGGGGCGGCGCTGCGGAACTCGCTGCGCGCTTGCAGCGCTCCGCTCGAACAGCCGCAGCGAGTCAGAGCACGAAGCGCGGCCATCCTTCGGTGGCCGCGCCCGCCCCACGCCCTGCGCTTCTCGGCACGGCCAGAGGGGATTGGGGGAGAGGACGGGCCATCGCTTCGCTCGGCCCCGGAACAACCACAGGCCGCGCGTTCCAAAACTGGCGCTCTCAGAAGGCCGCGGGGCAGGCCCAGCCAGCGAACGCCGTGGCCGGGCCTGTACCGGCCAGTGGCGTTGTCCCCCCTCGCGAAGCAAGAGGGGGGAAGGCGCCGAAGGCGACTCAGGGGGGTGTTCCCGATCCCAACGCCGTGCTCGGGCTTGCACCGAGCACTGGCGTTGTCCCCCCTCGCGAAGCAAGAGGGGGGAAGGCGCCGCAGGCGACTCAGGGGGGTGTCACCTACTGTTTTTGAACCGCGCCAGCGCAATCATCAGCGCGCCCGCGCCCAGCGTCTTCACCAGCTCGGGGTGCTCGGCGTAGAAGCTGCCGATGCGGTCCATCAGGCCGGGTTCGGCCTGCTCGGCGGCGTTGGTCACGTCGCGCACCTGGGTGGGGCTGATCTGGCTGGCCTTGGTGGCGTCCACCATGGGTGTGTCCAGGCCCTCGTGGCCGGCCAGGGCGCCGCCGGCCACACCGGCCAGCGCGCCGGCACCGAACTTCTCGGTCAGCATGTTGATGAGGTCGGCGCGCTGCTGGGGCGTGGCCTGGGCGAACAGCTTTTCCAGCGTTTCGCCCAGCGAGGGCGTCTGGTCGGAGCGCAGGGCGTCGGCCACGCCGCGGCCGAGGTCGTCCTTGGGCGCCTGGCGCGAGAACTGGTCCACGTGGTTGGGGTCCGGGCTGGCGGCGCCGGCGAGGATCTGGCTGAGGTTGTCGAGCAGGCCCATGGTGCGGTTTCCCTGAAAGAAGAGGAGCGGAGCCGGGCATCGTAGCCCGCGCCCGTGACAAGGCAAGCGCGGGGGCCCAAGTCGGGCCGGCGTCCTACAGGCGGCGCCGGTTCAGCCGTGGATGGCGGCGGCGACGATGATGGAGATGCCCAGGCACATCGCCGCCACCACCAGGGCGAGCGCGCGGTTGTGCTTCTCGATGATCTCGGCCCACAGGTCGTAGGGCGTGATCTTGTCGATGATCAGAAAGCACAGCCAGAACAGCAGCACGCCGACGAGGGCGTAGACGATGGAGCCGACAAACACGGCCGGCCGTAGCCATTCAATGCCCATGGGAAGAGCCTCCTTGCAGGTGATGCGAGTGTGTCACTTGTGGCCTCCGCCGGTGCTGAAGCCGCCGAAGGAACCGCCGCCGGTGCGCACGCCGCTGCCGCCCGAGCTGGAGCTGATCAGCCACAGCAGCAGGAGCACGACGAGCAGCACGATGATGATGGTGACCACGCTGACGCTGCGCGCCGGCGTGAAGGGGCCGGCGTCCGCGCGCATGGCCGAGCCGCCCGACGGGCTCAGCCCGAAGGCCTTGGCCACCACGGCGTAGGCCAGCTTGCTGCCGGCCGACCAGGTGAGCTCGTTCGGGCTCTGCTCCAGCGAGAGCAGCCGGTCGCCCGCCGCGAAGTCGCGGTTCTGCGTGACCTGGCCGCGCTGCACGCGCCAGTAGAACTCGCCCAGCGCGTAGGTGGTCTCGGCGCGGTAGGCCCACTGCAGGCGGTAGGTGGCGCCGCCGTAGCGCGCGCTCTGGCCGCCGGCGGCCATCTCCGGCGCGCCGGTGGTGGGCCGCACGAAGCTCCAACCCTCTTCCGAATCGACCAGGAAGGCGAAGCCCTTTTTTGCGTTGTAGAGCAGGTATTCGCTCCAGCCGAAGCTTTCGTCGTCGCCGGGCGACTGGCCCATGCGGTGCTGGAAGCCCACCACCTGCCAGTGGATGCCGTCGAGCTGGCCCATCTTGCCCAGCGCGATCGCCGGGCGCACCGGCTCGTCCTGCAGGGCGTGCTTCAGCTCGCCGGCCACGCCCTGGCTGAGGTCGATCAGCGCGTTGCACTGCGGGCAGGTGATGCTCTGGCTGCTCTCCAGCTTCACTTCCACCGGCGAGCCGCAGTTGGGGCAGGTGAGCTGCCGCCCGCGCCCCTGCGCGGCCGATTCGCCCTTCAGGCCGCGCATGTTGAGGTCGGCCAGCTCGACCGACCGGCCCAGGCTCAGCTCCGGCGGCTGGCTGCCGTAGTCGATGCTGAGCACGCGCGCGGCCGCCACGTCGCCGCCCTGGCTGCGCAGCTCCACCACGGAGAACTCGGCGCCCAGATCGGGCATGCGCGGCAGCTCGCCCTCGGCCGACAGCAGGGCCACGCGCTGGCTGGAGGTGACGGTGTAGCGCTGCCCGCCCACCGTGGTGCTGTTGCCGACGCTGAAGCGGTCCGCCGCCGGCACTTCCAGCTGGCCCTGCACCGGCCGGCTGAACACGTAGGCGCCGTTGTCTTCCGACAGCCAGGCACTGCTGCCGTCCGAGAGCAGCGCGTGCCATTCGCTCCAGGTGCCTTCCGGGTAGCCGTACTGCAGGCGGCCGACCAGGGTGAAGCCCTGGCCGTCGGCCTGGCCGCTGGCGCCCAGCTGCAGCAGGCCGTGGTCGTCGATCAGCTCGGCCATCTTGCCGATGCGCTTGAGCACGTCGCCCTCGCGCACCACGGTGCTCTTGCAGTAGGCGCAGACGGCGTGGGTGGACTGCGCGCTCAAAAAGTCGACCGGCGCGCCGCACGACGGGCAGTCGGCCCGGTAATGGCGTTGCGTGGCGCCGGCGTCGCTCACCGGGCTTCCCCGTGCGTTGCGCGCTGCGGGATGCGCGCTTGGGAGCGGCCCTGTGCACGTATCTTCCGCCCCCTCGTCTGAAGTGCGAATTCAGAGCAAAAAGTGCCTCCGGCCCTTTCGTGATGGGCGCAGGCAGCTATCTCATTGATAGCGCAACAGGGGGCGGCGCGCCTCATGCTGGCGTCCGGAGCGGGGGTGCGGGAGGGCCTCAGACGAGCTTCTTCAGCAGCTCGGCCTTCTTGGTGTTGAACTCGTCGTCGGTCAGGATGCCCTTGGCCTTGAGTTCGCCCAGCTTTTCCAGCGTGGCCATCACGTCTTCGGGCTTGACGCCCGCAGGTGCAGCCGCCGCTGCACCGGCGCCTGCGGCGGCTCCGCCCTGCAGGGCAGACTGCATGTTCTGCGCCAGGATCTGGCCCATGGCCACGCCGGCGCCCATGCCCAGCCCGGCGCCGGCCAGGCCGCCGCCGTCACCGCCGGCGGCCACGCCCTCGGCCATCTTGGGAATGGCCTGCGCGGTCTGGTACTGCATCAGCTTGCCCATGTCGCCGCCGACCATGCCCATGCCGATCTTCTGGTCGAGGATCTTCTGCAGCTCGTCGGGCAGCGAGATGCTCTGCACGGTCATGGCCTCCAGCTTGAGGCCGTAGGCTTCCAGTGCCGGGGCGGTGGCGGCCGACAGCGCCTGCGCGAACATCAGCTGGTTGGCCGCCAGGTCCAGGAACGGGATGTTGCTCTGCGCGATGGCCACGCTGATGTTCTGCATGATCACGGCGCGCAGCTGGCCGTCGAGGTCGGCCACGGTGTAGGCCTCGCGCGTGCCGGAGATCTCGGTCTGGAACTTCTTCGGGTCGACCAGCCGGTAGGCGTAGTTGCCGAAGGCGCGCAGGCGCACGGCGCCGAATTCCTTGTCGCGGATGCTGATCGGCTGCGGCGTGCCCCACTTCTGGTCGACCTGCTGGCGCGTGCTGAAGAAGTAGACGTCGCTCTTGAAGGGCGACTCGAACAGCTTGTCCCAGTTCTTCAGGTAGGTGAGGATGGGCAGCGTCTGCGTGGTCAGCTTGTGGGTGCCGGGGCCGAACACGTCGGCGATCTGGCCTTCGTTGACGAACATCGCCAGCTGCGATTCGCGCACCACCAGCGCGGCGCCGTTCTGGATCTCCATGTCCTGCATCGGGAAGCGCCAGGCCAGCGTGCCGTCGCCGCTCTCCGTCCACTGGATGATGTCGATGAACTGTTTCTTGATGAAATCCATCAGCGCCATGACCGGGCCTCCTTCCGTGTGAGAGCGCCATGATAAGCGGCGCCCGTGACGGTGGCGACCTTTCCGGGCCTCTTTTGCCGCTCCTTCGGGCGCCGGGGCGCGTGGGCGGGCACGCGGGCGGCTGCCTACAATGCCTGTCCGCGCGCGTTGCGCGCGCATTCCCCGCACGCACACCCCCGAAGGCCCCGGCCATGACAACCCCCCACGACGTTCCCGGCGAAGACAAGCGCGCGCAACTGCGCCGCGCCGCGCTCGACTACCACGAGCATCCCACGCCGGGCAAGATTTCCATCGCGCCGACCAAGCAGCTGGTGAACCAGCACGACCTGTCGCTGGCCTATTCGCCCGGTGTGGCCGCGCCCTGCGAGGAGATCGTCAGGGACCCGGCGGCCGCCTTCCGCTACACCGCGCGCGGCAACCTGGTGGGCGTGGTGACCAACGGCACCGCGGTGCTGGGCCTGGGCGACATCGGCCCGCTGGCCGGCAAGCCGGTGATGGAAGGCAAGGGGGTGCTGTTCAAGAAGTTCTCGGGCATCGACGTGTTCGACATCGAGATCGACGAGAAAGACCCGGACAAGCTGGTCGAGATCATCGCCGCGCTGGAGCCCACTTTCGGCGGCATCAACCTGGAAGACATCAAGGCGCCGGACTGCTTCATCGTCGAGCGCAAGCTGCGCGAGCGCATGAAGATTCCGGTCTTCCACGACGACCAGCACGGCACCGCCATCGTGGTGGGCGCGGCCGTCTCCAACGGCCTGAAGGTGGTCGGCAAGCGCATCGACGAGGTCAAGCTGGTGGCCTCCGGGGCGGGCGCGGCGGCGCTGGCCTGCATCGGCCTGCTGGTCAAGCTGGGCCTGAAGCGCGAGAACATCTGGGTCACCGACATCAAGGGCGTGGTCTTTGAAGGCCGCACCGAGCTGATGGACCCGGACAAGGCCCAGTACGCCCAGAAGACCGATCTGCGCACGCTGGCCGAGGTGATCGACGGCGCCGACGTGTTCCTCGGCCTGTCGGCCGGCGGCGTGCTGAAGCAGGACATGGTCAGCAAGATGGCGGCACGCCCGCTGATCCTGGCGCTGGCCAACCCCAACCCCGAGATCACGCCGGAAGACGTGAAGGCGGTGCGCGACGACGCCATCATGGCCACCGGCCGCACCGACTACCCGAACCAGGTCAACAACGTCCTGTGCTTCCCCTACATCTTCCGCGGCGCGCTGGACTGCGGGGCCACCACCATCACCGACGAGATGGAGATCGCGGCCGTGCACGCCATTGCCGAGCTGGCCCAGGCCGAGCAGAGCGAGGTGGTGGCGCGCGCCTACGTGGGCGAGCAGCTGGCCTTCGGGCCTGAGTACCTCATTCCCAAGCCCTTCGATCCGCGGCTGATGATGAAGATCGCGCCGGCGGTGGCGCAGGCGGCGGCCGATTCCGGCGTGGCCAAGCGCCCGATCGCCGACATGGACGCCTACCGCGCCAAGCTGCAGACCTTCGTCTACGCCTCCGGCACGACGATGAAGCCCATCATCGCCGCCGCCAAGGCGGCGCAGCACAAGCGCATCGCCTACGCCGAGGGCGAGGACGAGCGCGTGCTGCGCGCCGCCCAGATCGTGGTGGACGACCACATTGCTCGCCCCACGCTGATCGGCCGCCCGGCCATCATCGCCCAGCGGGTGGAGAAGTTCGGCCTGCGCCTGCGCGAGGGCGTGGACTACGACGTGGTCAACGTCGAGCAGGACCACCGCTACCGCACGTTCTGGCAGACCTACCACGAACTCACCAAGCGCCAGGGCATCACCGTGCCCATCGCCAAGATCGAGATGCGCCGGCGCCTGTCGCTGATCGGCGCCATGCTGCTGCGCACCGGCGACGTCGACGGCCTGATCTGCGGCACCTGGGGCACCAACCGCATGCACCTGACCTACATCGACCAGGTGATCGGCAAGCGCCCCGGCGCGCGCACCTTCGCCGCCATGAACGGGCTCATGCTGCCGGGCCGCCAGGTGTTCCTGGTGGACACCCACATCAACGCCGACCCCAGCGCCGAGCAGCTCGCCGACATCACCGTTATGGCCGCTGAGGAGATGATGCGCTTCGGCTTCCAGCCCAAGGCGGCGCTGCTGTCGCACTCCAACTTCGGCTCGTCCGACCATCCCAGCGCGGTCAAGATGCGCGAGGCGCTGGCCCTGGTGCAGGCGCAGGCGCCGTGGCTGGAGGTCGATGGCGAGATGCATGGCGACGTGGCGCTCGACGCCGGGCAGCGCAAGGCGGTGATGCCCGACAGCACGCTGGTGGGCGACGCCAACCTGCTGGTGCTGCCCAACCTGGATTCGGCCAACATCGCCTACAACCTGCTCAAGACCGCCGCCGGCGGCAACATCGCCATCGGCCCGATCCTGCTGGGGGCGGCCAAACCTGTGCACATTCTCACGGCGAGCACCACCGTGCGCCGCATCGTGAACATGACCGCCCTGACGGTGGCGGACGCCAACGCCCATCGGTGAATGGGCGCTTGCGAAAGCAAGCACCAACTTAAGGCCTCATCGGCCCGCGCCCGACCGTGCCCGAAAATTGGGCAGGCTCTTGCTTTTTTGTTGCCGTTGCGTCACACTACCGGCTTGGAATTTTCGGGTTAACCCGGAGGTTTCCGAGAGGTGATTTTCATGATGCGAACAGCGGCATCGCATGCTGTCCGGTCAGTTCTGGTGGTGTCGCTGCTGAGCTTTGCCTTGTCCGGCGCGGACGAGGCCAGGGCCTGGTGGTTCCCCAACCGGTCCGCGGCCGCCCACAGCGTCGCCTTGGCCGATCTGCCGAGTCAGGGGCGTGAGACCTACCGCCTGATCTTTCAGGGGGGGCCATTCCCGCACGACAAGGACGGTTCGGTGTTCGGCAACCGCGAACGCCAGCTGCCCGCTCAAAAGCGCGGCTACTACCACGAATACACCGTCGAAACCCCGGGCTCACGCGACCGCGGAGCCCGCCGCATCGTCTGCGGCGGCCGCGAGCGTACCCGACCAGAAGCCTGCTACTACACCAGCGATCACTACTCAAGTTTCCGGAAGATCGTCGAATGAAGATGCGAGAACAGTTCCAGCCGGCCACCACGCTGGCCACGCCACCGACCTCAACTACAGAGAAAGCAGCGGAGATGGACGCGCCAGTTCAACCCCCCAAGGATGCACCGCTCAAGGGCGTGCGGAGCAACCTCGTGCAGTCGATCCGCGCCTTCCACGTGCATGAGCTGCACGACGCGGCCAAGGCGCTGGGCCAGCATTTCCTGTACGCCAACCTGGCGCAGGCCCAGACCAAGCAGGACGTGCTGGAGATGATCGCCCAGCAGTTCACCTTCCCGACGCACTTCGGCAAGAACTTCGACGCCCTGTACGACTGCATGACCGATCCGCTGCACAAGAGCGGGCCGCAGCCGGGCTTCATCGTGGTGCTGGAGCAGATCCCCGCCACCGCCAAGTTCGACAAGGAAGCGCGCGAGCAGCTCCTCGACATCTTCCGCGACGCCGCCGACTACTGGGGGGACCGCAAGGTACCGTTCCGGTGCTTCTATTCTTTTCGGTAGCCCGTTCTGCACAAACCGGCCAAGCAGAACGGGCGAACGAGGCTCAGGGCGATGCTCTCCACGGCACCGTCAGCACCACCGACATCGCCGTTGAAGGCGGCGAGAAGATGCCCACCGACAAGCTGGTGGACATCTCCCCGCTGGCGCTGCGCATGAGCAGCCCCTTCAACGCGGGCTACTGGCTCTCGGCCGCCTGACCGCCCGCCCGGGCTGGTTCCCGGCAGGTCACCGCGCGCCACCAGGCCCGGCCCTCAAGACAAAGCCCGCTCATCGAGCGGGCTTTGTTGCTTTTGGGGCTTGGTACTTTACTATCGTATGGATAGCTGCCTGCACCCGCCACACAAGGCCTGGATGGCAATTTGGCACTGATTCTGCAGGCCGTCCGCGCGGCCTGCGGAGATCGGGAAAGGGCTCTCAGGCCCCCGCCGGCACCGGGCGCGGCATCACCGCCGAGAGCACCCAGTACAGCCCGCCGCCGATCAGCACGCCGAAGAACCAGCCGTAGGTGCCCCACCACGGCGGCAGCCAGCTGGTGAAGTTGGGCAGGATGCTGGAGAACAGCGCGCCCACGCCGGTGGCGATCAGCGCCGCCAGGTTCCAGCCACCGCTGTAGCGGTAGCGGCCGTGCTCCTGGTAGAGCGCGGCCACGTCCAGCTGGCCGCGGGCGATCAGGTAATAGTCGACCAGGATGATGCCCAGCAGCGGCCCCATGGTGGCGCCGATGGCGTTCACGAAGTGGGCCGCGTTGCCGTCCCACGGCGAGAACGGGTAGAGCACCAGCGCGATCAGCGCCGCAATGTAGCCGCCCCGCTTGAAGCTGATCTGCCGCGGAAACACGTTGGAGATGTCGAACGCCGACGACACGAAGTTGGCCACCACGTTGATGCCCAGCGTGGCCACCGCGAAGGTCAGCGCGGCGATGGCGGCCAGCACCCAGCTGTCGAACTTGGCCGAGATCTGCTCGGGGTGCAGCAGCACCTCGCCGTACACGTGGTAGGCCGAGATGGTGGTCACGCCCGCCACCAGCGAGAAGGCGATCAGGTTCACCGGCAGGCCCCACAGGTTGCCCCGGGTGACGGCCGCGCGGTCCTTGGCGTAGCGCGAGAAATCGCAGAAGTTCAGGTACAGCGCCGCGAAGTAGGTGATCCAGGTCGCCCCCACCGCCGTCAGCGCCCAGAACGAGCCCGGCTGCCCGTTCACGCCGGCGTCCCTGGTCTTGTCCAGCAGCACGTCCATGGGGATGCCGTGCTCCATCGAGAAGCCGCCGGCCTTGATGGTCAGCCCCACGGCCAGCACCAGCATCGCCACCCACACCGCCGGGCCCGCCCAGTCCTGGAAGCGCCGCACCGTTTCCATGCCCTTCTGGATGATCAGCAGCTGCAGCGCCCACATGATCACGTAGCAGATCACCTCCAGCCCCGAATGGCCGAACCAGTGCGTGCCCTGGTGGAACTGCAGCATCGACTCGTGGCGCACCAGCAGCGCCACCAGCGCGCCCGAGGCCGCCGCCGTCTGCGCCCCGTACCAGAAGATCGCCACGATGGCCCGCACCACGGCCGCCAGGTTGGCGCCCCACACCCCGAACGAGGCGCGCGCCAGCACCGGGTAGGGCACGCCCGTCTTCTCGCCCGCCCAGCCGATCAGGTTCATCAGCACGAAGATCACCAGCGACCCCAGCCCGATCGCCAGCAGGAAGTTGGTGAAACTGCCGCACAGCAGGAACAGGCTGGCCGCCAGGTAGTAGCCCCATAGGCTGTGCACGTCCGAAGTCCAGACGTTGAAGATGCTGAAGGCGCCCCAGTTGCGCTCCCGCGCTGGCGCCAGGTCTTCGTTGTACAGGCCGGGTGACGGGTTGCGGATCTCCATGGCGCGTCTTCCTTTCCGTTGCGGCGCGCCGGGGCTCCGGCACGCCTGCTCGATGCGCGCAAGTTTCACGCCGGAGCCGGCTGGCGGTAACCCCGGGGAGTTGCGCGCAGGCACCGGTGCCGCCGTTATAGCCGGGGCGGGTGGCGCGGGCAAGGCGGGGGCTGTCGCGCGCGTCGTGGCGGCGGCGACCCGGGGGTCGGCATCGGGTGGCTATCCTGGGCGGACGGGCGCCAAGCCTTCAATTCAGAGGAAAAGTGGGCTCTGGGCCTTGAGTGGCGGGCGCAGGCAGCTATACAAAATCGAGTGATCGGTGGGGCGGATGCGGGTTACAGTTGCCTCACGGGGCACACAGGCAAAAGGCAAGACGGTATCTGACCCTAATGTCGCCTCAGCAAATGGTCGAGTGGGAAGTGCTCCTCCAAGTTGAAGGTGTGAAAGAGCCGATCCTGAGTCGCCGTGTGATCCATCATGGCTTGCATCTCCATCGAGGAGAAACCGCATGCAAGTCACAGGCCAGATATCTCAAAAATCGGTGTTCTTCAACAGAATTGGCTGAAAGCTGACGATCAGTCTAAGATCTGAGAGTCGTTGCATCCGAACAACTTGATAGTCGTCGTCCCTTGTTACAGCTTGGATCAGGGATAACTTCAAAAATAATGGATCAATGTCTACATTGACGTCAAATCAGCTCACGCTGCTTACCTTGGCGGTGAAATTCGGACTCTTGAGTTCTGAAAAATATCAAGAAGTCATTGATTGGGATAGGTCCGAGCGCAGTTATCTGGACGACATCAATGCTGAAAAAGCACGTGAACCGGTACGGCCACGTCAGACAGTGGAAGTCTCTGCGGCCAAGCTCGCGATTCAGATTACATTGCGTGAAATTGAGCTCGCAAGTGAGTCAGTTGATGGACCACAAAAGCAGCGCGAGCTTGCTAAGTTGAATAGGCAGCTTGATAGATGCCGCAGAGAACTGAAGGAGATTGTTGCCACGAACGGCATATCAAGATCTAGAAAGCCTACATTTCTAGATGAGAAGAAGCCCGTAAGACCTTCAATGCCTGAACCAGGTGCTGCGGCATTGCAATTCATATCGGAGCTGATTTCTTTCGAACATGATCTTTGCTTCGTAGCTACTACCTCCTCTCAATCAACTATTGAGCCGCTATCCAATAGAGATATTGCACTATGTCTAAGATGGAACGAAGTTTCCGTCGATCCTAGGGCAACTAATAGTGATGAGATTTGGGCACGCTTCGAAGAGCTGAATTCGTATCGGCAGTGTCAGCTGCTATCAGCTCGCTGCGCCGAGTTGATCATGCAGTCGTATTACTCCAAACTCACATCGGCAGTAGTTGATATTTCTATTCAGCAGCTTGACGAATCATCATGCGACTGGAAAGACTACGATTTGCGAGTTGGTGATAGGCCAGTTGATGTGAAGAATGCTCGTAAGTCGCTTCATGGACACGGAAATTTTGTCGAGCATTGCGTCCCTAGGTTCAAAGAACAAAGGGTGACTGGTGAGCACGTTGCGATTGCTGGCGTGCTCTCTGAATACATAAATGACCCCGCTAAGTATCGATTTGTACGAACGTCAGCTACTGTCCTTGGCGAAGTCAATGTTGTTGACGTTCGACTACTTTACAGCTGGGCCAAGAAGCGATTTGGGGCTAAGCTTGATCTAAAGGGGATTTGGAATAGTGGCTATTTGCCAGGTTGGCTATTTGAGTATCCTGATGCGCATTATCCGCGTCGAGGCTCGACCATCAAGGCTATTTCTGCCTTGGCTACACGGTTTATCAGGGCCGGTGCATTTGTTGAGAGACTACCTGGGTGGATGTTCGTCTTTTGCGGTGATGAAGCGCTTCTCGAGTCGTTGCCCTTGGATGATCGCAAGCGAAAGGTCGTTGCAGATCTGCGCAGCCTTGCAAATTCCATCGGTATAAGCCGAAGATCACTCTACGTCTACGCTATGGGAATTGCACTGGAAGCGATAGCGGATGGCCTTTCCCCAGATGACGATTTGGATGCTTTGCGCCAGACTATTGTAATGCCACTAACCAGCCGAGAATCAGAAATTCAGTCTTCAATGTTGGGACTGGCTGATCCGCTTGGGTACGTGGAGTCAATCGTCAAGTTGCTGTCTGTTATTGGCAATCGGCTGCTTGAAATGCAGATGAGATTTTCTGGTTTTCGACTTACGCATCCCGCAATCCTGAAGGGCATTTGCACGGATGGCAGCACCCCAACGCTGTTGGCCTATTGCGGTGGGTGGCAGGCTGTCCCATTAAAAGCCAAGTGCGGAACCATGCCGTTGACAATTTTTGACGATGAACTCTGTCCGTCTTGCGCTCACCTAGTCTGCCCTAATTGTGGTTATTGTTCGCACCTGTGCCCCGAATGCAAACCTAGGCAGTTAGATTTTGTGCAACTTGTGCAAAGCGAAAATGGAGGAGGTCACCGATACACCGGTGACGCGGATGATTTTCAGGAAGACTACCTTCCAGATTCAACCTGGTGAGATAGGTCATGAAAGTATTGGGTACTATTGATATCGAGCTATTGCTGCGTAGACATCTTGAATATCATGAAGAGGTCGGCCAAGGTATTATCAAACAAATTTATCTTAGGATCGCCTGATCCTTGCTGGCTTCATTTCATTCTTGTTCTACCTGGTCCATGCAAAATTCTTATCTCAATCGCATCGAAGCGACATCCGTCAGCGGTTTGAGCGAAATTGAAATTCATACGAAGGCAGACAGCACCAAAAGGCGGTAGACATAGGTCGAGTGAACCGAACTGCCGCTAATGACCGAATATTCCAACTCAATAGCGGGGTATCAGGGTCACGGGGGTATCAGAGCGATATCGGGGTCAGGTCTTGAGTCTTGCCACCCCTGCGGGTTTGCGGTTGGTCACCGTGGTCACCCCTGCGTCAATCTCAGCAACGTTTGCCTGGGTCACTGCGAATTTCATAGCTGCCTGCACCCGATGCAAAAGGGCCCGGGCCTGATTTCGCATTGAATCCTGCCGGTTGTTCGTCGCGGTGACGGTAGCCCCCTCTACCCGGGCAGCGCAGCCGTCAGCCACACCGTGGTGGGTGGCGAAACCCTCAAGGACGTGGCCCGCACCGTGCCGGGGGATCGCAGAAGGTGGCCAGCCCGTGGTGGCGCATCGCCGGCGCTAACGGCCTGCCCCTCGCCAGCGACGCCGCGCTGCAAGCCGGCCAGACCCTGAGCGCGCCCAAGCTGGCGCTCAACACCCACAACGCCGACAGCCTGCAGCCGTACGACCCCAGCAGGATCACCGGCAGCCTGGACCCTGCGCTGCCCATGTCGGGCAACATTTCAAAGGGAATACGGCTTTTGCCCTTGAATGGCGGGCGCAGACAGCTACATAAAGTGTAGTGAAATCAGGCGCGGGGCCAGCCCTTGGGCGCGCTGCACCCAGGCGCTGCTGCGCGCCTCAGACTCCGCGCCGCCGCCGCATCCAGGCCGCCAGCGCCACGGCCCACAGGCCCAGGCCCCAGGCCCAGCCGGTGGCGCCGCCGCCGCTGCTGCCGCTGCCTTCGCTGGCCACGGCGGTCACGGTGACGGTGTTGTCGGCGGCGCGGCCGCCGGAATCGGTGACCAGCAGGCGGAACACCCAGGTGCCGGCGGCGGGCAGGGTGACGCTGGCCACGGCCTTGTCGGCCGACTGGATGCTCACCGGCGTGCCGGAGACCAGTGTCCAGCTCCAGCCGACGATGCTGCTGCCGCCCACGCCGGTGCTGGCGCTGCCGTCCAGCGTGACGGTGCTGCCGGCGCTCACCTGATCCACGGGCACGATGGAAACCGCCGGGCTGCTGGCCAGCTGCAGCGCGCCGTCGGCGTCGAGCAGGCCGGGGCCGCAGGTCTCGCGCGTGCAGTTGCAGGCGCCGCTCACCGGCTTGCTGTTGCTGCAGGTGGGGTAGGCCGCGTTGCTGGGGAAGCCGCGCGCGCTCTGCTGGATGCGCGCCACGATCTCCGCCGGCGTGAGCGAGGGGTTCACGGCCTGCATGAGCGAGGCCACGCCGGCCGCCAGCGGCGCGGCGAAGCTGGTGCCGTCCTTGGCGTCGTAGGTGTTCTGGCCCGGGCCGAGCGTGCCGGCGTTGGAGACGGAGTACAGGCGCGGCCCGGCGTCGGCGCCCGGGCCGCCGGGCGCCATGATGCCCACGTTGCTGCCGTAGCTGGAGTAGTAGGTCTTCAGGCCGTCCTGCCGCACCGCGCCCACGGCCAGCACGCCGCGGCAGTCCGCCGGGCGGGTGAGCGGGCCGTTCTCGTTGCCGGCGGCCACCACCACCAGGCTGCCGGCGGCGGTGGCGTCGTCGATGGCCGACTGGTAGCTGCTGGTGCACGACGAGCTGCCGCCAAAGCTCACGTTGATGACCTTGGCCGGGTTGGGGTTGGCGGGCACGCCGCTGACCGAAACGCCGGCCGCCCAGCGGATGCCATCCACCACGTCCGACAGCCAGGCGCCGCACTTGCCGGACACGCGCACCGGCAGGATCTTGGCGTTCCAGTTGACGCCGGCCACGCCGGTGCCGTTGTTGCTGGCGGCGGCGATCTCGCCGGCGATGAAGGTGCCATGCCAGGAGCTGGGCTCCACCGTGCAGCCGGCGAACTGGGCCGTGGCGGCGTCGGCGCTGCTGACCCAGTCGCCGGGGTCGGCGGCGTCGGCGTCGCGGCCGTTGCCGTCGTTGGCGGTGGCCACGTCGCTCACCAGGTCGTAGCCGGGCAGCCACTTGCCGGCCATGTCGGGGTGGTCGAACAGCGCGCCGGAATCCACCACCGCCACCACCTGGCTGGGCAGCCCGGTGCTGAGCGCCCAGGCCGGCGGCAGGTTGATGGCGGCCGGCCCGCCGTCGGCCGGCGTGCGCAGGTGCCACTGCACGCCGGAGCTGTAGTAGGGGTCGTTCGGCTCGGCCAGGCGGTGCATGCGCACGTCGGGCTCGGCGCTGGCCACCTGCGGGTTCAGGCGCACGCGGCGCAGGGCGTCGTCCAGGGCGGTGCCGGTCAGCGGCGCGGCAAAGCGCAGCAGGTGCGCCTGGGCGCCTACGGGCATGGGGGTCTGCGCGGCATCCAGGCCGGCGTCGCTGGCCACGGTGGCCAGGCGTTCGCGCTGGGCCTGGGTGCTTTCACGCACGCTGGCGGCGGTGGGCCGCAGCTGCACGATCACGCCGCGCGCCACCTGGGCGGCCGGCAGCGTGGCGGGCTGGGCCAGGGCGGCGGCGCTGCCGGCCAGCGCTGCGCCAAGCACCAGCACACGGGCCAGCGTCTCGGCCAGTGTCCGGGCCAAAGGTTGGCCCGGCAGGCGCGGCAGCAGGGGACGGTGAAGAGGCATGGACTTCTCCAGCAGGCGCGGGCAGGCGCCCATCGAGGCCCGAAAAAAAGGCCGGGCGGACCACGCAGATTCTTGCATGGCCCGCCCGGCCGGGTGCGGCGCGCTGGCGCTTGCGGAGCCGGCTTTACGCGCGATTCACTTCACGTTACTTCTTGCTCACCACCCGCACCATGTCCAGGCAGCGGTTGGAGTAGCCCCATTCGTTGTCGTACCAGCTGACCAGCTTGACGAAGGTGCCGTCGAGCGCGATGCCGGCCTCGGCGTCGAAGATCGAGCTGCGCGCGTCGCCGCGGAAATCGGTGGCCACGACCTTGTCGGTGGTGTAGCCGAGGATGCCCTTCATCTTGCCCTCGCTCTGGGCCTTCATCTCGGCGCAGATTTCCTCGTACTTGGCGGGCTTGTCCAGTTCCACGGTCAGGTCGACCACGGAGACGTCGGAGGTCGGCACGCGGAAGCTCATGCCGGTGAGCTTGCCCTTCAGCTCGGGCAGCACCACGCCCACGGCCTTGGCGGCGCCGGTGGAGCTGGGGATGATGTTTTCCAGGATGCCGCGGCCACCGCGCCAGTCCTTGTTGCTGGGGCCGTCCACGGTCTTCTGCGTGGCGGTGGCGGCGTGCACGGTGGTCATCAGGCCGCGCTTGATGCCCCACTTGTCGTTCAGCACCTTGGCGATGGGCGCCAGGCAGTTGGTGGTGCACGAGGCGTTGGAGATGATGGGCTCGCCCGCGTACTTGGCGCAGTTGACGCCGTGCACGAACATGGGCGTGTCGTCCTTGCTCGGCGCGCTCATGATGACCTTTTTGGCGCCGGCGTCGATGTGCTTCTGCGCGCCTTCCTTGGTCAGGAAGATGCCGGTGGATTCGATCACCACCTCGGCGCCCACCTCGCCCCACTTCAGGGCGGCCGGGTCTTTCTCGGCCGTCAGGCGGATCTTCTTGCCGTTGACCACCAGGGTGTTGCCCTCGACCTTGACGTCGCCCTTGAAGCGGCCGTGCACGCTGTCGTATTGCAGCATGTAGGCCAGGTAGTCGGGCTCCAGCAGGTCGTTGATGCCCACGACCTCGATGTCGCTGAAGTTCTGCACCGCCGCGCGGAACACCATGCGCCCGATGCGGCCGAAGCCGTTGATGCCGATCTTGATGGTCATTGCAGTTTCCTCTTTGCTAGTTTATCGATAGCTGGTTGCGCCCGCCACACAAGGGCTGCAGGCGAAAAACATTCAAAAATCAGGCGCGTTGCAGGGCTGCCTGCACGGTGTCGGCCACGTTCTCGGGCGTGAAGCCGAAGAACTCGAACAGCTTGCCGGCCGGGGCCGATTCGCCGAAGCGGTCGATGCCGACCACCGCGGCCACGCCGTACTTCCACCAGCCGTCGGTCACGCCCATCTCCACCGCCACGCGCGGCAGCCCGGCGGGCAGCACGGCCTGTTTGTACTTGAGCGCCTGGCGGTCGAAGGCGTTGGTGCTGGGCATGGAGACCACGCGCACCGCCACCTTGCGGGCTGCCAACAGCTCCTGCGCCTTGAGCGCCAGCTGCACCTCGGAGCCGGTGGCGATGATCACGGCCTGCGCGGCCTTCTTGAGCCCCACGTCACCCGGCTCGCTCAGCACGTAGGCGCCGCGGCTGATGTCGCCCAGGTCGCGCTTGGGTGCGTAGGGCAGGTTCTGGCGGCTCAGCAGCAGGGCCGTGGGGCGGTCCCGGTTCTCCAGCGCCACGGCCCAGGCGATGGCGGTCTCGGCGGTGTCGGCCGGGCGCCAGACGTCGAGGCCCGGGATCAGGCGCAGGCTGGCGGCCTGCTCGATGCTCTGGTGCGTGGGGCCGTCCTCGCCCAGGCCGATGGAATCGTGCGTGAACACGTGCACCACGCGCTGCTTCATCAGCGCCGCCATGCGGATGGCGTTGCGGCTGTAGTCGCTGAACGTGAGGAAGGTGCCGCCGTAGGGGATGTAGCCGCCGTGCAGCGCGATGCCGTTCATGATGGCGGCCATGCCGAACTCGCGCACGCCGTAGTTGATGTGGCGGCCGATGTGCGAAGTGCATCCTTCCGATGCGTGGCCATCCTCGGTCTTCACCACCGCGCCGGCGCCGTCCACGCGGAAGGCCGGCGTGCTCTTGGTGTTGGTGAGGTTGGAGCCGGTCAGGTCGGCGCTGCCGCCCAGCAGTTCGGGCAGCGCGGCGGTGAAGGCTTCCAGCGCGATCTGGCTGGCCTTGCGGCTGGCCACGGTCTCGGCCTTCTGGTGCGCGTCCACCGCGGCGTCCACGGCCACCTGGGCGAAGTTCTTCGGCAGCTCACCCGCCATGCGGCGCTGGTAGGCGGCCGCCAGTTCGGGGAAGGCCCTGGCGTAGGCGGCGAAGCGGCCGTCCCAGTGGCTTTCGGCCTGGGCGCCGGCGCGGCGCGCGTCCCAGGCGGCATAGACCTCCTGCGGGATCTCGAACGGGCCGTAAGGCCAGCCCAGCGCCTCGCGCGTGAGCGCGATCTCGGGCGCGCCCAGCGGCTCGCCGTGCGCCTTGGCGGTGTCCTGGCGGTTCGGGCTGCCCTTGCCGATGTGGGTGCGGCAGATGATCAGCGTGGGGCGGTCGCCGCTCTGCCTGGCTTCGCCGATGGCGCGGTCCACCGCCCCCACGTCGTGGCCGTCGATCGGGCCGATCACGTTCCACTGGTAGGCCTCGAAGCGCTCGGCCGTGTTGTCCACGAACCAGGGCGCCACCTTGCCGTCGATGCTGATGCCGTTGTCGTCGTACAGGGCGATCAGCTTGTTCAGCTTCCAGGCGCCGGCCAGGGCGCAGGCCTCGTGGCTGATGCCTTCCATCAGGCAGCCGTCGCCCAGGAACACGTAGGTGTGGTGGTCGACGATGGCGTGGCCGGGGCGGTTGAACTCGGCCGCCAGCAGCTTCTCGGCCAGCGCCATGCCCACCGCGTTGGTGATGCCCTGGCCCAGCGGGCCGGTGGTGGTCTCCACGCCGGGCGTCAGGCCCCACTCGGGGTGGCCGGGCGTCTTGCTGTGCAGCTGGCGGAAGTTCTTCAGCTCCTCCAGCGGCAGCTCGTAGCCCGTCAGGTGCAGCAGCGCGTAGATCAGCATCGACGCGTGGCCGTTGCTGAGCACGAAGCGGTCGCGGTCGGCCCAGTGCGGGTTGGCGGGGTTGTGGCGCAGGTGGCCGCCCCACAGCGCGACCGCCATGTCGGCCATGCCCATGGGCGCGCCGGGGTGGCCGGAATTGGCTTGCTGAACGGCGTCCATCGCGAGGGCGCGGATGGCGTTGGCCATCAGGGCAGTGTCTGCCATGGGAGAAGGCTCCAGAAGGGGAAGGGCGGCTCGGGGGAAACCCGGGATTTTACAGAGGCCCCCGGCCGGCCTTGCACTACAGTAGCCCCATGCAAGGACTGCACCTCACCGCCGATCTGCACGGCTGCGCCTGCGACGAACGCTGGCTCACCGACGCGGCGGCGCTGGGCGCGGCCTGCGTGCAGGCGGTGCGGGCCGCCGGGCTGACGCCGGTGGGGCAGTTGCTGCACGGCTTCGAGCCCACCGCCGCCGGCCCGGGCGGCGTCACGGCCACCGTGCTGCTGGCCGAAAGCCACCTGTGCGTGCACACCTGGCCGGAGCAGCGCGCCGTCACGCTCGACGTGTACGTGTGCAACTTCAGCGGCGACCGCTCGGCCGCGGCGGAGCAGCTGATGGGCACGCTGCTGGCGCTGTTCCAGCCCGCGCACGCCGAGCGCCATGCGCTGCGGCGGGGTGGCGTGCTTTCGGTGACCACTGCATGACAGGTGCCGCCGTCGAGCCGCCGCCGGGCCGCCCCAAGGCGGTGAGCGCCCCCTCGGGGGGCAGCGGACCACGCGAAGCGGGGGAGCGTGGGGGCCATGCGATCGCCGCCGGGCCGCTCCCAAGGCGGTTGGCAGCCCCCTCGGGGGGCAGCGGACCACGCGAAGCGGGGGAGCGTGGGGGCCATGTTCCCAGAGCGTTGATTCTGGCCGCCGGCCGCGGCGAGCGCATGCGCCCGCTCACCGACCACACGCCCAAGCCGCTGCTGCCGGTGCAGGGCCAGCCGCTGATGCAGTGGCCGCTGGCGGCGCTGCTGCGCGGTGGCGTGACCGAGGTAGTGGTCAACACCGCCTGGCTGGGCGATCAGATTGAGAGCCAATTCAGCCCGCAAGCCTTGTCCAGCTGGTGCAGCCAGCTACAGATCAAGGAGCAGATCGCGCTGCGCTTTTCGTCCGAGGGCGCGGATTTCGGCTACGCGCTGGAAACGGCGGGCGGCATCGCGCGCGCGCTGCCGCTGCTGGCGCCAGGGCCGGGCGACGTGTTCTGGGTGGTGGCCGGCGACATCTTCGCGCCTGGCTTCCGCTTCGAGCGCGCCGCCGCCGAGCGCTTTGCCGCCAGCGGCCTGCTGGCCCACCTGTGGCTGGTGCCCAACCCGCCGCACAACCCGAAGGGCGACTTCGGTATCGGCCCGGACGGCATGGCGCTCAACGAGGCGCCGGCGGGCGGCACGCGCCACACTTTCAGCACCTATGCCCTGTACCGGCGCGCCTTGTTCGAGCCACCCTGGTGCGACATCCTGCCCGGCAACCCGCAGGGCACGGCCGCGCCGCTGGCGCCACTGCTGCGCCGCGCCATCGATGCTGGGCAGGTCAGCGCCGAGCTCTACACCGGCGCCTGGACGGATGTCGGCACGCCCGAGCGGCTGGCGGCGCTGAATGCGGCCGAGTTGGTGGGCAGGCCCTAGCGCGCGTTCGCCGTCCCGGCGGCCGGCAGCACCGTGATGGGCGGGCCGGCCTCGCAGCCCCGGAACAGCCACTGGCTGGGCGCGAAGCGCGCCGCCGTACCATCGGGTGGCGGCCGGCCGGCCTCGGCCAGCGCGTCGTACGGGATGTGGGGCACGTCGAACAGCGCGATCTGGCCCCTGGCGCACACCAGAGCGGGTACTGCCGGGTTAACCTCCCAGCGTTCGGCGGTGGCGTTGTAGCGGTACAGCGGGCCGATGCGCTGGGTCTGCGCCAGCTCCAGCCGCGCCGGCACGGCCTGCAGCGCGCTGGCCCAGACGCCCGCCACCTGCACCGGCTGGGGGAAACGGAGGGCCACCAGGCCGCGCAGCGAAACGGCGGCGCCGGGCTCGCCGGTGTCGTAGGGGTCGTCGCGGTTGACCAGGGTGCCGGCGGGGATCTGCAGCTCGCCGTATGGCATGTCCCCGGTCAGCACGAAGCGCGCGCGGCTGGCGCGCCGGGCCGCGGCTTCGTGGCGCGCCTCGTCGGCCCGCGCCTGCAGCAGCCACAGCGCAGCCGAGCCGGCCAGGGCCAGCAGCGCCACCGCCCACAGGCCGGCCAGCAGCCGGTGGTCCAGCACCAGCTTGGTGGGCGCATCGACCCAGCGCGCGTAGATGGCGTACAGCAGCAGCACGCCGGTGAGCAGCGCACCGGAGGCCGGCAGCAGACTGGTCAGGAACGAAAGCATGGTGGCGCCGGCACGCGGAGGTTCGTGAGGATGGGGTTGGCGAGCGGCAACCTGTAGGCGGCGCCTGCTACACCCAGCATAGCAAACGGCGCCGCCGGGCGGCGTGCGTTGGCGCTGCCGGCGGCGCACGAGCGCTCCGCCGGATTTGGCCGCAGAATGCACCGATGGACGCAACCCCTTCCTTCACCCTGTACGCCAAGCGCCGCGCACGCGTTGCCGCCCAGCTGGGCGACGGCGGCATCGCCATCGTGCCCACGGCGCCGGAGCGCCAGCGCAACCGCGACAGCGACTTTCCCTACCGCGCCGACAGCTATTTCTACTACCTCACCGGCTTTTCCGAGCCCAACGCCTGGCTGGTGCTGACCAGCGACGGCCGCAGCACCCTGTTCTGCCAGCCCAAGGACCTCGAGCGCGAGATCTGGGACGGCATCCGCCTCGGCCCCGAGGCCGCGCCGGCCGCGCTGGGGGTGGATGAAGCCTTCCCGGTGGACGAGCTGAACGAGCGCCTGCCCCGCCTGCTGGAGAACCGCACCACCGTGTGGTTCCCCTTCGCCACCCATGCCGGGCTGGAGGGGCGCATCGACGGCTGGCTGCAGAAGGTGCGCGCCCGCGCCCGCTTCGGCGCGCTGGTGCCCGAGGCGCAGCGCGACCTGTGCGCCGTGCTCGACGAAATGCGGCTGGTGAAGGACGCGCACGAGCTGGCCATCATGCGCCGCGCCGCGCAGATCTCCGCCGCCGCCCACGTGCGCGCCATGCAGCGCAGCGCGCGCATGCTGCGCGCCGGCGAGGATGTGCGCGAATACCACCTCGACGCCGAGCTGCTGCACGAATTCCGCCAGCACGGCTCGCAGTTCCCGGCCTACGGCAGCATCGTCGCCGCCGGTGCCAACGCCTGCGTGCTGCACTACCGCGCCGACATCGCCCCGGTGCGCGCCGGCGAGCTGGTGCTGATCGACGCCGGCTGCGAGCTGGATGGCTACGCCAGCGACATCACCCGCACTTTCCCGGCCGACGGCAAGTTCAGCGGCCCGCAGCGCGAGCTGTACCAGCTGGTGCTGGCCTCGCAGGAAGCGGCGGTGGCTGCCACCCGCCCCGGCGCGCGCTTCACCGAGCCGCACGAGGCCACGGTGAAGGTGCTGACGCAGGGCATGCTGGACCTCGGCCTGCTCGACAAGAACCAGCACGGCACGCTCGACGACGCCATCGCCAACCGCCACTACTTCGCCCACTACATGCACCGCACCAGCCACTGGCTGGGCATGGACGTGCATGACTGCGGCAGCTACGTGGAGCCGGGCGAGCTGGGCACGGTGAGCGAACGCAAGGATCCGCTCTCGGGCGAGCTCATCAAGGACCGCCCCGCGCGCATCCTGCGGCCCGGCATGGTGCTGACCATCGAGCCCGGCCTGTACGTGCGGCCCAGCGACGGCGTGCCCAGGGACTTCTGGAACATCGGCATCCGCATCGAGGACGACGCCGTGGTCACCAGCGGGGGCTGCGAGCTGATCACGCGCGACGTGCCGGTCGATCCCGATGCCATCGAAGCGATCATGGCGGGCTGAGCAGCGGTTTTTTGCTATTTATTGCATAGCTGTCTGCGCCCGCTGTGCAAGGGACAGAGGCCGAAAACATCATGAATTCCGGCGTGACGGGTCGCGTGCAGCATGTCTGCGTGGGCACGGCCCGGCCGCTGGCCGCCGCGGGGCGCACGGTGCTTTCCGGCATCGGCAAGCAGCCGGTGGATGGCGCGGTGGCAGTCAGCCCGCTGGGCCTGGCGGGTGATGAACAGGTGGATCTGAGCGTGCACGGCGGCCTGCAGAAGGCCGTGTACGCCTACCCGGCTGAACACGCGGCGTTCTGGCGCCGGCAGCGGCAGGCGCACGGCGTGTCGCTGTTCGACGAGCCGCTGCCGCCCGGCTTCGTGGGCGAGAACCTGGCCATCGAAGGCGTGCTGGAGCCAGGCGTGTGGGTGGGCGACACGCTGCACTTCCCCCGCTGCGTGCTGCGCGTCACCGCGCCGCGCGAGCCCTGCTTCAAGTTCAACGCCGTCATGGGCTTTGCACAGGCCGCCAGGCTGATGGTGCGCGAGGCGCGTTGCGGCTTCTACCTGGCCGTGGAGCAGCCCGGCACGCTGGTCGCCGGCGAAGCCTTCGTGCTCCGACCCGGCCCGCGCGCGCTGTCGATCACCGAGGCCATCCAGGCCAAGTGGGTGAAACACCGGAACTGAAAATTTTGAAGAAAATGGCCTGATACCGACTTGCCTTCAAAAATATCAAACCGTTCACACTGAGCCTGTCGAAGCGCCGCGTGAGGCTTCGACAAGCTCAGCCCGAACGGTTCTTGCGGAATGAACGCGATTCGGTATGAAGCCCTTTACTGTCTGGCGCAGGCAGCTATGAATTCAGGAGTTCTGGCGGCTTGCTGAGGGCAGCCACCCCAGCACCAGTGCGGTTGCCAGTCCCGCCACCGCGCCCGTCAGGTGCGCGGCGTAGACCACGTTGAAGCCCCAGGCGTCGTTGAAGCCGACGGGGTTGGCCCAGCCGGCTTCCAGGCCGAGCTTGAACACCAGCCCGGCCATCAGCAGACGGCCGAGCCAGCGCGTGCCGGGCTCGCGCAGCGCCCGCAGCGCCAGCACCGCCACGCCGGCGTGGATGGGGCCGGAGAGGCCCCAGTAGCCGCCGACCTCGGGCCACAGCAGCAGGGCCAGCGTGCCCAGCGGCCAGGCGACCAGCAGGGCCAGCGCGTCGCGGCCGGTGGCGCCCAGCGCCGCGCCCAGCACGGCCACCGCGCCCAGGGCCAGCAGGTTGCCGAGCCAGTGCGGCGCCTGGAAGTGCACCAGCGCGCCGGTCAGCAGCGTCCAGGGCGCGCGCGGCCAGCCGTCGGCGTGCCAGATCCAGTTCTGCGGCAGCAGCCAGCCGCTGCCGGCCGCCAGCCAGAACGCGGCCGAGGCCAGCGCCAGCGCGCCGCAGGCGGTGGCCCAGGCGCGCGGCGGCGTCAAGGCGCGGCGCCCTCCGTTGCCCGCTTGTCAAGCGCGGCCGGCGCCGGCTGCGGGCTGGCGTGGCGCCGGAAGTGCTTGCCGAACCACTGCGCCACGTCGTCCACGTAGGTGAACACGGCGGGGATCACCAGCAGGCTGAGGAAGGTGGAGGTGATGAGGCCGCCGATCACCGCCACCGCCATCGGCGAGCGGAAGCTCGGGTCGGCTGCGCCCCAGCCGAAGGCGATGGGCAGCATGCCGGCGCCCATGGCCAGCGTGGTCATCACGATCGGGCGCGCGCGCTTGCGGCAGGCGTCCAGCAGCGCGTCGGTGCGGCTCATGCCGTGGTCGCGCCGCGCCATGATGGCGTATTCCACCAGCAGGATCGAGTTCTTGGTAGCGATGCCCATCAGCATGATCAGCCCGATCAGCGACGGCATGGAGAACGCCATGCGCGTGGCCAGCAGCGCCACGAAGGCGCCGCCCAGCGACAGCGGCAGCGCGGCCAGGATGGTGACCGGGTGCAGCACGTGGTGGAACAGCAGCACCAGCACCAGGTATATGCACAGGATGCCGGTCAGCATGGCCAGCGCGAAGCCGATGAACAGCTCGCCCATCACCTCGGCGTCGCCCACCTCCACCACGCGCACGCCGGCCGGCAGGTTCTTCACGGCGGGCAGGTTCTTCACCTCGGCCGCCACCTCGCCCAGCGGCAGGCCGGCCAGCTCGATGTTCATGTTGACGTTGCGGGAGCGGTCGTAACGGCGGATCACCGCCGGCCCGCCGCTGTATTCCAGCGTGGCCACCTGCGCCAGCGGCACCGGGCCCTTGGCGCCGGGCACGGACAGGCGCGACAGCGTGCCCAGGTCCTTGCGCGCGTCGTCCTGCAGCTTGACCACGATGGGCACCTGCCGCTGCGGCAGGTTGAGCTTGGCCAGCTGCGAGTCGTAGTCGCCCTGCGTGGCCACGCGCAGCGTGTCGGCGATGGCGGCGCTGGTCACGCCCAGGTCGGCGGCGCGGGCGAAGTCGGGCTTGACGGCGATCTCCGGCCGCACCAGGCTGGCGGTGCTGGTGATGCTGCCCAGGCCCGGCAGCGTGCGCAGCGCGGCTTCCACCTCGCGCGCGGCCTGGTTGAGCTTCTCCGGCTCGTCGCCCTGCAGCACCAGCACGTACTTCTCGCCCTGCCCGCCCAGGCCCACGCGGGTGCGCACGCCCGGCAGGTCACTGACCAGCGTGCGCAGCTGGTTCTCGATCACCTGCTTCTTCGGCCGCTCCTGGCGCGCCGCCAGCTGGATGGTGAGCGTGGCCTTGCGCACGTCGGCCGAACCCATGGCGAACGGGTCGCCACCGGCCGAACCGCCGCCGATGGTGGTGTACACGCTCTTCACGTACTGGTTGGTGTCGAGCCGGGCACGCGCCTGCTCCGCCACCTGCTCGGTTTCCTTGAGCGTGCTGCCGGGCGGCAGCTCCAGGTACACCTGGGTCTGCGAGTTGTCGTCGGGCGGGATGAAGCCGGTGGGCAGCAGCGGCACCAGCGCGATCGAGCCGACGAAGAACAGCAGCGCGCCGATCATGGTGACGAGCCGGTGGCGCACGCACCAGCTGGCCCAGCGCTCGTAGATCTGCAGCCAGCGCGCGGGCTTTTCCTCGGTGACCACGGGCTTGAGCAGGTAGGCCGCCATCATGGGCGTGAGCAGGCGCGCCACCACCAGGCTGGCGAACACCGCCAGCGCGGCCGTCCAGCCGAACTGCTTGAAGAACTTGCCGACGATGCCGGTCATGAAGGCGGTGGGCAGGAACACCGCGATCAGCGTGAAGGTGGTGGCGATGACGGCCAGGCCGATCTCGTCGGCCGCCTCCATGGCCGCCTGGAACGGCGTCTTGCCCATGCGCAGGTGGCGCACGATGTTCTCGACCTCCACGATGGCGTCGTCCACCAAGATGCCGACCACCAGCGACAGCGCCAGCAGCGTGACGATGTTGATGGTGAAGCCGAACCAGTACATGCCGATGAAGGTCGGCAGGATCGACATTGGCAGCGCCACCGCGGCCACGAAGGTGGCGCGCCCGTTGCGCAGGAACAGCCACACCACCAGCACCGCCAGCAGCGCGCCCTCGGCCAGCATGTGCAGCGAGGAGTGGTATTCCTCCTCCACCGGCGTGACGAAGTCGAACGACTCGCTGATCTTCATGCCCGGCCGCGCGGCTTCCATCTGCTTGAGCGCGGCGCGCACGGCGGCGCCCACCTCCACCTCGCTGGCGCCGCGCGAGCGCGCCACCTCGAACCCGACCACCGGCTGGCCGTCCAGCAGCGCGAGGGCGCGGCGCTCGCCGATGGTGTCCTGCACGTCGGCCACCTGGTCGAGCCGCAGGCGCCGGCCGTCCTGCAGCGCAATGGGCATGGCGCGCAGCTCGTCGGCGCTCTTCACGGTGGCCAGGGTGCGCACCGGCTGTTCGCCGTTGCCCAGGTCGACGCGGCCGCCGGCGCTTTCGGTCTGCACCTGGCGCAGCTGGCGCGACACCTCGGCTGCGGTGATGCCCAGCGCCTGCAGCCGCAGCGGGTCGAGCGCCACCTGCACCTGGCGCTCCACGCCGCCCACGCGGCTGACCGCACCGACGCCGGGGATGGCGAGCAGCTTCTTGGCCACGTCGTTGTCGACGAACCAGGAGAGGTCGGTCTCGGTCATGCGCGGCGAGCCGACGGTGAAGGCCAGCACCGGCTGGCTGGCGAAGTCGAGCTTGCTGACGATGGGGTCGCGCAGGTCGGTGGGCAGGTCGGCGCGCACGCGGGTGACGGCCGAGCGCACGTCGTCCAGCGCCTCGTCGATGGGTTTCTCGAGGCGGAACTCGACCATCATCGTCACCGTGCCGTCGACGATGCTGGTGTGGATGTGCTTGAGCCCGTTCACCGAGGCCAGGCTGTTCTCCAGCTTGCGCGCCACCTCGTTCTCCAGCTGGCCGGGCGTGGCGCCGGGCAGCAGGGCGGTGATGTTGATGGTCGGCATGTCGATGTCCGGGAAGTTCTGCACCTTCATCTGGTGAAAGGAGAACAGACCGCCCAGCGTGAGCAGCACGAACAGCATCAGCGACGGCACCGGGTTGCGGATGGACCAGGCGGAAAAGTTCATGGCCGTGCCTTGGTTTGCTACTTATTTGGAAGCTGCCGCCGCCGATGCAGCGCCGGCCGGAGCCGTCTTGGGCTCCGAATCGCTGACCACGCGCACGTGGTCGCCGTCGTTCAGGAAGGCGGCGCCGCGCACCGCCACGGTGGCATCCGGCGGCAGGCCGTCCAGCACCTCGATGCTGTCGCCCGCCAGCCGGCCGGTGCGCACGCGGGTCATGCGCACCATGTCGCCCGGCTCCAGCAGCATCACGTGGGCGTAGCCGTCGCGCATCACGATGGCGTCCTGCGGCACCGTCAGCGCCGGGCTCTCGCCCACGGCGAAGTGGCCGCTGGCGAACATGCCGGCACGCGCCAGCGAACCGGCCGGCAGGTCCACGTAGACGATGGCGTAGCGCGTCTTCGGGTCCACCGTGGGGGCGATCTGGCGCACCGTGCCTTCCACGCGCGGCGTGGCGCCCGGCGGGCCGGGCAGCTCGATGCTCGCGTGCTGGCCGGGCTGGATGCGCGGCAGGTCCTCGGCCATCACCTCGGCGCGCCACTCCAGCCGGCCGCGCCGCACCAGGCGGAACAGCTCGGTGCCGTTGCCGGGCACCTGGCCCACCGTGGCGTTGCGGGCGGAGATGACGCCGGCGTCCGGCGCGCGCACCTCGGTGTGGCTCACGCGCAGGCGCTGGGCGGCCACCACGGCGCGGGCTGCCGCCACGCGCGCCTGGGCGGTTTTCTCGGCGGTCTCGTACTGGGCGATCTGCTGCTGGCTCAGCGCGCCGCTGTTGGCCACGGCACGGGCGCGGGCAGCGTTGCCGGCGGCGTCGGCCGCGGCGGCTTCGGCCTCGGCCAGGCTGGCGCGCGCCTGGGCCTCGTCCTGCTGCACCGGCGCCGGGTCGAAGGTGGCCAGCACCTGGCCTTTCTTCACCGCGTCGCCCACGTTGACCTTGATGTCGGCGATGCGCAGTGCCTGCACGTCGGCCCCCACGCTGGCTTCCTGCCAGGCGGCCACGTTGCCGTTGGCGCCGACTTCCTGCGCCAGCGTGCGCTTGCTGGGCCTGGCGGTGGTGACGGTGAGGGCGGCGCGCGGCGCGGCACTGGCCGCCGCCTGGGGGGCGCTGGCCTTGGCGCCGGCGGCCTTGTCGCCGCCGCCGCAGGCGGTGAGCAGCGCGCCGGCGGCGAGCAGGGTGAGGGTCAGCGCCAGTGCAGCGCTGCGGGGCTGGTACGGCATCGTGGCTTTCATGTGGACATCGTCAGGAAAGGGTGGGGCCAGGCGCCGGCGGCGGCGCTCAGGAACTTGGACAGGTAGCGCTGGGGAATTTCCAGCGGCACCAGCAGCCCGGCCATGGCCGCGACCAGCACCGCGCCCAGCGCGGCACCGGCCAGCGTGATGGCGCCGAGCGTGGCGCGCGCCGGCGCCGGGTTGGCGTTGTGCCGCCAGTACCAGGCGCAGCCGAGATGCGCGAACAGCGCGGTCACGGCCAGGAAGTAGTAGGGCGCAAAGAACCAGGGCCAGCCCGGCACATGGAGCCCGGCCGCCGCGAAGAAGATGTTGGTGTCCAGGTGCAAGGCCGCGCGCCCGTACAGCACGGCGCCAACGTGGTTGAGCAGGAAGAACACCAGGACCAGGCCGGAGCCGGCCTGCAGCCAGGCCACGGCGCCGCGGCGCTGGCGCCAGCCGGCGGTCACCAGCCACAGCCCGCTGCCCAGCTGGAAGGCCACGCAGGCCAGCAGCACGGCTTCGACCAGCGGCTGCCGGTACAGCAGCCGCAGCGCGTCCATCAGGCGCAGGTGCGCCTGCACGCCGGCCAGCAGCGCGACGTGGTTGGCCAGGTGCAGCAGGACGAAGCCGCCCACCACCAGCGCCGAGGCGCGGTGCCAGGGGCGAAGTGCCGGCGCGGCGGTCATGGCGTGCTGCGCGGCTCCGGGGCCTGCCAGCCGCCGCCGGCGGCGCGGTACAGGGCCACGCCGGCGGCCTGGTCGTCGTGCTGCAGCTGGCTCAGGCTGTTTTCCACCGCCAGCAGGTTGCGGCGCGCGTCCTCCAGCTGCGGCAGGCTGGCCATGCCCTGCTGGTAGAGCGCTTCCATGGCCTTGAACTGCTGGCGGTAGCCGGCCACGGCGGCGCGCGCGTCGGGCTCGCGATCGCGGGCGGCGGCGCCCTGCACCAGCGCGGTTTCCACCTCCTGCACGGCCTGACGCACCTTGGCCTGGTAGTTGGCCACGGCCTCGTCGTAGCGCGCGCGCGCGGCGGCCTGGCCGGCGGCGATGCGGCCGCCGGCGAACAGCGGCAGCGCCAGTTGCAGCGGGCCGAACGACCAGCTGGTGTAGTCGCGTGATCCGCCGGCGGCGCGGATCTGCACCGCGCCGATGGTGCCGCCCAGGCTCAGGCTGGGCCAGCGGGCGGCGTCGGCGGTGTGGATCTCGGCGCGGGTGGCCAGCACCTCGCGCTCGGCGGCCCACACATCGGGCCGCTGGCGCAGCGTGTCGGCCGGCAACGATGCTATTGAAAGAAGAGCTGCCTGCGGCTGCTGCACCTGGGCTGCAGCCAGTTTTTGCTTCAGATCGGGCTCGGGCAGGCCGGTCAGCGCCACCAGAGCCTTGCGCTGCGCGTCGCAGGTGGCGCGCTGCTGCGTGCTGCGGGCACGCGCGTCGGCGGCGCTGGCCTCGGCCAGGGCGGCGGTGGCGGGCGCGGTGAAGCCGGCGTCGCGGGAGATCACGGCCAGCCGCGCGGTCTCGCCGCGCGAGGCGGCGTCGCCCTCGGTGGTTTGCAGCACCGCCTGGCACAGGCGCAGGCCGTAGTAGCTGTCGGCCACATTGGCGGCCAGCGACACGCGCGCCAGGTGCGCCAGGGCCTCGGCGCCCTGCGCGCGCGCGGTGGCGGCGTCGACCAGCGCGCGCTGGCCGCCGAACAGGTCGATCTCCCAGCTGGCCTGCAGGCCGGCCTGCAGCGTGGTGATGATGGGAGGTTCGACCCCTTTGGCCGTGGTGCCGATGGTGCTGGCATTGCCGCGCGTGGCGGTGGCGCCCACGCCCGCCTGGGGCGACAGCCCGGCACGCTGGACGTCGATCTGGGCGCGGGCCTGGGCCAGCCGCGCCTGGGCAGCGGCCAGCGTGGGGTTGCCCGCCAGGGCGGCGTCGATCAGCGCGGCCAAAGTGTCGTCGTCGGCGTGGTGCCACCAGTCGGCCAGCTGCGCGGTACTGCCGCCGTGCGGCAGCGGCGCCTGCCAGGCGGCGGGCACCTGGCTTTCCAGCGTGGGCGCGGGCGGCAGCGCGGTGGCGCAGCCGGCCAGCAGCGCGGCGCAGGCGGCGGCAGCGAGGAGTTGGCGGGCGGGCAGGCGGGGTGATGCGGTCATGCGTTGGCTCCGGAGGCGGCGGCGCGGCGGCGGCGCTCGCCTTCGATCAGACTTTCGGCGAAATCGGCCAGCCGCTGCACGGTCTGGTCCACGTTGCGCGGCGTGACCTGCAGCTGCGGGCGCACCGCCTCGACGATGTCGCGCGCGGCGTAGAGCTGCAGGCCGAGGCCGTAGAGAGCGATGGCCAGCCGGTGCAGTTCGTTGTCGACTCGGGCCACGCCGAGCGCGCGGCGCAGCACGGCCACCGTGGCCTCGTGCAGCGGCCCGATCTCGCCTTCGATCTGCTGCTGCCACAGCCCGGTGGGCTCCAGCATCTCGCGCAGGTGCATCTGGGTGCACTGCTGCGCCAGCTCGCCGTGGCAGAAGGGCTCGATCCAGTTCTGGAAGTACGCCACCAGCGCCTGGCGCGGGGTCAGCGCCGGGTCGGCGAAGCGCGCGATGTCTTCCTGGCTGTCGCCCAGCGGCTCGCTGTAGGCGGCGCGGTACAGGCCGGCCTTGTCGCCGAAGTAGTAACGGATGGCCGAGATGTTGACGCTGGCCTCGGCCGCGATCTGGCGCGTGGAGGTGCTGGCGTAGCCCTGCGCGCCGAACAGGCGCACGGCGGTCATCAGCAGTCGCTGGCGGGCGTCGTCGGCCGGCGGGTTGGCCGGATCGGGCAGGGCGGGCAAGACAGGGGCGTCCATGGCGTGGGCGCCGATCCTACCGGAAAAATCAATCGATTGATTGAAAATTTGGTGACAGTGCGCATACCCTGTCGAGGGGGCGGCAGCGATCGACTGGCAACAGACAGGCGTTGCGCCCACGCAGCTGCCCGGCGCCCGGCTGCATCGGCCAGGGCTGGGGTTGCTGCAGATTCAATAGCTGTCTGCGCCCGTCAGGAAAGGGCTGGAGGCTGATTAAAGGCGCAATTCAGCCGAACACGGCCCGCCACAGCGCCAGGATGGCGTCGCGCTCGGTGGCGGTGGCCTCGGGCGCCACCTGGGTGGGCTGCTCGTTGAGGCGCGCCGTGTGCTGCACGCGGCGCAGCTCGCGGTAGGCGCTGGCGGCGGCCTGACCGACGCCGGCGGGCAGCAGGCCGGCCTGCTCGGCGCGCTGCAGCAGGGCGATGTTACCGGCGTTGGCCTGCAGCGCCGGGTGCTCGCGACTCTCGGCCAGCACCAGGTACTGCACGGCGAACTCGGCATCGACCATGCCGCCGGGCGAGTGCTTGACGTCGAACTGCCCCGCCGGCACCGGGCGGGCGGCGCGCATCTTCTCGCGCATGGCCATGATCTCGCCCTTCAGCGCGGCCTTGTCGCGCGGAGCGGTGATGACGGCCTGACGCACGGCGTCGAAGCGCGGCGCCATGGCCTCTTCGCCGCAGACGAAGCGGGCGCGCGTCATGGCCTGGTGTTCCCAGGTCCAGGCGGTGTTGCTGCCGCGGTTTTCCTGGTAGTCGGCGAAGGATTCGAAGCTGGTGACCAGCAGGCCCGAGTTGCCGTTGGGGCGCAGCGCGGTGTCGATCTCGAACAGGTCGCCTTCGCCGGTCTTCACGGTGAGCCAGTTGATCAGCTTGCGCACGAAGCCGGCGTAGATTTCCTGCGCGTTCTCGTCGAGGTCGTCGAACACGAACACGATGTCGAGGTCGGAGCCGTAGCCCAGCTCCTTGCCGCCCAGCTTGCCGTAGCCGATGATGCCGAAGCAGGGCTGCTCGCGGTGCTTCTTGCGGTAGTGGCTCCAGCACCAGCGGATGGTCACGCGCAGCAGCGCGTCGGCCAGGGCAGAAAGGTCGTCGGCCACCTGCTCGACGGTGATGGCGCGCTCGACATCCCGCGCCAGGGTGCGGAACACCTCGGCGTGGTGCGCGCGGCGCAGCAGGTTGAGCAGGTTTTCCTCGTCGTCTTCGCGCGTGCGCTGCAGGGCGGCGCGGCGCTCGTCCAGGTCGCGCTCGAAGTCGGCGGGCTCGAAGCGGCCTTCCAGCAGCGCCGGGCTGGCCAGTTCGTCGATCACGCCCGGATGCTGCAGCAGGTAGCGCGCCGGCCAGCGCGCGGCGCCCAGCACGCGCAGCAGGCGCTCGTGCACGTTGGGGCGCTCCAGCAGCAGGGCCAGGTAGCTTTCGCGGCGCAGCAGCGGCTCCATCCAGTCGGCCATGCGCAGCACGCCGTCTTCGGTGACGCGGCCTTCGGCCAGCCAGTCGGCGGTGCGCTGCAGCAGCTGCAGCAGCCGCCCGCGCGCCTGCTCGCGCAGGGCCAGCACGCGCGGATGATCCCGCCACGCGGCGATGCGCTCGCGCACGGCGGGCTCGAAACGCTGCAGCAGTTCGTCGAGGCTGGAGGGCACGCTGGCGCCGGGGCGCGCGCCGTTCCTGCATTTGGTGCAGGGTTGGTCGCCGCCCAGCAGGCGGTCGAACTCCTGCGCCACCAGCTCGCGGTGCGTGTCGAGCTCCGACAGGAAGGGGCAGCAGTTCTCGTAGCCCATGGTGCGGGCGATCCAGTCGAGGTCGGCGTCGTTGGTCGGCAGCACATGGGTCTGCTGGTCGTCCAGGTACTGGATGCGGTGCTCCACCCGGCGCAGGAACACGTAGGCGCGCGCCAGCGCGTCGGCGGTCTGCTGCGGCATCAGGCCGGCACGGGCCACGCGCTGCAGCGCTTCCAGCGTGGGGCGCGTGCGCAGCTCGGGGAACTGGCCGCCGCGCACCACCTGCAGCAGCTGCACGGTGAACTCGATCTCGCGGATGCCGCCGCGCGAGAGCTTGACGTCGTTGGCGCGCTCGGGCCGGCCGGCGCTGCGCTTGGCGGCGTGGTCGCGGATCTGGCGGTGCAGCGAGCGCAGCGACTCGAACACGTTGTAGTCGAGGTAGCGGCGGAACACGAAGGGCAGCACCACGCCGCGGATGCCCTGGGCCGAGCCATTGTCGATGGCGGCCTGCGGCGCGATCACGCGGCTCTTGAGCCAGGCGAAGCGCTCCCATTCGCGCCCCTGCACCAGCATGTATTCCTCCAGCGCGTCGAGCGAGCACACCGTGGGGCCGGAGTTGCCGTTGGGCCGCAGCGCCAGGTCGACGCGAAAGACGAAGCCGTGCTCGGTGGTCTCGCCCACCAGGCCGTAGACCAGCTTGACGGCGCGGGTGAAGTACTCGGCGAAGTCGATGGCGCCGCGCCCGTCGTCGCGGCCGCCGGTTTCGCCGTCGACGTCGTGCACGTAGATCAGGTCGATGTCGCTCGACACGTTCAGCTCGCGCGCGCCGAGCTTGCCCATGCCCACCACCCACAGGTTGGCGCGCTGGCCGTCGGCGCCAATCGGCGCGCCATGGCGCTCGTCGAGCTGGGCGAAGGCCGCGCAACAGGCGGTGTCGAGCGCGAACTCGGCGAGTTCGGTCACCGCGCGGGTCACGTCCTCCAGCGACGCGGTCTGTTCGCAGTCCAGCACCACCAGCCGCTCCATCACCAGTTGGCGCAGGATGCGCAACGCGGCGCCGGCATCGTGCCCGCGCGCCACCAGCGCGTCGAACGCCTCGCGCATGCCAGCCTTGATGGGCGCGCCGGCGGGCAGCAGCGGCAGTTCGTCGGCGTAGCGGCGGCGCAGCCGCTGCACCAGGCGCGAATGCGTGGCGGCGCCCTCGCCCGCTGGTAACAATGATTCACCGACGGCGGGCGAACCCGGGCTGCTCACGCGGGTCATAATTTCTCCAGCCTCTCTGGCGCGGCGTCCGCGGGCGCCGTGTGTTCCGGTTGGCGGAACCGCTTCGTTTTCAGGGCTGCCACTTGGTTCTTCGCTCGCTCAAATTCCTGGCCGCTCTGGTTCGCGGCGCCTTGTGGGTCGTGCTCGGCCTTGCCATGGCGCTGGTGCTGGCGTGGGGCGCGCTGCACTGGGTCATTGTGCCGCGAATCGACGAATTCCGTCCGCGCCTGCAGGAGATGGCCAGCCACGCGCTCGGGGTGCCGGTGCGCATCGGCGCGCTGGAGGCGCGCTCCAACGGCCTGGTGCCTTCGATCACCGTGCGCGACCTGGTGCTGCCGGGCGCCGGCGGACAGCCCGGCCTGCACGTGCCCAGCGCCGTGGCGGCGTTCTCGGTGGCCTCGCTGCTGCGCGGCGGGCTGGAGCAACTGGTGCTGGACGGGCCGGAGCTGGAGGTGCGGCGCACCGGCGCCGGCCGCTGGCAGGTGGCCGGCTTCGATCTCACCGGCGACCCGCAGGCCGACACCCAGGCGGCCGACTGGGTGTTCTCGCAGCCCGAGCTGGTGGTGCGCGGCGGCAGCGTGCGCTGGGTGGACGAGTTGCGCGGCGGCGAGCCGGTGACGCTGGGCGACGTGCTGATCGTGGTGCGCAACGGCCTGCGCCACCACCAGCTGCGGCTGGACGCCACGCCGCCCACGGACCTGGGTGACCGCTTCATGCTGCGCGGGCAGTTCCGCCGTTCGCTGCTGGAGCGGCACGCCGGCGCCTGGAAGACCTGGGACGGCACGCTCTACGCCGATCTGCCGCGGCTGGACGTGGCCCGCCTGCCCGTCTATCTGCGCCCGGCGCAGGACCTGGGCCTGCAGGAGGGCGCCGAGCTGCGGCAGGGCAGCGCGGCGTTGCGCCTGTGGGCGGACGTGGCGCGCGGAGCGCCCACCAGGGTGCTGGGCGATTTGGCGGCGGGCGATGTCAATGCACTGCTGGGCACGGGGCTGGAGCCGCTGATGCTGAAGTCGCTGGCCACGCGTGTGGGCTGGCAGCGCAGCGGCCGCAGCACGGCGGTGTGGACGCAGGGCCTGCGCTTCGAGCCGGCCGATGGCCCGGCCTGGCCGGGTGGCAATGTGCGGCTGGAATGGCGCACGCCGGGCTCGGCCAGGGAGCCGGGCGGCGGCCAGCTGCACGCCGAGCAGCTCGATCTGGATGCGCTGGGGCGCATCGCCCGCAGCCTGCCGTTGACCAGGCCGGCGCGCGACGCGCTGCAGCGCATCGGCCCGGCGCGCGGCCTGGTGGAGCAGGTGCAGGCCCAATGGACGGGGCCGGCCGATGAGCCGACCGACTGGCGCCTGCAGACCCGCTTACGGCAGCTCGCGCTCGCCGCCCGGCCCAGCGAGCGCGCGCCGAGCCAGACGCCGCACGGACCGGTGCCCCATCCCGGTGTGCCGGGCATTGAAGGCGCCGACGTGGACCTGGACGCCACGCCGGCCGGCGGCCACGCCACGCTGGCGATCCGCCAGGGCGCGCTGGAGTTTCCCGGGGTGTTCGAGGAGCCGCGCATTCCGCTGCAGAGCCTGAGCGCCAACGCCGGCTGGAAGGTGCAGGGTGAGCACATCGAGGTGGCGCTGGAGCGCCTGCAGCTTGCCAACGCCGACGCGACCGGCGAGTTCAAGATCGGCTGGAAGACCGGCACGGCGCCGGGCAAGCGCTTTCCGGGCGTGCTCGATCTGCAGGGACAGTTCAGCCGCGCCAACGGCGCACGCGTGCACCGCTACCTGCCGCTCGGCATCCCGCCCGACGCGCGCCACTACGTGCGCGATGCCATCGCCCAGGGCAACGCACGCAACGTGGCGGTGCGCATCCGCGGCGACCTGACCGAGGTGCCGTTCGACAAGCACCCGGCGGCGGGCGAGTTCCGCTTCGCCGGCCAGGTGTCGGACGTGGTGATGCACTACGTGCCCCGTTCCATCCAGCCCAGGGACCAGCCAGCCTGGCCGGCCCTGACCGAACTCGGCGGCGAGCTGATCTTCGAGCGCAACAGCATGCGCGTGCGCGGCGCGCACGCCAGGGTGCAGGACCACCCGGGCTGGGAGTTGCCGAAGATCGAGGCCGGCATCGCCGACCTGGGCCACACGCGCGTCACCGTGCAGGCCGAGGGCCAGGGGCCGCTGGCGGCGGCGCTGGGCATCGTGCGCGATTCGCCGGTGGCGCTGCTGACCGAGCACGCGCTGGACGATGCCACGGGCAGCGGCGCGGCCAGCCTCAAGCTGTCGCTCGATTTGCCGGTGGACGACATCCACCACGCCAAGGTCAAGGGCAGCGTGCAGCTGGCCGGCAACGACATCCAGCTCTCGCCCGGCAGCCCGCGGCTGGCGGCGGCGCAGGGCGGCGTGGAGTTCTCCGACACCGGCTTCGCCATCCGCGACGCCCGCACCCGCGTGCTGGGCGGCGAGGCCCGCGTGAGCGGCGGCAGCGTGAGCGCCGAGCGCCGCGCCGCCGGCGCCGCGCCGGTGGAGGTGCGCGTGAGCGGCAACGCCAGCGCCGAAGGTCTGCGCGGCATGGCCGACTGGGGCCCGGTGGCGGCGCTGGCGCGCCAGGCCAGCGGCAGCGCGAACTATGAGGCAGTGCTGGGCTTCCGCGGCGCGCAGCCGGAGATCCAGGTCAGCTCCGACCTGCGCGGCCTGGGCTTCGATCTGCCCGAGCCGCTGGCCAAGCCGCAGGCCGCGGCCTGGCCGCTGCGCGTGGAGCTGCGCCAGGTCGACGCCCGCGACCGCGTGCGCGCCAGCGTGTCCGACGTGCTGAGCGCCGAGTTCGAGCTGGATGCCTCGCGCCCCGAAGGCACGCGCGTGCTGCGCGGCGCCGTGGGTGTCGGCGCCCAGGGCACGCGCGGGCTGGCGCTGCCGGCTTCCGGCGTGCTGGCCAGGGCCGACCTGCCGCGCATCGACGTCGATGCCTGGGAGGCCGCCGTCACCCGTGTCGCCGGCAAGGGTGCGGGCGACGACGATGCCCTGCGCGCCTACCTGCCCGACCGCCTGTCGCTGCACACCGGCGAGCTGGTGATGGACGGCCGCACGCTGCACCAGGTCAGCGCCACCGGCACGCGCGAGGGCACCAGCTGGCGCGCCGACGTGAGCGCGCGCGAGCTGGCCGGCCGCGTCACCTACCGCGAGGGCACGGCGGGCGCAGCCGGCGCCGTGGTGGCGCGCCTGACGCGGCTGGTCATCCCCGACAGCCAGAACGATGAGGCAGCCGCGCTGCTGGCCGAGCCGCCCTCGCGCATTCCGGCGCTCGACGTGGTGGCCGACAGCTTCGAGCTGCGCGGCAAGCCGCTTGGCCGGTTGGAGGTGCAGGCGGTGAATCTGGACGCCGCTGCGCGGCCGGCACCGGGCAACCGGGGCGCCGGCGCGGAGTGGCGCCTGAACACCCTGCGCCTGAGCGCGCCCGACGCCACCTTCAGCGCCCACGGCCGCTGGGCGGCGCCCGAGGCCGCCGGCGCGGCGCGGCGCACCACGCTCGATTTCGAGCTGGACATCCACGACGCCGGCAAGCTGCTGGAGCGCTTCGGCATGGAAGGCGTGGTGCGGCGCGGCAAGGGCCAGTTCGGCGGCCGCATCGGCTGGACGGGCGCACCGACCACGCCGCACTACCCCAGCATGGACGGCCAGCTGCACCTGGACATCGGCGCCGGCCAGTTCCTCAAGGCCGATCCCGGCGTGGCCAAGCTGCTCGGCGTGCTCAGCCTGCAGTCGCTGCCGCGGCGCCTGACGCTGGATTTCCGCGACGTGTTCTCGCAGGGCTTCGCGTTCGACTTCGTGCGCGGCGACGTCGCCGTGCAGCACGGCGTGGCCCGCACCTCGAATCTGCAGATGAAGGGCGCCAGCGCCGCCGTGCTGATGGACGGCAGCGCCGACCTGGCACGCGAGACGCAGGACCTGCGCGTGCTGGTGGTGCCGGAGATCGACGCCGGCACCGCCGCCCTGGTGGCCACCGCCATCAACCCGGCCATCGGCATCAGCGCCTTCCTGGCGCAGCTGATCCTGCAGCGCCCGCTGGCCAAGGCCGCCACGCGTGAATTCCGCCTCACCGGCTCCTGGGACGAGCCCAAGGTGACGCCGGTGGCGGCCGGCAGCGCGGGTGCACTTCAGCCCGCACTCCCGGCAGAATCCGCTTCGGCGGCACCGGCGGCACCGGCGGCACCGGCGGCACCGGCGGCACCGGCGGCACCGGCAGCCCGCAACCCCGCGACCGCGCCGGAGCCCGAAGCCGCCGGCAGCGGTGCCGCGCCTGCGCCACCCCGTACCGTCGAGGAGCCCTCATGAAAGTCGCCGCCATCCAGATGGTCACGGGCACGCAGCTGG
>Ga0209607_1000337_pt1 | contig 42591 bp, 41 predicted proteins | sample AD_UKC117_MetaG_FD_184413 | JGI IMG/M metagenome (GOLD analysis project Ga0209607, IMG submission 184413) | Active sludge microbial communities of municipal wastewater-treating anaerobic digesters from Hong Kong - AD_UKC117_MetaG (SPAdes)... | ecosystem: Engineered > Bioreactor > Anaerobic >... | reverse complement strand
CTGCATGTCGGTGTCGCGGGGCGCGACGAGGCCCGCGGCCATGCAGGCGAGCTGGACCAGCGCCGAGCAGTCGAGGCCGCGCGCGCTGCGCCCGCCCCAGAGATAGGGCACCCCGGCGAAGCGGGCCGCGTGATCGACCGCATCGCCCGCCACCGGGGCGAGATGCTGGAGCGGCACGAAGCCGCCCCCCGCGAGCCGGGCGAAACCGTCTTCGGCCGCCACGACCCGGACCCCGGCACCGAGCGGCAGCTCGCCGGTGACCCGCGCCCGGACCGCTGGCCGGGAATAGACATGGCTCCAGAGCGCCGTGACGCGCTGGCCGGGCGGTTCCGCCGGGCCGAGGCCGGCGGCGGCGACATAGCCGACGTAGCCGTCGATGCCCGCCTGGCCCCAGGCCAGGCCGTCGGGCCTTGTCTCGTAGAGGGTGAAGGGCTCGCCATGCAGCAGCTGCGTGCCGAGCGAGGCGCCGGGCTCGGGCGAGAGCGTCAGGTCGAGCACCGCCGCGACCACCTGCCGCGCTTCGCCCTCGGCGTAACGCTCGGCCCGGACGCGGCCTTCGAGATGCCGCGCCGCCAGATCCGGCCGCGCCGGCAAGAGGCGGCCGGGAAAGCGGAAGGGGTCGTTCACGCGCGCGCCTCGAGCATCTCGAAGATCGCCCGCGCCGCCTGGAAGGCCGCGCCCTTGGGCCGGGCGGGCCTGGCCTGAGGCGTCCAGCCGTAGATGTCGGCATGGAGATAGCTGCCCGCGCGCTCCACGAAGCGGCGCAGGAAGAGTGCCGCGGTGATCGCGCCGGCCATGCCGCCCGAGGGCGCGTTGTCGAGATCGGCGATGCCGGGCTCGATCAGCCCCTCGTAGGGCGCCCAGAAGGGCAGGCGCCAGAGCGGGTCGGCGACGCGGACCGCGGCCGCGGCGAGATCGGCGGCCAGCGCCTCGTCGTCGGTGAAGAAGGGCGGCACGTCGGGGCCCATGGCCACCCGCGCGGCCCCGGTCAGGGTCGCGAGGCTCACGATCAGCCCCGGCGCCTCCTCGTCGGCGAGCGCCAGCGCATCGGCCAGCACCAGCCGGCCCTCGGCATCGGTGTTGTTGACCTCGACCGTCAGGCCCTTGCGGCTCTTCAGGATGTCGCCCGGCCGCATCGCCGGGCCGGAGATCGAATTCTCCACTGCCGGCACCAGCACGCGCAGCCGGAGGTCGAGCCCGGCGACCATGATCATCTGCGCGAGGCCGAGCGCGGTGGCCGCGCCGCCCATGTCCTTCTTCATCAGCCCCATGGAGCCCGCGGGCTTGATGTTGAGCCCACCGGTGTCGAAGCAGACGCCCTTGCCGACCAGCGTGACGCGGGGGGCGCCCTCGCGGCCCCAGACCATGTCTAGCAGGCGCGGGGCCTCGGCGGCGGCGGCCCCGACCGCGGCGATCAGCGGAAAGCCCCCCTCCCGCAGCGCCGCCATGCCGCGCACCACCCGGACCTCGGCGCCATGCGCCCGGCCGAGATCGGCGAAGGCGGCCTCGAGCGCCTCGGGGCCGAGGTCGCATGCGGGCGTGTTGATCAGGTCCTGGGCGAGTGCCGCGGCCTCGGCGGCGCGCCGCACCCGTTCGGCATCGACGCCCGCGGGGCAGACGAGCTCGCGGCTCCGGCTCGACGGCGCGGCGCGGTAGCGGGTGAAGCGGTATTCGCCGAGCAGCCAGCCGAGCGCCTCGAGCCCGGCGTCGATCTCCAGCCCCGCGGCATCGAGCGCATAGCGCCCGGCCGGCAGATACGCCGCGCCGGCGGCGAGGTGGAAGCGGTCGCGGTCGCGCCTGGCCGCCGTGCCCCAGCCGAGGAGCGCGCCCGCGATGCTCCCGTCGGGATTCGGGATCGCCAGCGCCTCGCCGAGGCCGGCCTCGAAGCCCGTGGCGGCGACCCAGGCGGCGACGCGCGGCTCCTGCGCTTCCAGCCATCGCGGCAGGCCTTCGGGCTCGAGCAGGCGGAGCGGGATCGTCGGGGCATCCGACGAAGGGACGAGCGGCATGGCGGGCCTCGCGCGGGATCGGGGCCCGAGACTAGCGAGGCGGCGGGGTCGGCTACAAGGCCGATTGATCGGCGTAGAGCATCACCGAGAAGAGCGAATCCTCGCTCAGCCGGACCAGCCGCGCCGCGACCGCGGCGGTCGCCACCCGGTCGTCCACGTGGAGGCACTGGCAGAGGTCGCGCGAGATGCGTGCGAAATCCGGCAGCCCCACCTGCTCGCTGAGGCTCGCGAGCCGCGAGGCCAGGAGCTGCGCCTCGGCGGGATCGCCCCGCTCCAGCGCCGCCTGGAGCAGGTTCATCCGGTCGGTGAGGTGGTAGACCACCTCCTCGATCACCTCGCGACATCGCTGATCGCCCAGCGACTGGCGCAACACCAGAATCCTGGACGTGTCGAGCACCGCGTCCTCGTGAAACGCGAACTCAAGAAGCTCTGCACCCATCGATCGTCCCCACGTCACCCGGCGCCAGACTGCGCGCCAAGCCCTTCGGTTCCGTTAACGCCCCGCCTTTACGGGAAGGAGGCCGGGGCAAAAGTCGCTCGCAGTTTAGGATAACGGCCGTTTAGGATGACGGCGGCTGGAAGGCCCGCGCGGTGCTCGCGAAAAGTTGTTCCGGCTTCGGCTTGGCGTGGCGGCGGCGCGCGTCATCATCGCCGGCAGCAGAAGGGAGAGTGACGATGAAGAGCCTTGCAATTGCCATAGCGGGAGCCGCGGTCGCGGCGCTTCCGGCCCTCGGCGCGGAGGATCCGATCGCGGTCCGTCAGGCGCTGATGGACAACAACGGCGCCGCCGCGGGGGTGGCGGGCGCGGTGATGAAGGGCGAGCTCGCCTATAGCCCGGTCGTCGGCAAGGCGGTGATCTACGCCGTGAGCGCGACCGCGGCCGCCTATGGCGATTTCTTCCCCGAGGGCAGCGACGACGCCGCGCGCAGCAATGCCTCGCCGAAGATCTGGCAGGACATGGCCGGATTCGAGGCCGAGCTGGCGAAGTTCCAGGATGCCACCGCCAAGGCCCGCGAGATCGCCGGCAAGGCGGGCCCCGCCGATGCCGATGCCTTCAAGGCGGCGATGGGGCCGATCTTCGACAGCTGCAAGACCTGTCACGAAGCCTATCGCCTCGAGAACTGACCCGGCGCGACGATGCGCTGGTTGCTGGCGATCCTGGCGGCGGCCACCGCCGCCGGTGCCGCGGTCCTCTGGGTGGCGACCATGCCGCGCGGCCTGCCGCGGGACGTGCTCGCCGCCTGGCCCGAGGGCGATGCGGGGCGGGGCGAGGCCGTCTTCTGGGCGGGGGGCTGCGAATCCTGCCATGCGGCCAAGGGGGCGAAGGGCGAGGACCGCCTGAAGCTCGGCGGCGGGCTGGTGCTGGCGACTCCCTTCGGGGATTTCGTCGTCCCAAACATCTCGAACCATCCCGAGGACGGGATCGGCGGCTGGTCGGCGGGTGATTTCGCCGATGCGATGCTGCGCGGCGTCTCGCCGGAGGGCCGGCATTATTATCCGGCGTTCCCCTATGCCTCCTATACCCGGATGGAGCCGCAGGACATCGCCGACCTGCGGGCCTTTCTCGCCACCCTGCCCGCGGTCGAGGGCCGGCAGCCCGGCCACGACCTGGGTTTTCCCTTCAACGTCCGGCGCGGGCTCGGGCTATGGAAGCTCGCCTTCCTCAGCGACGCTCCGGCGGTGACGCTCGATGCCTCCGACCCGACGGTGGCGCGCGGGCAGTATCTCGTGGAGGGGCCGGGGCATTGCGGCGAATGCCATACCCCGCGCAACCTCGCCGGGGCCTCCGATTTCGCCCGCTGGCTCGCCGGGGCGCCGGCGGCGGAGGGCGAGGGAAGGGTGCCGAACATCACCCCGGGCGGGGATCTCGGCACATGGTCGGCCGGCGACATCGAATATTACCTCGAGACCGGCTTCACGCCGGATTTCGACACGGTCGGCGGCGCGATGGTCGCAGTCCAGGAGAACATGGCGATGCTCCAGGCCGGGGAGCGCGCCGCGATCGCGGCCTATCTGCAGGCGGTGCCGGCTCAGAAGTGACCGGTGCCCGCGGATTCGGGCGCGCCTAGCGTCACCACCTGGCCCGGCGGGCACCGCCGGGCAGCGCCCGCCCCGCCCCGTCACGCCAAAGGCGTGCCTCCGGCACGACGCGGGCGCTTCGCTTCCGCCCGGGCCGGGCGCTGCCCTCATTCTTGGGCGGGGCGGATGTACCTGGAAGAATGGGCTCCAGGTGCGATTAGCCCCTGAAATTCGCAAGAGGCCATTTTCAGGAAACGGAATCGGGGCTATCTTCGTTTCCGATCCCATACCCGGCTGCACTGCGAAAGGAGACCCTGCATGTCCTCCGATTCAACACATCCGGACCTGATCGCGGAGAGCGCGCGCTCCAGCGACCGGATCATCGACAGGTTGTCTGCGCAACAGCAGGAGACGCTCGACCGGATGGATATCGCGGGACAGGCGCTGCTCGACGGCCTGACCGTGGGCCAGCGCGAGATCGCGGATTTCGTCGCCGAGCGCATCCGCCGCGACATCGAGACGCAGAAGGCGCTGATGGCCTGCCGGACGCTCGACGACCTGCGCGGTCTCCAGGCGGATTTCATGCGCAATGCCTTCGACCAGTACTTCTCGGAGATGGCGCGGCTGCTCGATATCGGCCGCGACGTGCTCGCGAGAAGCGCGAAGCCGCCGGTTCCGTAGCCGGGAAGCGTCGATTCGCGCCGCATCGACCGCGCACGGGTTGACGACCGGAGCGGAAGCCCGGATACCCCGCGCGGGAATCATCCAGACGTCCTGAGGAGCCCCGCCATGTCCGACAAGCCCACCACTCCCCGGTCGCGCAGCCGCGCCCCGGCGCGCCCCGCCCGTCCCGCCGCCCCCGCAAAACCGGCGGCCGCCGGCGAGACCGCGGCACCGGAGACCGCGGCCCGGATCGACGCCGAGGTCGCCGAAAGCGTGAAGGCCGCGCAGGAGGCCGCCAAGCTGGCCGCGGAGCAGGTCGCCGCCGGCGTCAAGGCGGCCGAGAAGGCGGCCGAGGAGATCCAGGCGCGCCTGAAGTCCATGTTCGAGGCGATCGAGGCCGAGACGCGGCGCAACGCCGAGCGCGTCTCCGCCGCCGCCCTGACCAATGTCAAGGCCGCCGAGGCCGCGAGCGCGGGCCTGCCGGAGCGGCTCGCCGCCGAGATCAAGGCGGCCGAGGCGCGGCTCGAATCCGCCGCCGGCAAGCTAAAGGCGCATATCGACGAGACCCTCTCCCAGGCCGAGGCCGCCACCGAGAAGGCCTCGCGGGCGGTCAGCGACGCGACCGCCGAGCGGATCCGCGCCGCGGAGGCCGCCGTCGCGAAGTTCCAGGAGCAGGCCGAGGAGCGGCTCCGGGCGGCGGAGGCGGCGACGGCCAACCTGGCGGCCGCCCAGCAGCGCGGCATCCAGAGCGCCGAGCGCGCGGGATCGACGGTCATGGAGGGCTTCGCCCGCGCCCAGAAGCAGATCGCCGATTTCGTCACCGAGCGTCTCCGCCACGACATCGACGCCCAGACCGCCCTCCTGCGCTGCCGGTCGCTCGAGGACGTGCACGACGTACAGCAGCGCTTCATCAAGACCGCGATGGACCAGTATTCCGCCGAGGCGACCCGCATGGTGAAGCTCAGCGGCGACGTCGCGAGCCGGGCGCTCGAGAACGCCAAGGGCTGACCGGGGCCGATTCGACGATTGAATCTCTGCCGGCGCGCTGTCACTCTCGGCGCGCCGGGAGCGCAGCCCGGCGTCGAACGGAGGTGGACGGATGTCCCCCGGCGATGCGGGTTCCGCGCTGATCGTGATCGACGTGCAGAAGGATTTCTGCCCGGGAGGGGCGCTCGCCGTCGCTGACGGCGATGCGGTCGTGGCGCCGGTCAACCGCATCCTGCGCCGGTTTCCGGTGCGGGTGCTGACCCAGGACTGGCATCCGGCGGGGCATCTCTCCTTCGCGGCGAACCATCCGGGCGCCGAGCCCTTCTCCACCACGCGGATGCCCTACGGAGAGCAGGTGCTCTGGCCGGTGCATTGCGTGCAGGGCTCCGAGGGTGCGGCGTTCCATCCCGGGCTCGAGGCCGGCCCGGCGGACCTGATCCTGCGCAAGGGCTTCCGGCCGGCCATCGACAGCTATTCCGCCTTCTTCGAGAACGACCACGTGACCCCGACCGGGCTCGCCGGCTATCTGCGCGAGCGCGGCGTGACCGCGGTCTGGCTGGCCGGGCTCGCGACGGATTTCTGCGTGGCCTATTCCGCGCTCGACGCCGCGGCGCTCGGCTTCTCCGTGACCCTGCTCGAGGATGCCTGCCGGGGGATCGACCTCGACGGCTCGCTCGAGGCCGCCCGCGGGCGGATGCGGGAATGCGGCGTCGCCGTCGCGCGGGCCGAAGATCTGGTGGTCTGAGGCCCATGTCCGATATCGCGAAACGCGTCTACGACCACGCCTGGCGGATCGACCCGATCGTGCGCTGGCTGCTCGATACCGATTTCTACAAGCTGCTGATGTGCCAGACGGTGTTCCAGCGCCACGCCGACGTGGAGGTGGAATTCAGCCTGATCAACCGTTCCACCTCGGTGCCGCTGGCGGAGCTGATCGACGAGGCCGACCTGCGGGCGCAGCTCGACCATATCCGCGACCTGCGCCTGAGCCGGGGCGAGAGCACCTGGCTGCGCGGCAATACCTTCTACGGCAAGCGCGCGATGTTCGGGCCGGAGTTCATGGCCTGGCTCGAGCAGTTCCGCATGCCGGAATACCGGCTGGAGCGGCGCGGCGACCAGTACGAGCTGAATTTCCGCGGCCCCTGGGCGGAGGTGATGATGTGGGAGGTGCCCGCCCTCGCGGTGCTGATGGAGCTGCGCGGGCGGGCGGTGCTGCGCGGCATGGGCAAGTTCGAGCTGCAGGTGCTCTATGCCCGCGCCATGACCCGGGTCTGGGAGAAGATCGAGCGGCTGCGCAAGCTGCCCGACCTGCGCATCTCGGATTTCGGCACCCGGCGGCGGCATTCCTTCCTCTGGCAGGATTGGTGCGTGCAGGCGATGATCGAGGGGCTGGGGCCGAATTTCACCGGCTCCTCCAACTGCCACATCGCGCTCCGGCGCGACATCGAGGCGATCGGCACCAATGCCCACGAGCTGCCGATGATCGCCGCGGCGCTGGCCCCTGACGACGAAGCCCTGCGCGAGGCGCCCTATCGCGTGCTCGAGAACTGGCACGAGGATTACGACGGCAACCTGCGCATCATCCTGCCCGACACCTACGGCACGAAGGGGTTCCTCGAACGCGCGCCGGACTGGCTGGCCTCCTGGACCGGGATCCGCATCGATTCGGGCAGGCCCGAGGAAGGGGCGGAGACCGCCATCGCCTGGTGGAAGAGCCGCGGGCAGGATCCGCGGGAGAAGCTGGTGATCTTCTCCGATGGGCTGGACGTGGAGAAGATCGAGGCGCTCTATGCCCGGTTCAACGGCCGGGTGAAGCTCGGCTTCGGCTGGGGCACGCTGCTCACCAACGATTTCCGAGGCCTGGCGCCGGACGACGGCCTGGCGCCCTTCAGCCTGGTGTGCAAGGCGGTCCGCGCCAACGGGCGGCCGACGGTCAAGCTCTCGGACAACCCGGCCAAGGCCATGGGCCCGCCCGACCAGATCGAGCGCTACAAGCGCGTCTTCGGCGTCGGCGCCCAGATCGCGGAGCCGGTCCTGGTCTGATATCAGCGGCCCTTCCGCCCGGCCGCCGCCGCTCTCCCGAGGCCGAGCCTCGGGCCAAGAAGAAGGCCGCGTCCCGCGCGGCCCGCACCACTTGCCCCCGGACCGAGACGGCGAGGCGCCGGTGGCGCCTTGCCCGGTCCGGTCGCCCGGAGGCGCGAGGGGCAGGGCGAGGGGGTGCAGCTTCACGGTTGGTTGAGGATCGGGACGGGACGGCCCTGGACGGCATGCGAAGCGCGCCGGCCCCGGGGAGGGCCGGCGCGGCCCGATCGCCGCGGGTCGATCGGGCTGGAACACCTCGGCTGCGGGCAGAACGAGAGTCGACGACGAGGGGCGTTGGTAGGAAAGGCCTTAACCAGCCCCTGCGATCCATTGCGGCAACCCCTTGTCGGAGGGGCCGAATCAGGCCATGCCAGCGGGAGAGATGAGCACCGCGACCGATACCGCGCCCACCCCGCCGCGCCGCCGGCGCCGCAGCCGCCTGTGGCTGGTGCTGCTGCTCGTGCCGCTGGCCCTCGCCGCCCTGGTCTTCGGGCCGCGGCCGCAGGTGGCGGATGCGGGGCCGCCCGATGCGCGGGCCGCCGCCCTGACCCGGGATCTCGCCGAGCGGCTGCGCGGCCTGCTGGCCGGCAATGCCGCCACGGCGGAAATCTCCGTCACCGCCGAGGAGCTCGACGCGGCCCTCGCCGCGGCGCAGCGCCTCCGGCCGGGGCTGGTGGCCTGGGCGGATATCGAGGGGGAGGACCTGACGCTCGACGTCGCCGCCGGCGCGCCCCTGCTCCCCCGCGGGCTGGAGCTGGGCCTCCATGCGGTGCTCGCCCCGTCCGGGGACGGGCTGCGCATCACCTCGCTTCGCCTCGGCCGGCTGCCCCTGCCGCCTGCGGCGGGAATGCTCGCGCTGCGTCTCGGCCTCGACCGCATCCTGGGACCGGGGCTGGGGGAATACCTGCTCGAGGCGATCGAGACGGTGCGCATCGCGCCGGGCCAGGTCACGGTCGCCTTCGGGTTCGAGGGCGATGCCCGGCTGAGCTTCTACGAGCGGTTGCGCGAGCGCATCCGCCTCGCGGCGGCGGGGCCGACCGACACCGGGCGGGTATATCATTTCCTCTGGTGGTTCGATCACGCAGGCGACGAGGGCGACCTGCCCGAGGCCGGCTCGGCCCTGCCCTATCTGCGCCATGTGATCGCCAAGGCGGAGGAGACGCTGTTGCGCGCGCCGCCGGACGACGCGAAGGCCTCGATCTTCGCCTTCACGCTCTATTGCGGGGACGACGCCTTCGGCCCGGCGATCGGGGTCGCGGTGCGGCCGCATATGCAGGGCGAGGGCAACCATTGCGACGACACGACGCTGGGCGGTCGTGTCGATCTGCGGCGGCATTTCGCGGTCTCCGCCGGCCTCTACGCCGCCAGCACCGAGCAGGCGGCCCTGGGCGTGGGCGAGTTGAAGGAGCTCCTGGACAGCAACGCGGGCGGCAGCGGCTTCAGTTTCGACGATCTCGCCGCCGATCTCGCCGGGGCGCGGTTCGCCCGCGCCTTCCTCGAGACGCCGCGCGCGGACTGGCCGGCGCTGCTCGCCCGCATCACGGGCGAGGCAGACGTGCTCCCTGATCTCGATGGGCTGCCCGAGGGCATGAGTGCGGCGGAATTCGCGCGGCGCTACGGCGATGTCGACAGCCCGGAATACCGCGCGCTTCTCGCCGAGATCACCGCCCGCATCGACGCCCTGCCCCTCTACCGCGCGCCGCTGTCGAACTGACGCGGCCGCATTGCGCTCGGGGCGCGCGTATTGCGCCCAATCCCGGGAACGCTTGCCGCAGGGCGAAGGGCGTGCAGCTACAAGTTTGGGTGAGGATCGGGATGCGTCGGCCCTGGACAGTGCACAAAGCGCGCCGGCCTCCGTCAGGGCCGGCGCGAACCGATCGCCACGTGCCGATCGGGCTGGGGGCCCCGGCGCGTCCGGGATGAGAATCGATGACAAGGGCTACCGGTATTCCGGATCCGGGACGGGAATGCGGCGGCGTCCCGGCGGTCGCCGGACTATCGCGATCGCGACGCCAGCCGCGCCAGGGCCCATTCGCCGGCGTCGCGCACCACCGCGTCGGCGTCCGCCGCCAGCCGCTGCGCCACCGGCCGCAGGCCCGCATCGCCGGAATTGCCGATCGCATAGGCGACGTTGCGCACGAAGCGGTTGCGCCCGATGCGCTTGATCGGCGAGCCGCTGAAGACTTGCCGGAAGCTCGCGTCGTCGAGCCCGGCGAGATGCGCGAGCTCGGGGCATTTCAGCTCGATCCGCGCGAAATACCCCGCCTCCCGCGCCTCGGCGGCGAACTTGTTCCAGGGGCAGACCGCGAGGCAATCATCGCAGCCGTAGATGCGGTTGCCCATCGCCGCGCGGAATTCCTCGTCCACCGGCCCGGCATGCTCGATCGTCAGATAGGAGATGCAGCGCCGGGCATCGAGCTCATAGGGCGCGGGGAAGGCCTTCGTCGGGCAGATGTCGAGGCAGGCGCGACAGCTGCCGCAATGGTCCTCGCCCGGCGCGTCGCGCGGCAGCTCCAGCGTGGTGAAGATCGCCCCGAGGAAGAACCAGTTGCCGAGATCCCGGCTCAGCAGATTGGTGTGCTTGCCCTGCCAGCCGAGTCCCGCGGCGGCGGCCAGCGGCTTCTCCATCACCGGGGCGGTATCGACGAAGACCTTGATCTCCGCCCCGGTCTCGGCCACCAGCCAGCGCCCCAGCCGCTTCAGCCGCCGCTTGACCAGGTCGTGATAATCCCGGCCATGGGCGTAGACGCTGATAGTGCCGCGCCGGGGCCGGGCGAGGTTGCGCAGGGGATCCTCGGCGGGCGTATAGACCTCGGCCAGCATGATCACCGAGCGCGCCTCGGGCCAGAGCGCGGTCGGATCGCCGCGCCAGCCCATGCGCTCGGCCATCCAGCCCATGCCGCCGTGGCGCCCGGCCGCGACATAGGCCGCAAGCCGCCCGGCCGCCTGCGGGATCGCGTCCGGCGCGCAGATGCCCGCCGCGCTGAAGCCCTCCTCCAGCGCCAGCGCCTTGATCCTCGGGGCGAGATCCGCCTGCCCCGGGGCGGTCACGTCAGAAATCCAGATCCGCGTAGTGCTGCGGCGGGGTGAAGCCCGGCACCAGATCGGCGAGGATCGAGCGGAAGGCGGGGCGCGACTTGATCTTGGCGTACCATTCGTGCAGGCCCGCGTTGCGCGTCCAGTCCACGTCGCCCACGTAGTCGAGGCAGCTCAGATGCGCCGCGGCGGCGAAATCGGCGATGCTGAGCTCGTCGCCCGCCAGCCAGCGGCGATGGTCGGTCAGCCAGCCGATATAGTCGAGATGGTACTTGATGTTGCGGCTGCCGGCCTTGATCTTCTCGCTCTCGGGATAGCCGGTCTTGGCGAGCTTCTTGTTCACCCGTTCGTAGAGCAGGTTCGCGGTGACCTCGTCGTGGAACTTGTCGTCGAACCAGGCCGCGAGGCGCCGCGCCTCCGCCCGCGCCGCCGGGGTCCTGGGCAGGAGCGGCGGCTCCGGGCAGGTCTCCTCGATATATTCGAAGATCGCCCCGGAATCCGACAGCACCAGGTCGCCGATCTTCAGGACCGGCACCCGCGCCGCCGGGTTCATGCGCAGGAAATCCATGCGCCGCTCCCAGGGCTTCTCCTCCACCAGCTCGACCTCGATCTTCTTCTCAGCCAGCACCAGGCGGATCTTGCGGCAGAAGGGCGACAGCGGCTGGTGGTAGAGACGGCGCATCGGCGCTCCTTCCGTTGATCCCTGCTCGACGCCCTTCATCCTATGTCGCCGCGCATTTTACAACCGCCGCCGTCGTCGCGCGGCGGGGCTGTCGCATCCGGCGTTCATCCGTTCTTCTGCGACCGCACCGCAACAGATGAGGGCAGCGCCCGCCTGGGGCGGGGCGGGCGCTGCCCGGCGGTGGCCGCCGGGCGAGATGGTGGCGCTAGGAGCGCACGGTGCTCAGGCGGACGAGATCCTGATGCCAGCCGCAATTCCCTTGTCGTGCGGCGGATCGGCCTTGCCATGCACGGCGCCAGCCGGGAGGATCCGCACCACCCCGAGCACAGGAGACCGCAATGAAACCGCTGCTGGACACCTGGCAATTCTGGGCGCTTCTCTCGGCCGGTTTCGCGGCGCTGACCGCGATCTTCGCCAAGATCGGCGTCGGGCCGATCGATTCGGACCTCGCCACCTTCCTGCGCACCTTGGTCGTCCTCGCCCTGCTCGCGGTGATCCTGACGCTCACCGGCGGCTGGCGATCGCCCGGCGCGATCCCGCCGCGCGCCGCCCTCTTCCTCGTTCTCTCGGGATTCGCGACCGGCGCGTCCTGGCTCTGCTATTTTCGCGCGCTGAAGCTCGGCGACGCCGCCCGCGTCGCGCCGATCGACAAGCTCAGCGTGGTGCTGGTGGCGGTCTTCGGCGTCGTCTTCCTCGGCGAGACGCTCACCCTGCCGAACTGGCTCGGCGTCGGGCTGATCGCCGCCGGTGCCGTGCTCGTCGCCTGGCGCGTCTGATACCATGGGCCCTTGCCGTCCACTCCCATTGTGTCCTGCGCCGGGATCCCCAGCCCGATCGACAGGTGTCGATCGGGCCGCGCCGGCCCTGCCGGGGGCCGGCGCGCTTCGCACGCCGTCCAGGGCCGACCCGCCCCGATCCTCGACCGACGGTGACGCTGCACCTCCCTCGCCCTGCGGCTTGCGCCTCCGGGCGACCGGACCGGGCGACGCGCCACTGGCGCCTCGCCTTTCCGGTCCGGGGGATTGCTCTGCGGGCCGCGCGGGGCGCGGCCTCTCTTCTTCCCGAGGTTCGACCTCGGGGCCGGGGTCTGTCTGTCAGCGTCGCGTCCCGGCGGGTCAGTCGAGCCTTTGCAGGTTGGCGCGGGCGGCGGGGGCGAGGGGGCTGTCGGGATGGGCTTCGAGGAAGTCGCCGAAGAGCTGCACCGCCGCGTCGGTCTCGCCGAGCTCGGCCCGGGCAGCGGCGGCCTCGAAGAGCGCCGCCGGCAGGTCGGGGTCGAGGGCACGGGCGTGGTCAGCCTCGGCGCGGGCCGCCTCGGCCCGGCCGGAATGGCGCAGGGCGGCGGCATGCAGCGCCCTTGCCTCGGCATCGCCGGGCGTGGCGGCGACCAGGGCGTCGAGCGCGGCGAGCGCCGCGGGCCAGTCCTCGCGCGCGGCTGCGATCCGGGCGCGCAGCTTCAGGCCCGCGGCATCGGCCGGCGCCAGCCGATCGGCCTGGGCCAACGCCTCGGCCGCGAGATCGGGCTTGCCGGCGTCGAGCCAGAGCCGCGCCGCATCGGAAAAGACGATGGCGCGCAGCGCCGCCGGCATCGCCCGGTTGGGATTGGCGGCGAGGCCGGAGAGGAGCTGTGCCGCGGTCGCCGTCGCGCCCATCGCCTCCAGCGCGGCGGCCTCGCAGAGCCGGGCCGGCACGCCGCCGCCCGTGCGCGACCAGAGCGCCGCATCTTCGCGGGCGGCCTCCGGATCCGCGGCGATCGCGGCGGTGCATTCCTCCGCGCTGGTGATCGCGGCGCGCGCCGGCAGCGGCAGCGCGAGGAGCGCGATCAGAAAGAGCCTTCGCATCGGCGGCGGCAATCCTTAAGGAGCGGGGGAAGCGAGGCGGAAGGGACGAGCGGCATGGGCGAGCCGGTTCTGGTGACGCTGGGTCATGGCTACTCGGCAGCGCGGCTGGCGGCAAGCCTGCCGCCGCCCTGGCGGGTCGCGGGCACGACGCGCTCGGCCGAGCGGGCCGAGGCCATGCGCGCGGCCGGGGTCGATGCCATCGACTGGGCGGATGCGGCGGCGGTGGGCGCCGCGATCCGGGGCGCGAGCCATGTGCTGGTGTCGCTGCCGGCGGAGGCCTGGGGCGATCCGGTGCTGGCGCGGCATCGCGGCGACCTGGAGGCGGCGCGCGATCTCGCCTGGCTCGGCTATCTCTCGACCACCGGCGTCTACGGCGACCGGCAGGGCGGCTGGGTCGACGAGACGAGCGCGCTGGTGCCGGTCAATGCGCGCAGCCGCTGGCGGGTGTCGGCCGAGACGGAATGGGCCTCGACCGGGCTGCCGCTGCACCGCTTCCGGCTGGCGGGGATCTACGGGCCGGGGCGCAGCGCGCTCGACCGGCTGCGCGGGGGCCGGGCGCAGCGCATCGTCAAGGCGGGGCAGGTCTTCAGCCGCATCCATGTCGCGGATATCGCCGCGGCGCTCGCCGCCTCCATGGCCCGGCCGGCGCCGGGCGCGGTCTTCAACCTCGCCGACGACGAGCCGGCGCCGCCCCAGGACGTGATCGCCTTCGCCGCAGAGCTGCTTGGCCTGCCGGTGCCGCCGGAGATCCCCTTCGACGAGGCGGCGCTGTCGCCCATGGCGCGGTCCTTCTTCGGGGAATCGAAGCGCGTCTCGAACCGGAGGGTCAAGGCGGAGCTCGGCCTGGCGCTCGCCTATCCGGATTATCGCGCCGGGCTCCGGGCGATCCTCGCGGCGGGCGGATGAGGAAGGCATGCAACAGGCCGCGGAAAACCGCGGCACGGCACGATGGGGACTCGCATTCGCCGGCGGGATCGGCCAATCTTGCGCAAAACGAGCGAACAGGCGCCGCCATTCGCGCCGGACAGAGGTAGGTGGGATGTCGCAGAAGCGACTGCGCGTTGGAGCAGCCGTCATGACAATGGCATCGGCCACGGCGCTCGCCGTGGGCCAGACCGCTCCGGCGCAGGAGGCGCGGCCTCGGCCGAGCCTGAACCTCTACGGCACCACCGGCCTGATCGACATGCCGAGCGCCCAGGCGCAGCCCGACGGGCAGATCTCGATCAGCTACAGCCAGTTCGGCGAGACCTCGCGGCGGAACTTCAACTTCCAGATCCTGCCCCGACTCTCGGGCACGCTGCGCTATTCCACGATCAAGAACTGGGGCCAGAACGACGACAACGGCGTCTACGACCCGACCTACGACCTCTACGACCGCAGCTTCGATCTGCAGCTCCAGATCCTCGACGAGGATTACGACGGCTGGGTGCCGTCGCTCGCGCTCGGCTTCCGCGATTTCCTCGGCACCGGGGTCTATTCCTCGGAGTATCTCGTGGCGAGCAAGACCGTCGCCGAGGATTTTACCCTGACGGCGGGCATCGGCTGGGGCCGGCTCTCGGGGGTGAACGGCTTCAAGAACCCGTTCTGCGCAATCTCCTCGAGCTTTTGCGACCGGGAGAACGACTTCGGCGAGGGCGGAAAGGTGGCCTTCGGCACCTTCTTCCACGGCGAGGATTCAGCGCTCTTCGGCGGCGTCGAATGGCGCACGCCGATCGAGAACGTGACGTTGAAGGCGGAATATTCCTCCGACGCCTATACGCGCGAGCAGAAGAGCCCGGCCGCGACCTTCGAGCGCAAGTCGCCGTTCAACTTCGGCGCCGAATACCGCTGGCGCGAGGGCGTGACCGGCGGCATCTACTACATGTACGGCGACACGGTCGGCTTCAACGTCTCGCTGAGCGGCAACCCGAACCGCCCGCTCGCGCCGCAGGATCTCGGCACCGGGCCGCTGCCGGTCAATGCGCGGGCCATGGATGCGCCGCAGGGCACCGACTGGGCCACCAACCCGGCGGCGCGCGACGCGCTGGCCGCGGCACTCGCGGAGGTGCTCAAGGCCGAGGGCATGCGCCTCGAGCAGTTCAAGGCCGATCCGCGGGCCGTCGACGTGGTCATCACCAACCTGCGCTTCAACGAGGAGCCCCAGGCGATCGGCCGCACGGCGCGGGTGCTTTCGGCCGGCATGCCAGCCTCGGTCCAGACCTTCCGCATCACCATGATGCAGGACGATCTCGTCACCACCACGATCACCATCGACCGCAGCGACTTCGAATCCCAGGTCGACCGCTTCGGCGCCACGCTCGAGAGCTGGCAGACCGCGGTGCTGGAGGGCGCCCTGCCCTCGCTCGGCCGCGAGGCCTGGGTGCGCGACGCCTATCCCTCGCTCGACTGGAACCTGGTGCCGGCGCCCTATCTGGTGCTGCTGACCCCGGAGGATCCGATCAAGCTCGGGGTCAACATCGATCTCGGCTTCCGTCTGGGCATCGCGCCGGGCCTCTCGGCCACGGCCAACATCAGCCAGCCCTTCATCAACGTGCCCGACGATCCCGGCCCCTCGGAGACCAGCCTGCCGCCGGTCCGGAGCGATCAGGGCCGCTACTACTCGGGCTACGATCCGAAGCTCACGCAGCTGACGGCGGATTATCTCTTCAAGCTGAACCGCGACGTCTATGCCCGCGCCACGGTGGGCATGATCGAGCGCATGTTCGGCGGCGTCAGCGGCGAGATCCTCTGGAAGCCGGTCAACCAGAGCTGGGCGCTCGGGGCCGAGCTCAACTACGTCAAGCAGCGCGATTTCGACGATCCCTTCGGCTTCGGCTACTACGACTACGACGTGGTGATGGGGCTGGGCTCGCTCTACTGGGAGACCGGCTTCTACGGGCTTGAAACCCAGTTCTCGGCCGGGCGCTATCTCGCGGGCGACTGGGGCGGCACCGTCAACGTGACCCGGCGCTTCGCCAACGGCTGGGCGGTGGGCGCCTATTTCACGCTGACCGACGTGACCAGCGAGGATTTCGGCGAGGGCAGCTTCGACAAGGGCGTGACGCTGGAGATCCCCTTCCGCTGGACCGTGCCCTTCGAGACCAAGACCAACAATTCCATCGGCCTGACCTCGGTCTCGCGCGACGGCGGCGCGAATCTGATGGTCTCGAACCGCCTCTATCCGATCGTGCGCGACTACGACCGCTATCACCTCAAGCAGAGCTGGGGGACGTTCTGGCAATGATGCGACGGATGGCCGCGCTCGCGCTCCTGCTCGGGGCCTGCACCAACCAGGGGTTCAACCCGATCCTCGTGGAGGCGGTGAACCAGGTGAACCCCTGGGACAAGCCCGACGAGGCCGCGGCGGCGAAGGGCCAGCCGGTGACGCGCGCGGCCATCGACCGGGCGGACGTGGCGACGATCCGCGCCCGGCTCGTCAGCGACAAGTCGCCCACCTATCTCTTCGCGGCCAGCGACAACGGCGGCTATGTCACCTATGCCTCGAGCCTGCGCCAGACCCTGACGCTGCGCGGCTCGCAGATCACCGCGACGCGCGGCCTCGGCTGGGACCTGCTCTCGGCGACCTCGAGCCAGCCCGACCCGCTCACCCGAGCGATCCCGCCGGGCAGCTGGCCCAAGGGGGTGACGCGGCGCTACGAATTTCCCGCCAATTCGCCGGAGGGCCGGATCGAGACCTTCACCTGCAGCTTCGAATTCGTCGGGCCGCAGGAAGTGGTCATCCTCGATCAGCGTCACCAGGGCGTCGAGGTCAGCGAGACCTGCAGCGGGCCGGCAGGCAGTTTCGAGAACCTGCATCTGGCGGATGCGCGAACCGGCTTCGTCTGGCGCAGCCTGCAATGGGTGGGGGAGCGGCAGGGGCTGATCGACCTGGAGATCGTCCTGCCCTATACCGGCCGGAAGGGCTGAGGCCAGCGGCCCTCGCCGTCGACTTTCATCCCATCCCGGGCCGGAGGGCCCTCGCCCGATCGACCCGTGGCGCCCGGGGGCCGGCGCGCGAGGCGCACCGTCCAGGGCCGCCCGGTCCCGATCCTCAACCGGCGGTGTAGCTGCACCGCCCTCGCCCTGCGGCTTGCGCCTCCGGGCGGCCGGACCGGCCGAGGCGCCACCGGCGCCTCGCCTTCTCAGTCCGGGGGGAATGCTCCGCAGGCCGCGCCGGGCGCGGCCTTCTTCCTGTCCCGAGGCTCGGGCCATGCCTGCGCCGATTCGGAGCTACCGCGGTTCGGTGCTAGACTCCCCCCGCGAGGCAAAAGGGGAGGCCGGTCATGATCCTTCGCATCTTTCGCGCAATCGTCCACGAGGGCCAGCAGGGCGCGTTCCGCAGCTTCGTCCTCGAGGCCGCGCTGCCGCTGACGCGAAAGCAGGAGGGCCTCGTGTCGGTCGCCGTCGGCCTGCCGCGGCCCGACTCGCCGAGGGAATTCGCCATGGTGACGGTCTGGCGGGATCTGGAGGCGCTCAAGGCCTTCGCCGGCGAGCAGGAACCGGCCGGTTGTGCTGCCAGGGGAGGCGCATCTGCTCGAAGCCTCGCATCTCCACCATTACGAGGTGGCGGAAGGCTGAGCGTCGGACGGGATACCCTGAACACGGAAAGAAGGACAGCGTCGCAGACACTGTCCTTCTTCCCTTTGAAATTCACACAGGTCAGGCGACCCGTCGGCCGCCGACCCGCGCTCTCTGTCGCGAAGCGATCAGGAGTCGTCGTTGGAGATGGCGTAGGCGATCGCGGCGAGACCGATCACCGGAATGAGCCAGGCGGCATTCGATCCGCCCATCGGGGCCGGTTCGGCGACGACGACCGGCTCTTCGGGAGCCTCGAACACGAGGTTGCCGGCGAAGGCCTGGCCGGCCAGCAGGAGCGCCGCCGCAGTGGTTACGAGATACTTCATTGTTATCCTCCTCAGAGAGTGCGGGTCTGCGAAACTGCTAGCTCGCCCGGACCTGCGATCGGACAAGCTAATGTCTGGAACCTAACCAACCTTCCCTCGCGTTTTCAATCGTCGAAAGCCGGCTTTTCGAGTAAATCACAACTGTTGTCATATTAGCAACACCGGAGTGCCGACCTGCGCCCGATCATACACCTCCAGGATGTGCTCGTTGAACAGGCCGATGCAGCCGTTGGACGATTGGCGCCCGATCTTGCGGATGTCATTGGTGCCGTGGATGCGGTAGGCGCCGGGGAAGCCGAGGTTCAATGCGCGTATTCCGAGCGGGTTGTCCGGGCCCGGACCGACGTAGCGCGGCAGCGCAGGATTGCGCTGGAGCATGCTGTCGGTGGGCCGCCATTCCGGCTCCGGGCGCTTGAGCACGATGGTGGTCCTCCCGCGCCGGGTCAGGCTGCCGTTGAGCGGGACCGAGGTCGGATAGACCCGGTAGAACCCGTCCGAGCCCCAGTAATGCAGCACCCGGTCGTTGGTATCGGCGAGGATCGCATCCATGGAGATGCTGTCGAAATGATCCTGCCACCGGCGCATCCGCAGGCTGGAGATGCGCCTCAGCAGGCGGGCGTCCTGGGCATCGGGCACGTAATCGTCGAGCCCGACCTCCTCGGTGGAGGCGAGGGCGCCGGTCGCGCCGAGACCGGCGCCGAGTGCGGCGAGCGCCGCGAGCCGCCCGAAGGCGCGGCGCGTGTGCCGGGGGTATTCGAAGCTGCTCATGTCCGCCTTCTTTCTGTTGCGGATGAAACTGGCGCAGTAATAAGCCTCCCGGCGCTTTGTCGCAACTCACACTTCGGCCAGCGGGTTCCATTGGCGATGCAATGGTTTCGGTTTGAAGGCGCATGCGAAAGCGGCTAAGCAGCGAGCGGTGAGCAACCATTCGACGGATTCCGCCATGTTTCGCCCGTTCCTTGCCGCCCTTGCTGTCCTCCTCGCGCTCGCGGCCTGCGAATCCGGCGGCACGGGGCACAAGATCAATCCCGCCGATGCCGATGCGATCCGGCTGCGCAACCTCGACGCGGTCAATGCCGCCCGCGCCCAGGCGGGCGTCGGCCCGGTGCAGATCTCGGCGCAGCTCAACGCCGCCGCCGACACCCATGCCCGCGACATGTCGGTGCAGGGGCGGGCCTGGCATTTCGGGTCCGACCTGACCAGCCCGCGGGAACGGGCCTTCCGCGCCGGCTATCGCGGCGAGGTCTTGGGCGAGAACATCTCGGAGGGCGCGGATTCGGACCTGACGGTGCTGAAGTCCTGGCTGGACTTCGCGGATACGCGCAACGTGCTGCTCGACCCCGCGGCGCGCGGCCTCGGCCTCGGCTGGTACGAGGAGCCCACGGGCAAGATCTGGTGGGTGCAACTGCTCGGCGAGTAACCGCCGATCAATGCCTGATCCGCTTCGCGGCGGATTGGATCGGACCAATACCAACGGCCCTTCCGGCTGACCGACGCTGCGGTCCGATGACGAATCCAGGGCAGGAATAAGGCCGCGCCCCGCGCGGCCCTCGCCAGATGCCCCCGGACCGAAGGGGCGAGGCGCCAGTGGCGCCTTGCCCGGTCCGGTCGCCCGGAGGCGCGAGCCGAAGGGCGAAGGAGGTGCAGCGTCACCGCCGGTTTGGGATCGGGACGGGTCGGCCCTGGACGGCGTGCGAAGCGCGCCGGCCCCCGGCAGGGCCGGCGCGGCCCGATCGCCACGGGTCGATCGGGCTGGAACACCCCGGCCGCGGTTGGGACGAGAGCCGACGGCGAGGGCCGCCGAAACAAGGACGCTCCGAACCGGCAATAGCGAGCCGTTGTCGGGCGCCAGGATCGGCAGGAAGGCTCCCACCCCTCCGCGAGGCTCCGCGCAGGGATCGGGCAGAGATCCGAAGGGTTTCTCAGCCCAGGATGGTGATCGGGGTGCCCGTTGGCACGAGGGTCCAGATCTCCTCGATCTCCGCGTCGCTCACCGCGATGCAGCCGGCGGTCCAGTCCTTCTTGCGCCGGTCGGCGCTGCGGCGCGGCCCGCCATGGATGAAGATATCCCCGCCGGGATTGACGCCCATGGCCCGGGCCCGCGCCAGATCGGTGGCATTGGGATAGCTGATGCCGAGGCTGAGGTAGAAGTCGCTGCGCGGGTTGCGCCGGTCGATCCAGTACTGGCCCTCGGGCGTGCGGCCGTCGCCGGCCGTGGTCTTGTGGCCGTCGGGCGCGAAGCCGAGATGGATCGCGTAGCGGCGGAGGATCTCCTGCCCGGACTTGAGCTCCAGGACGCGATTCTTCTTGGAGACCACGATATGGGTGGCCCGGGGCTGGAGGCGCTGCACGAAGCCGGCCGCCCGCGCGGGCGCCGCTCCGGATGCGAAGAATCCCGCCGTCAGGGCAAGGGCGCTGCGGCGCGTCCAGAGGGCCTTCGCAGCGGCAGTGTCGTCGGTAGCGGGATGGTCTGCGCCATCCTCGATTAGCCACGTCCTCTCGGTCATGTACCTGCTCGTTTCGTTGCTCGTCGCGTCCTTGGGGACGTCGATATTTCTGCCTGATATGCTTTACATACCTCTAACGCGCGCTTTTGGGAACGGGTCTTGCGCGGGGATCCGCCGGCCCGGGCCCGCGCGGGCTCAGGTTCCGGCCGGGTCGTGGCCGACGCGCACCAGTTGCTTGCCGAAATTGCCGCCCTCGAGCAGGCGAAGGAAGGCGCCCGGCGCGGCTTCGAGCCCCTCGGAGACCGACTCGCGCCAGACGATCTCGCCCGAGCGGACAAGCGGGGCCACCTCGGCGAGGAACTCCGGCATCCGGTCGAAGTGGTCGAAGACGAGGAAGCCCTGCACCCGGAGCCGGCGCGTCAGGATCGTGCGCCAGACCGCGGGCAGGGTCATCGGCTCGGCCGCGCCCTTGCCCGAGAACCAGGCGATCATGCCGCAGAGCGCGATGCGGCCGTGGAGGTTCATCCGCGGCAGCACGGCCTCGAGCGTCCTGCCGCCGACATTCTCGAAATAGATGTCGACCCCGTCCGGCGCCGCGGCGCCGATCGCCTCGGAGAGCGCCGCCGCGCCCCCCGGCGCGCGATGGTCGAGGCAGGCGTCGCAACCCAGGGTCTCGACCGCATAGGCGCATTTCTCCGCCCCGCCGGCGACGCCGATCACCCGCAGCCCCCTGCGGCGGGCGAGCTGGGTCGCGAGGCTGCCCACCGCGCCGGTGGCCGCCGACACGACGACGGTCTCGCCCGCCTTGGCGCCGGCGATATGGTCGAGCCCGACCCAGGCGGTCAGCCCCGGCATGCCGAGCACCCCGAGCGCGGTGGAGAGCGGCGCGGCGGCCGGGTCGATCCTGCGCAGGGCCTCGGCCGGCACGACCGCATGGCTCGCCCAGCCCGTGGGGCCGACCACCACGTCGCCGGGGGCGAAGCCGGGCGCCTGCGAGGCGAGGACCTCGGCCACGCCGCCGCCCTCCATGGTCGCGCCGACCTCGACCGGGGCCGCGTAAGATTTCGCCGCATCCATGCGCCCGCGCATATAGGGGTCGAGCGAGAGCCAGATCGTGCGCAGGAGCACCATGCCCGGCCCCGGTTCCGGCAACGGCGCCCGCTCGATGCGAAAGCTCTCCGCGCCCGGCGCGCCCTCGGGGCGCGCGGCGAGCACGATCCGGGTCATCTCGGGCATGGGTTCCTCCCTTGGGTTCCGGCCCCGCGGGCTCAGGCGGCCTGGCCGAGCATCGGCCAGAGCGAGGCGACGAGCAGGACCGCCATGGTCCGGTTGAAGATGCGCAGCCGGCCGTGGCTGGTGAGCCAGCGGCGAATCGCCCGGCCCATCAGCGTCCAGCAGCCGACCGAGGGCAGGTTGATCGCGCCGAAGACCGCCGCGACCACCAGCACGGCGCCGAGGTCGCGCGACGGCGCGTACAGCGTGATCGCGGTGAGCGCCATGGCCCAGGCCTTGGGATTGGCCCATTGGAAGAGCGCGGCCTGCAGGAAGGTCATCGGTCGCCCGGTCGCCCCGCCGGCCTCCGGCGGCGCGGCATTGGCGATCTTCCAGGCCAGATAGAGCAGGTAGGCGACGGAGACGACGCGCAGCACCGCCTGGCTGCCCGGGACCATCTCGAAGACCTGCATCAGGCCGATGCCCACGACGAACACCATGAAGGTGAAGCCCAAGCCCACGCCGAGCATGTGCGGGATGGTGCGGCCGAAGCCGAAATTCGCGCCGGAGGCCATCAGCATCAGGTTGTTCGGCCCCGGCGTGACCGAGGACACGAAGGCGAAGCCCGTCAGCGCGAGGAGCAGGTCGTGGGTCATGGCGCAGGGATATGCGGCCACACCGGCAATGTCACCGCCGATTCCGCTGCCGCGGGACGGAGCCGGCCGATGCCCCGGATGACCCGGCCGGTCAGGAGACACTCCGAACCGGCGATAGCGAGGCATTGCCTCGCGCCGGTTCGTCGACCGCAGCGCGAGCGCGGAGGTCGAGGGGGGGTCGGGTTTCACCGGCGGTGGGTAATCCGCGCGCACCTGACTGGGCGGGCGCGCTTGTCGCGCCTGCCGAGGGGCAGGCAGGCGCGCGGATTTGTCCTTGCCAAATCCGCGAAAGGAAGGCGGCGCTGCCACGGGGCACGGGCGCGGCTCATTCACGCCGGACGCATCGTCCGGATTGAGTATCAGACGGCAGCGGGATCGGCTGCGGGCGGGGAGGCGGCGGGCCGCAGGCGCCGCGCCCGCTCGGTCGCGCTCTTCAGCTGGCCGCAGGCGGCCATGATGTCCTCGCCGCGCGGACGGCGCACCGGGCTCGAATAGCCGGCGCGGTTGACGATCGCCGCGAAGGCCTCGATGCGCTCGGGCTCGGAGCGCTCGTAGGGCGCGCCGGGCCAGGGGTTGAAGGGGATGAGGTTGATCTTGGCCGGGATGCCGGCGATGAGCTTCACCAGCCGCCGTGCATCCGCGTCGCTGTCGTTCACGCCCTTGAGCATGACGTATTCGAAGGTGATGCGCTCGGAATTCGACACCCGCGGATAGGCGCGGCAGGCCTCGAGCAGCGCGGCGATGTTCCATCTGCGATTGATCGGCACCAGCTGGTCGCGGATCGCGTCGGTGGTGGCGTGGAAGGAGATCGCCAGCAGGCAGTTGATCTCCTCGCCGACCCGGGCGATCTCGGGCACGATGCCGGAGGTCGAGAGCGTGATGCGGCGCCGCGAGAGCGCGATGCCCTCGCCGTCCATGGCGATGAGCATGGCGTCGCGCACCGCGTCGGTGTTGTAGAGCGGCTCGCCCATGCCCATCAGCACGATGTTGGAGACCAGCCGCCGATCGGGGCCGCCCCGGCCCCAGTCGCCGAGGTCGTCGCGGGCCACGAGGATCTGGCCGACGATTTCCGCGGGCGTGAGGTTGCGCACCAGCCGCTGGGTGCCGGTGTGGCAGAAGGAGCAGGTCAGCGTGCAGCCGACCTGGCTGGAGATGCAGAGCGTCCCGCGATCGGTTTCGGGGATGTAGACCGTCTCGATCTCGTGGCCGCCCTCGATGCGCAGCAGGTATTTCCGCGTGCCGTCCGAGGAGAGCTGGCGGGTGACCACCTCGGGCCGGGTGATGGTGAAGCGCTCGGCCAGGAGCACGCGGTAGTCACGGGCGAGATTGGTCATCGCCGCGAAGTCGCGCGCGCCCTTGTGATAGATCCACTGCCAGATCTGGCGGGTGCGCATGGCCGCCTGGGCTTCGGGCGTGCCGGCCGCGATCAGGGCGGCGGTGAGCTCCGCGCGCGGCAGGCCGACGAGGTTCGGCCGCGCCGCCGCCAGCTGCTGGCGCGGCAGGGTGACGAGGTCCTGGGTGATCGGGACGCTGGCGGGCATGGGGCACGGACTCGGCGGCTTCGGACGCGACCGAAGCCGGCCGCGCGCCTTCACATAGCGGATCCGGCCGAAAACGCCAGAGCGCGGGCTATTTGCAGCGCGCCTCGGCGTCGGTGATCGCGGCGGTGAAGCCCGACAGCGAGAAGGTGTCGACGGTCGTGGTGCCGCGGGCGGAGACGCCGGTGATCTTGGCCTCGGCCCCCGCGCGCATCGCCGTGACCGCCCGGGCGTCGTCGGCGGGGTCGGTCCAGGCCCATTCCGCGCCCGCACCCTCGCCGGGGCTGAGGTTGAAGCTGTTCGATCCGATCTCGAGCTTGACCGGATTGCCCGGCTTCAGCGGATAGCCGCTGTTGAAGCTGACCTCGTTGGCCACGCCCCGCTCGGGCCGGAAGGAGACATAGAGGCGGATGTCGCCGCGATTGACCTCGACGGTCTTGCCGTCGCGGCGGGCGACCCAGTTCTCCGGCGGCGAGACGATGTAGCATTCCTTGGGATTGGCCGCGACGAAAACGCTCCAGTCGGTATGCGCGGCCACGCGCTCGGCCGACTGGGCGAACGCCGGCCCGGCCACAGCGACCGCGAGGCAGACCGCGATCGGTTTCCACGCTTCGAACGTCATCCGTGAGGCTCTCCTGCTCGTTCACCAGCTTGTGTTCACCGGCCGAGGCTTGCGACACACCCGGTCCTGTGGTCAAGCTTGTTCTATGCCATGCTCTCGCTCTAGTTTAGCGTGACGGGAGGGGAATTTGCCAGCCCCTTGCGCAGTTTTCACCGAGCCGTGACGTCGATGGGCCGGGCGTCGGGAGACAGGGTCCGCAGAGATGGCCGTCACGACCGAGACGGATCATGCCCGGGCGAGCGACGCGGCGGTGCTGCGGGCGGTCGCGGCCGGCGACCGCTCGGCCTTCGTGGAGCTCTTCGGCCGCTATGCCGGGCGGATCAAGGGCTTCCTGATGCGCCGGGGTGCGTCGGAGGCCGATGCCGAGGAGATCGTGCAGGAGGTGATGGTCGCGATCTGGCGCCGGGCCGCGAGCTTCGATCCCGAGCGGGCGGCGGCGGCGACCTGGATCTTCACCATCGCCCGGAACCGCCGCATCGACCTCGTGCGCAGGGCGCGCCGGCCCGAGCCGGATCCGCAGGACCCGCTCTTCCGGCCGGATCCCGAGCCCGGGGGCGTCGCGCGGATCTCCGCGGCGGAGCGCGAGGCGCGGCTGCGCGCGGGCCTCGCCGGCCTCGCGCCCGAGCAGCGTCAGGTGCTGGTGGCGGCCTTCTACGAGGGGCTGAGCCATGGGGAGATCGCGGCGCGGCTGGACCTGCCCGTCGGCACGGTGAAGTCGCGCATCCGGCTGGCCTTCGGCCATCTGCGCGAGGCGATCGGCGAGGAAATGGCAGGGGGGTTCGGAGATGAATGACGCCGCGGTGATGGCCGAGGTCTGGCGCGGGCCGATCCCGGAATCCCGGCACCGCGGGCATGCGGTGATCTGCGACGCCGGCGGCAACATCCGCGCCGCCTGGGGCGATCCCGAGCGGGTGATCCTGCCGCGGTCCTCCTGCAAGATGCTCCAGGCCTTGCCGCTTCTCGAGAGCGGCGCCGGGGCGGATCTGACCTCCGAGCAGCTTGCGCTCGCCTGTGCCTCGCATGTGGGCGCGGCGATGCATGTGGGTCGGGTCGCGCAATGGCTCGAGTCGATGGGCATGGGCGAGGCCGATCTGCGCTGCGGCACGCAGGTGCCCGAGAACCGCACCGAGCGCGGCCGGCTGCGCGAGGCCTTCGAGCCGCCCTGCCAGCTGCACAACAATTGCTCGGGCAAGCATGCCGGCTTCCTGACCCTCGGCCGCCGTCTGGGCGGCGGCCCGGACTACGTCGATCCCGGGCATCCGGTGCAGCGCGCGGTGCGCGCCGCCTTCGAGGAGATGTGCGGCCTCGAGAGCCCGGGCTTCGGCATCGACGGCTGTTCGGCGCCGAATTTCGCCACCACGCTGCACGGGCTGGCGCATGCGATGGCGCGCATGGCCGATCCGCGCGCGCTGGGCCGCGCGCGCGAGGCGGCGGCGCGGCGGCTGGTGGCGGCGATGCTGGCGCATCCGCTCCTGGTGGCCGGCGAGGGGCGGGCCTGCTCGGAGCTCATGGCGGCGGCCGGCGGCCGCGCCGCGGTCAAGTTCGGCGCCGAGGCGGCCTATGTGGCGGTCCTGCCCGAGCGCGGTCTCGGGGTGGCGATCAAGATCGAGGATGGCGCGCGGCGGGCCGACGAATGCGCCATCGCCGCGCTGCTGGTGCGGTTGGGCGTGCTCGAGGCCGGCGACCCGCTGGTGGCGCGCCGCCTGACGCCGCCGGTGGAGAGCCGGCGCGGCGAGGTCGTCGGCGGCATCCGCCCCGGCCCGGATCTCTGGCAGGAGGGTGCGCCGCTCTGACCGCTTCGCGGGTCTTCAGGCGAACTGCATCCGGCAATACGGTCCCGTCCGCTCGAATTCTTGGCGCGCCTGGCGCAACCATCCCGCCCGGCGGACACCGCCGGGCAGCGCCCGCCCCGCCCCGTCACGCCGAAGGCGTGCCTCCGGCACGACGCGGGCGCTTCGCTCCCGCCGGGTCGGGCGCCGCCCTAGTCTCGGAGCGGGACGGTCGAAGAAGAAAGAAAGAGCTCCGGATGTGATCTCCTGGCGCGGGCCGGGCGCCTCGGATTGACTCACGCGGCCCGCCCGGTATCGTGCGCCCCGCACTTCACGGGCGGTGGCAGGTGGCAGACAGGGCGCGCAGCTTCGCGGTGATCGGCCTCGGCTCCTTCGGCAGCACCGTGGCGGCGGAACTGGCGCAGCTCGACGGCTACGTGCTCGGCATCGACAGCGACCCCGCCCGCGTCGCCCATATCGCCGACGAGATCGCCGAGGCGAAGATCCTCGACGCCAGCGACGAGGACGCGCTGCGCGAGGCCGGGCTCGACCGCTTCGGCGCGGTGGTCATAGCCATCGGCGAGAACGTCGAGGCGAGCATCCTCAGCACCATGAACGCGCGGCTGATCGGCTGCGACATCATCTGGGCCAAGGCCCGGGACCGTACCCACCACCGCATCCTCAGCAAGCTCGGCGCCGACCGGGTGATCCGGCCCGAGCAGGATTACGGCCGCCACGTGGCGCAGATGCTGCACAACCCCGCGCTGCGCGACTATCTGAGCATCGGCAACGGCTATCTGGTGGTGGATTTCCAGGTTCCCGAGAAGCTCGATGGCCAGAGCGTCGCCTCCCTGACGCAGGAGGGCGCCTCCGGGCTGCGCCTGCTGGGGCTGATGCGCGGCACCGAATTCCTCGATGCGGCGCCGGATTTCGCGCTGCGGACCGGCGACAAGATGCTGGTTCTCGGCACGCGGGCCGACCTGCGGCGGTTCGGCGCCACCTTCTGACCGGGCGGGCATGGTGGCATCCCTCAAGCGACGGCTGATGCGGACGGTCGTGCAGGCGCCGCCGCCGCTGGTGCTGGCGGCCCTCTATGCCGCGCTGATCGGCCTCGGCACGCTCGGCCTGATGCAGCCGCCCGCGCAGAAGCTGCCCTTCGGCTGGGGCGACGCCCTCTTCACCGCCGCCTCGGCGGTGACGGTGACGGGCCTGGGCGTGATCGACGTCGCGGGGCATCTCTCCCTGGCCGGCCAGGCGATCGTAGCGACCCTGATCCAGCTCGGCGGGCTGGGGCTGATGACCTTCTCGGTGCTGGTGCTCTCGGCGCTGGGGCTGCCGGTGGGGCTGACGCATTCGAGCTTCCTGCGCGAGGACCTCAACCAGACCTCGATCGGCGAGGTGCTGCGGCTGGTCCGGGTGATCCTGCGGGTGGTGCTGATCTGCGAGCTGGCGGGAACGGCGGTGCTCGCCCTGGCCTTCGTCCCGGTCCACGGCCTCGCCGGGGGCCTCTGGCACGCGCTCTTCCAGGCGGTCTCGGCCTTCAACAACGCCGGCTTCTCCAGCATGCCCGACGGCCTCCTGCCCTGGGTCGGGGATCCGCTCGTCAATCTCTCGCTGCCCGCGCTCTTCATCGTCGGCGGGCTCGGCTACGGGGTGCTGACCGAGCTCGTGCGGGTGCGGAGCTGGCGGCGCTACTCGCTGCACGCCAAGCTGATGCTGCTCGGCACCGGGGTGCTGATCCTGGGCGCGGTGCTGATCTTCGCCGCGCTGGAATGGCGCAACCCCGCGACGCTCGGGCCGCTCGGCACCGGCGAGAAGCTGCTGGCGAGCTGGTTCCAGGGGGTGACGCCGCGCACCGCGGGCTTCAACACCGTCGACATCGCCAAGCTCGAGGACAGCACCACCACGCTCTTCATGGCCCTGATGCTGATCGGGGCCGGGCCGACCTCGACCGGCGGCGGCATCAAGGTCACCACCATCATCGTCATGGCTCTCGCGACCGTGGCCTTCTTCCGCCGCCAGACCGAAATGCATGCCTTCGGCCGCTCGATCGCGCTCGACCAGGCGCTCAAGGCCATGGCGTTGACCGCGATCAGCGTGGTGGTGGTCTTCACCGGCGTGTTCCTGCTCACCCTGAGCCACCAGGGCGATTTCATCGACATCGCCTTCGAGGTCGCCAGCGCCTTCGGCACTGTCGGACTCAGCCGCGGCTTCACCGGCCATCTCGACGGCTTCGGCCGGGCGGTGATCATCGTGATCATGTTCGTCGGCCGGGTCGGGCCGCTCACGCTCGGCTTCTTCCTCGCCACCCGCCAGCCGGCACGGGTGCGCTACCCGCCGACCGAGGTCTATCTCGGCTGAGCGGCGGACGGGTCCACCGCAGTGGCGACGCCAACTCTCCGCGGATTGCCCGGCGCCGGTGAAGCCCGACGCCCCTCGGACCACGCGTTCGTGCGCTCCAGCCGATGAACCGGCGCGAGGCCTTGCCTCGCTGTCGCCGGTTCGAGGTATCTGCGGCCGATGGATTTGCCCGAGTATCGTATCATGACGGCGGCCTTCCCGTCGGCTCCCTTCCCAATCGGGCCGGGGCGCCCCCAGCCCGATCGACCGGTGTCGATCGGGCCGCGGCTGCCCTGCCGGGGGCCGGCGCGCTTCGCGCACCGTCCAGGGCCGCCCCGTCCCGATCCTCGACCGACAGTGATGCTGCGCCTCCCTCGCCCTGCGGCTTGCGCCTCCGGGCGACCGGACCGGGCAAGGCGCCACCGGCGCCTCGCCTTTTCGGTCCGGGGGCATGCTCCGCGGGTCGCGCGGGGCGCGACCCTTGCCTGTGCTGCCGCCGCGGGAAGCGGCGTCGGTCAGACGGAAGGGCCGCTGGTATCAGGCCCCGCGCACGACCATCACGGAGATCGGCGCATGCTGGGCCACGTGGCCGGCGTTCGAGCCGAAGAGATATGCCGCGGCGCCCGGCACATGCGACGCCATCACGATGAGATCGGCGCCGATGTCGGCGGCCTTGTGGATCAGGGCATTGTCGAGGTCGATCGAGACGTCGTGCAGGTGCAGCGTCGAGGCCTCGATACCGATCCCGAGCCGCTCGCCCGCCTCGGCGGCGAACCGGTCGAGCTTCTCCGCGAAGGCCTCCGGGCTGCGCGCCACCGACCCGGGCTCGGTTCCCGTGGCGCCGACCAGCGTGAGGCCCGCACCATAGTGGCGGGCCAGATCCGCCGCCGTTCCGAGCGCCTTCTCCAGCCGGTCGGCATGAGCGAGATCGACGGGAACCATGATCCGAGCGTACATCTGTCACCTCCATATTCCGGACGGGCCACCCTAACACGGCAGGTCCGGGTGTCGACCGCGGCCCCGGAGAAATTGCAGTCGGCAACACGACCCCGTCCGTATGAATTTCGGGCGCGCCTAGCGTCACCCTCCGGCCCGGCGGGCACCGCCGGGTCGGGCGCTGCCCTCGTCTTGTGGCGAGGCGGTCGAAGTAGAAGGCATTAACTCCATATGCGACAGCCCCGGCCGCAGCCCTGCCGGCGCTTGTGGAGCGGCCGATTCGGGGCTAGAGGTCGCCGATGCGACCGATCACCGACATCGACGACCACGCGCGGCTGCCCTGGCGGTTCCACGCCCGGCGTCCGCGCTTCACGGCGGGGCGCTGAGGCACGCCAGCCTGCCGCCCTGACCCGACAATCCCCGCGCGGGAGACACGCCATGTCCGCTCCGAAGACCCTCTACGACAAGATCTGGGACGCCCATCTGGTGCATGAGGCACCCGATGGCACCTGCCTCCTCTACATCGACCGCCATCTCGTGCACGAGGTGACGAGCCCGCAGGCCTTCGAGGGGCTGCGCATGACCGGCCGCAGGGTGCGCGCGCCGGAGAAGACGGTGGCGGTGCCCGACCACAACGTGCCGACGGACGTGGACCGGGCAAAGGGCATCGAGAACGAGGAGAGCCGCATCCAGGTCGAGACCCTGCGCGCCAATGCCGCGGAATTCGGCATCGAGATCTTCGACGTCGCCGATCCGCGCCAGGGCATCGTGCACATCATCGGCCCCGAGCAGGGCATCACCCAGCCCGGCATGACCATCGTCTGCGGCGACAGCCATACCGCCACCCACGGCGCCTTCGGCGCGCTGGCCCATGGCATCGGCACGAGCGAGGTCGAGCATGTGCTCGCCACCCAGACGCTGATCCAGAAGAAGTCGAAGAACATGAAGGTCGAGGTCAAGGGAAGCCTGCCCTTCGGCGTCACCGCCAAGGACATCACACTTTCGGTCATCGGCGCCACCGGGACCGCCGGCGGCACCGGCCATGTGATCGAATATTGCGGCGAGGCGATCCGCTCGCTCTCCATGGAGGGCCGGATGACGGTCTGCAACATGGCGATCGAGGGCGGCGCGCGCGCCGGGCTGATCGCGCCCGACGACAAGACCTTCGCCTATGTGAAGGGCCGGCCGCACGCGCCCAAGGGGGCGGCCTGGGAGATGGCCGAGGCGCATTGGCGCGGGCTCTTCAGCGACGAGGGCGCGCATTTCCACGAGATCCTGATCCTCGACGCCGCCGACATCGCCCCGGTGGTGACCTGGGGTACCAGCCCCGAGGACGTGCTGCCGATCACCGGCGTGGTGCCCGATCCGGCCGAGTTCCGCGGCGGCAAGGTCGACGCGGCGCGTCGCTCGCTCGCCTACATGGGGCTCGAGCCGGGCACGAAGCTGACGGACGTGGCGATCGACACCGTCTTCATCGGCTCCTGCACCAACGGCCGCATCGAGGATCTGCGCGAGGTGGCCAGGGTCATGGAGGGCCGCAAGGTCAAGGAGGGGCTCCGGGCGATGATCGTGCCCGGCTCCGGCCTCGTCCGCGCCCAGGCCGAGGAGGAGGGGATCGCCCAGAAGCTGATCGAGGCCGGCTTCGACTGGCGCATGGCCGGCTGCTCGATGTGTCTCGGGATGAACCCCGACCAGCTGAAGCCTGGCGAGCGCTGCGCCTCGACCTCGAACCGCAATTTCGAGGGCCGCCAGGGCCGCGGCGGCCGCACCCACCTCCTCTCGCCCGCCATGGCCGCGGCGGCGGCGATCACCGGGCACCTGACGGACGTGCGCGAGCTGATGTGAGCCCCGCGGGCCAGCCGGCGCGGCGGAACCGGTTCCCCGCTCCGGCCTCGCTCCCGCAAGGCAGCGCATCCTCGTCAACACCCCATGCCGGGATCGGGAAATAGGCGCCGCCGGCCCGCCATGGCCGGGATCATCGCCTCACTGTCGGTGATCCTGCTGCTGGTCCTCGGCTCGATCCTCTTCGTCGCGGGGCGTGACACGCCCGGCGAGGCCGAGGCCGTCCCTGCGCCGGAATAGGCGGGCGCGGCGCCGGACTTGCATTCCGCCCGGCCGCGGCCGAGAATCGCGTGCAGCGATGCACTCGGACGCCGCCACGGTTTCGGGATACCTCGACGAACTGCCCGAAGACCGCCGGGCGGCGATCGGGCAGGTGCTGGCGCTGGTGCGGGCGAACCTGCCCGAAGGCTACGACGAGGTCATGCGCTGGGGCATGATCACCTGGGAGGTGCCGCTGGCCGTCTCGGGGCCGACCTACAACGGCAAGCCGCTGATGTATGCGGCGCTGGCCAACCAGAAGCGGCACATGGCGCTCTATCTCTGCGGCGTGAACTGCCTGCCCGGGGTCGAGGACGGCCTGCGTGCCGCCTATGCCGCGGCGGGCAGGAAGCTCGACCTCGGCAAGGCCTGCCTGCGCTTCCGCAAGCTCGACGACCTGCTGCCGGAGGCGGTGGCCGCGGTGATCGCGGCGGTCCCGGTCGCGGATTTCGCGGCCTCGGCGCGGCGATAGGGCGGATTGCGCCCTCGACTTTCGTCCTGCGCGCGCCAGAGGTCCCCGGCCCGATCGACCCGTGGCGATCGGGAGTGAAGCTGCACCTCCCTCGCCCTGCGGCTCGCGTCTCCGGGGAATGCTCCGCGGGCCGCGCGGGGCGCGGCCTTCTCCCTTGTCCCTGGCTCGGTCTCGAAGCCCGGCGCCGGTCAGGTGGACGGATCGCCGACGGGGCCGACTGGGCCGGGCCTCGGCGCGGCTTCGAGCCGGAGGCGGCGGAGGACCACCAGCCCCAGCGCGCCGAGGCCGAGGCACCAGATCCCCATGGCGAGGCACTGGCGCGGGAAGTCGATGCCCCGGTCGATCAGGATGCCGGTGATGCCCGGGCCGATGGCGGTGGAGACGACCATCACGGTGGTCGCCAGCGAGCGCACCGCCCCGAGATGCCGCGTGCCGTAGACCGCGGGCAGCAGCGCGCCCCAGAGCGCGCTGGCCATGCCCTGGGTCGCGCCGAGCAGGCCGAGCGCGGCGATCCAGAGGCCGACCTGCCCGGCGGGGCCGATCAGCGTGACCCCGAGCGCCATGGGCAGCAGAAAGACCGGCAGCAGCCGCTCGGGCCCGAATCGGTCGCAGGCCCAGCCCGCGAAGAGCGCCGCGGCGATGGCGAGCGCGGCATAGACCGGGTAGCCCCGCGCCATCTCCGCCTGCGCCCAGCCCTTGACCGCGGAGATGTTGGACTGGTGGAAATAGACCACCGTGCCGACGAAGCCCGGGGTCAGCAGGAACGGCAGCAGCGCGGGAAGGAGCCAGTGGCCCAGCGCGTCCGCGCGGCTCCAGTGCCGCCCGCCGAGCCCCGGCGCCTCCTCGCCCCCGCCCTCGCCCCCGCCCTCCGGCGCGCGGCCGCGGGCGAAGAGCAGGGCGGCGGCCGGCGCGAGGCCGAGGGCGAGCATGAGCGCCACGCCGCCCCAGGTGAGCCGCCAGCCCAGCGCCGCGATCGCCGCGACGGTGATCAGCGGGATAACCATCTCGCCGAAGGCATGGCCGAGAATCACCAGCGATACCGCCCGGCCGCGCTGGGCGCGGAACCAGCGGCCCATGGCGGTCAGCGCCACATGGGGGAACATGCCCTGGCCGCAGAAGCGCAGGCCGATCAGCGCGAGCCCGAGCAGCCAGGGCGAGGATGTCCAGGCCATCAGCGCTGCGGCGAGCGCGAAGGCCAGCGCGACGCCCGCGGCCAGCCGCCCCAGCGGCATGGTGTCCGCGAGCGCGCCGCGCAGGAAGAGGAGCCCCGCCGCGACCAGGGTGGCGAGGGTATAGAGGCTGCCCCAGCCCCCGTCGCTCAGCCCGTAGACCGCCTTTATCTCGCCCGCGAAGAGCGCGATGAACCAGGTCTGGCCGAAGGCCGAGGCGAAGGTCAGCAGGAAGCCCGGGGCGAGCCAGCGCAGGTTCTGGGTCAGGAACGCGATCATGCATCCTGCTAGCCCCGGCCGTGGGGAAAGACGAGGCCCGATCGCAGGCCCGGCGGCCTGATCGCCTGCGAATCCCGGCCCCGGAGCCTTGCGCGGCGGCGCCGGGCGTGGTTTGTCTCCGGCGGAGAATCCGGAGATCGTGATCATGGACAAGTTCACCACGCTGACCGGCGTCGCGGCGCCGCTGCCGCAGATCAATGTCGACACCGACATGATCATCCCCAAGCAGTTCCTCAAGACGATCAAGCGCACTGGGCTCGGCAAGAACCTCTTCCACGAGATGCGCTACGACCACAACGACCGCGAGATCGAGGACTTCCTGCTGAACCGGCCGGCCTATCGCAACGCGCAGATCCTGGTCACGGGCGAGAACTTCGGCTGCGGCTCGTCGCGCGAGCACGCGCCCTGGGCGCTGCTCGATTTCGGCATCCGCTGCGTGATCGCGCCGAGCTTCGCCGACATCTTCTACAACAACTGCTTCAAGAACGGCATCCTGCCCATCGTGCTGCCGCAGGAGGAGGTCGACAAGCTGATGGACGACGCCCATCGCGGCGCCAATGCCACGATCACCGTCGATCTCGAAAGCCAGACCATCACCGGCCCGGACGGCGGCACCATCGCCTTCGAGATCGACCCGCACCGCAAGCACTGCCTGCTGAACGGCCTCGACGACATCGGGCTGACCATGGAGAAGGAGGAGCATATCTCCGCCTTCGAGAAGGCGCTCCACCTCCGCATGCCCTGGCATCACCACGGCGGTTAACCGCAGCGGAAGAACGAAGAAGCTGTGCGGCCAATTGAATCCCGGTTATGCAGATCCCCCGGAGATTGCATGGAGTTTGTCAAGTCCGGGTGCTTCGGGCTGATGCGGCGTGCCAAACCGACGCCTGCACGCCCTCAAACGCGTTCGGCAGATGTTCGATGATTGGGCCTGCCAAGCAGAGACTAGAGGTCGCAGGGAGCGACGAGTTGCCGGCAACGCGTCCTTGAGCAAACGCAGTCGACTTCGCGCTGCGCAGGTTGGGTATTCAAGCCCGCATCAAAATCTGCTCATGGACTGATCTTGTGATTGTCATCGGCCGAAAAGTTGCCTGCCGGGAATCACCCGAACAAGCCATGGATCAACGCAACCGCTACAGCGGCGACAACTAGCCAGATTATGGCCCGTTGCACGCCTTTCAGGTGTCCGCCAACCTCGCCAAGACGGCGTTCGATTTTGGCGAGGAGAACCGGAACTGTCTGTGGTTCTGCATCATCGGTCTCGTCATCGTCCGTGTTGGGGGTGGCAAACCGCTCAGCACCCTCCAAGACGAAGCGTAGGTCGGCGCAACGACCAAACGGCCTGGTTCGGTCGTCATCAAGGAGCAAGTCGGGGCCCAATGACGGGCCTAGCTCAGCGTAGGTTGGGATCTCGATGGATATTTCCATCCTTGGAGCGGAAATCATTCTGACTTTTTCGTAGTCCGCCCTCGGGAGGTAGACGACAAAACCATCATTGCTGTAAAGATGGAGCGGCCACGACCTTGCTATCTCGTCCGGTTTTATCTCAAGAGTTTTTGACTTTCTACTTAGGTTGATTACCGATCGATAGTGAGCGAGCGTCTCGTCCGACACAGGCTCGAGTGTGAACTCGAACTGCCGGATCTCACTGTTTTCGTCGCCGAGTACCGCGAGCCTACCCCCGTCGATCCGTGCCGTTCCCTCGATGGTCGAGAAATACTCCGGAGGGGAACCTAGACCCTGGTGCCACCCAACCTCCTCGCGGAAATCGGTGCTGACGAGCTTCAGGTACGCTCTGTTCCTTTCGTATCGCTTCCCGTCGTGCTCGATTTCAAGATCGTCCCCGTTTTCTTCCATCTAACTTCTTTGCCCCTGATTCCAATCCTTTTCTGTATCATAATGCAGTATTTCAATGTCAACGCCGTGGAATAACGAATTGTTTGTTCTCAAGTGGCGCAGTTCGCGTGGGGCGAAGCCTTGTCCCGCATCTGGCGCGATGCGAGTGGTTTGCAGGTAGGCATTATGAACTATATTCAATAAAATGATCTATAATAAACTAAAATATTATATTAATATTATGTTTATCGCTATGTATTTTATCTCGCTACAACCAGTTTTTTGATCGCCAGGTGCTCTACTTCTCCGACGCGTGCTGAACAAGCTGTAGTCATCGGGAACGAACTCGCTGTGTCCGCGTGTCGCCACGCCGGTTAACCGGCCCTTAACGCCGGCGCGCGAGCCTCGCCGGCGTGACCGGGATCCGCGAGCGCCTCATCGCCCTCCTCCTCCTCGCGGCCCTGCCCCAGGCGGCGGGCTCGGAGACCTTGCGCGTGGCGACCTATGACGTCGATCTGACCCGCAAGGGCGCCGGGGTGCTCCTGCACGACCTCGGGCGCGAGCCCGATGCCGGGCTCGCCGCGGTGCTGGCGGTGATCCGGGCGGCGCGGCCCGACGTGCTGCTCCTGACGAGCTTCGACCACGACCTGCGCGGCCGGGCGCTGGCGGCCTTTCTCGACCTGCTGCGCCAGGGGCCGGAGGGGATCGACTATGCTCACGTCTTCGACGGGCCGGTGAACGCGGGCGAGGTCTCGGGGCTCGACCTCGACGGCGACGGGATGCTCATGGGCTGGGGCGACGGCTGGGGCTGGGGCAAGTTCCCCGGCAATGGCGGCATGGCGCTGGTCTCGCGGCTGCCGCTCGACGCGGAGGCCGCGCGCAGCTTCCGCATGCTGCGCTGGGCCGATCTGCCCGGCGCGGAGCTGCCGACAACCCCGGAGGGCACCCCATGGCCGGACGCCGGGGCGCAGGCAGCCTTCCGGCTCTCGTCGCGCTCGCATTGGGACGTGCCGGTGATCCTGCCGGATGGCGGGCGGCTGCACCTGCTCGCCTCGAACCCGACGCCGCCGCTCTTCGACGGGCCGGAGATGGCGAACCGGCTGCGCCACCGGGACGAGTTGCGGTTCTGGGCGCTCTATCTCGACGGCGAGGCCTTCGCCGACGACCAGGGGCGCGTCGCGCCCGCGGCCGCGGCGCCGGTGGTGGTGCTCGGCAACCTGAACGCCGATCCGGAGGACGGCGCCGGGCTCGACGGTGCGATCGGGCAGCTGCTCTCCCATCCAAGGCTCCGCGATCCCCGGCCGCGAAGCGAGGGCGCCGTCGCCGCGGCGGCGGCCCAGGGCGGGGCGAACCTGCGGCAGAAGGGCGCGCCCGCGACCGACACCGCCGATTGGCGCGACGACGGGGGCCCGGGCAACCTCCGCGTCGACTACGTCCTGCCCGATGCGGCGCTGACCATCGCCGGCGCGGGCGTCTTCTGGCCGGCGCCTGAGGCGGCGCTCGCCGGGACGGTGGCGGCGGGGCCCTCCCACCGGCTGGTCTGGGCCGATGTCGTCCTGCCGGAAGCCGAACCCGCGACCAGCGCGGCGAAGACCGCCTCCGCCGAACTCGGCCGGTAATCGGGCAGGAGCCGGGCGAGCGGGGCCGGGTCGAGCCGATGCGGCACGTCCCAGAGGTAGCGCATCTCCAGGATCTCGCGCCACATCGGGTTGAAGGGCGCGCCGAGGCGCAGGAACGCCCAGGGGAAGCCGCGGAGGGTGACGCCGCGCCCCATCGCCTGCGCGAGACCGGCGCGCAATTCCTCCCCGGTCAGCGAGAGGCCCGCGAAGGGCACGTCGGCGAAGGCCGGCAGGTCCTCGCGGATCTCGGCGAGCCCCACCGCGGCGCGGGCGGCGTCGGGCAGCCAGGCCCAGGCATGCACCGCGTCCCGCCGCCCCGGATAGGTCAGCCGCCCCGCGGCGAGCGATTTCGCGAGCACCGCGTCGAACCAGTTGCCGCTGGCCTCCGCCTCGAGGAAATCGCCGGCGCGCAGCACGACGGTGCGGACGCCGCGGGACGAGGCATCGCGGAAGGCCGCCTCCATCTCGGCGCGCAGCCGCCCCTTGCGCGTGTCCGGGCAGTGCGGCGTGTCGGGACCCAGCACCGCCGGCATCGCCCTGCCGAAGACATAGACATTGCCGGGGATCAGCACGGTCGCACCGCTCGATTCCGCCGCGGCCAGAACCGCGCGGGTCATGGCGGGCAGTTCCTTCGCCCAGTCCGGATAGGGCACGTTCGCGGCATGCACGATCAGGTCGCGCCCCTCGGCCAGGCGCGCGAGCGCCTCGGCGTCGCGCAGGTCGCCCCTGTGCTCGGTGGTGCCGGGGATGCCGGGCGCGGCGCCGCGGGCCAGCACATGCACCTCCCAGCCGGCATCGCGGAAGGCATGCGCCGAGGCGCGGCCGAAGCGGCCCCGCGCCCCCAGGACCAGGACGGATCGGGACATGGCGGTTTCCTCTGGAATGGTTGCGGTTGCCGACCAATCTATCCATTCGGAAGCGGATGGAAATTGTCGAAATCCGGCGATATGACATTCATTCATGAATGATCTTTTGGGACTCGACTGGTCGCTGGTCCGCTCCTTCCTCGCGGTCGCCGAAACCGGCTCGCTCTCCGCGGCGGCCCGCGCGCTGGGATCGAGCCAGCCGACGCTGGGGCGGCATGTGGCGGCGCTCGAAGCGGCGCTCGGGGTCGCGCTCTTCGAGCGGCGGCGGCGCGGGCTCGTGCCCACCGAGGCGGCCCGGGCGCTGATGCCCGAGGCGGCGGCGATGCGCCGGGCGGCGGGACGGCTCGCGCTCGCCGCCGCCGGCCGCGACACGCGTCTCGCGGGCACGGTGCGCATCACCACCAGCGTGGCGGTGGCGCATCACCTGATGCCCGCGATCGTCGCCGGGCTCCGCCGCGACGCCCCGGAGATCGAGATCGAGCTGGTGGCCTCCGACACCAGCGAGAACCTGCTCTTCCGCGAGGCCGACATCGCCGTGCGCATGTACCGCCCGGCGCAGCTCGACGTGGTCACGCGCCATCTCGGCGAATTCGAGCTCGGCCTCTTCGCCGCGCGCGGCTACATCGCACGCGCCGGCATGCCGGAAGGGCCCGCGGGGCTCGACGGCCATGTGATGGTCGGCTTCGACCGCTCCGACCTTATCCGGGAGGGCGTGCGGGCGCTGGGCCTCGACCCGCCGAAGGGCTTCTTCGCGGTGCGCTGCGACGACCAGGGCGTCTGCTGGGAGCTCCTGCGCGCGGGCTGCGGCATCGGCGTCGCCCATGCGGCGGTGGCGCGCGCCGAGCCCGATCTGGTGCGGGTGCTGCCCGAGCTCGCGCTGCCGCACCTGCCGGTCTGGCTGACCGCGCCGCTCGCCCTGCGCACCAGCCCGCGCATCCGATTCGTCTTCGACCGGCTCGCGACGGCGCTCGAAGCGCTCGCCTCGCCCTGACCCGGCTGCGGCGGGGCGCGCCCGATGTGACGGCGCCTCAATTGCAGGTTGACCCTTCGGTCCCGGGTTCCTAGGCTTCGACGCGGGGCCGGCGAGCGAATTCAGGACATTGTTGCGGAGAGAAACGAGCACTGCACGGCCGCCCTTTTCGAAACCCCAGATCGAGAGGAGAAACAGGGATGCCAGCAGCAACGAAGGCGGCCGCCGCGGCCGGAGATGACGAGAAGGGCGGCCCGATCAATGTCTCGATCAGCGGCGACCACATCATCGCAGCCTACAAGCTCGTCCGGGACGATCTCGCGACGATGTTCCAGGACAACCCCAACCGGCGGGTGGAATTCGTGGTCGGCAACACCACGGATCTGACCTGGGAGAACATCGGCACGCACCGCTACGCCGGCGAGTGGGTGCGCGGCGCCAATCCGACGGAGGATCTGCTGCCGAACCACGCCCTCGGCGCGGCGCTCGAGAGCGATGGCGGCGGGGCCGGCGGCGCGCTCGCCTTCCGGTGCGATTTCCCGAAATCCATGAACCCGGTCGGGCTCACCGCGCTGCTCGTCCTCTTCGGCTATTGTCCGAAGACGGCCAGCGACAGGGTCGAGGGGCAGCTCTTCCTGGTCCCGACGGTGGCGATCAACACCTTCGTGCAGGGCGGTGACTTCGACGAGTTCGTCAAGACCTGGTGCGACAAGCTCGAGAGCCTCGGCGGCGACGACGCCACCTGGTCGAGGCAAGTGAGCCTCAACAGCAAGCAGAGCCTGAAGGTCGTCGCGGCCTATTCCGGCGGCAACGACGGCTTCGTGGCCACGACGATCAGCATAACCTAGCGGCTCGTGGTCCGGGACCTCCGCCGGCCCCGGTCCCGCGCGGCGTCGCTTGACCGCCGTGCGGGCCGCGGATAGGGCACCGGGCAGCACGCCCATTCTTCAGAAGGGACCGCCCGATGCCCGCACCGACCCTGCTCATCCTTCCCGGCGACGGCATCGGCCCGGAGGTCATGGCGGAGGTGCGCAAGGTCATCGACTGGTATGGCGAAAACCGCGGCCTGCGCTTCGCCGTCGAGGAGGATCTGGTCGGCGGCTGCGCCTATGACGCCCACGGGACCCCGCTGACCGACGCAACCATGGCGAAGGCCCAGGCGGCGGACGCCGTGCTGCTCGGCGCGGTGGGCGGGCCGAAATACGACGCGCTCGATTTCTCGCTCAAGCCCGAGCGCGGGCTCCTGCGCCTGCGCAAGGAGATGGACCTCTACGCCAACCTGCGCCCGGCGCAATGCTTCGACGCGCTGGCGGATTTCTCCTCGCTCAAGCGCGAGGTGGTGGCCGGGCTCGACATCGTCATCGTGCGCGAGCTGACGAGCGGCATCTATTTCGGCGAGCCGCGCGGCATCGTCACCGAGGGCAACGAGCGGGTCGGCATCAACACCCAGCGCTACACCGAAGGCGAGATCGCCCGCGTCGCCCGCGTCGCCTTCGAGCTGGCGCGGAAGCGCTCGAACAAGGTCTGCTCGATGGAGAAGGCCAATGTCATGGAATCGGGCGTGCTCTGGCGCCAGGTCGTGACCGAGGTCCATGCCGCGGAATATCCCGACGTGGCGCTCTCCCACATGTATGCCGATGCCGGCGCCATGCAGCTCTGCCGCTGGCCCAAGCAGTTCGACGTGATCGTGACCGACAATCTCTTCGGCGACCTGCTCTCGGATGCCGCCGCGATGCTGACCGGCAGCCTGGGCATGCTGCCCTCGGCCAGCCTCGGCGCACCCATGGCGAACGGCCGGCCCAAGGCGCTCTACGAGCCGGTGCACGGCTCGGCCCCGGACATCGCCGGAGAGGGCAAGGCCAATCCGATCGCCTGCATCCTCTCCTTCGCCATGGCGCTGCGCTATTCCTTCGATGCGGGCGAGGAGGCGGCGCGGCTCGAGGCGGCGGTGGAGCGCGTGCTGGCCGACGGGCTGCGCACCGCCGACCTGCTCGGCCCCGAGGGCGGGACGCCGGTCTCGACCCGGGCGATGGGCGACGCGATCCTCGCGGCGCTCGACGAAAGCCTCTGAAAGGGAAGCGACCATGACCGAAGCCGCAAGGTCCCCGACCCTCCGCGGCGCGGCGCTGGCGCTGACCGCCTTCGGGATCTACGCGACCCACGACGTCGTCATCAAGTTCCTGGGCGCGAGCTTCTCGCCCTTCCAGATCATCTTCTTCTCGACGCTCTTCGGCTTTCCGGTGGTCACCTTCATGCTGATGCACGACCCCGAGCCGGGCAACCTGCGGCCGCGCCACCCCTGGTGGACGGCGCTGCGCACCTTCGCGGCGGTGGCGACCGCAGCCTCGGCCTTCTACGCCTTCTCGTCGCTGCCGCTGGCCGAGGTCTATGCGATCATCTTCGCCTCGCCGCTCCTGATCACCATCCTGGCGGTGCCGATCCTCGGCGAGCGCGTCGGCTGGCGGCGCTCGCTCGCGGTCGGGGTGGGGCTGATCGGCGTCATCGTGGTGCTGCGCCCGGGCGCGACGCAATTCGAGCTCGGCCATCTCGCGGCGCTGACCGCGGCGATCTGCTCGGCGGTCGCGGCGGTGATCATGCGCAAGATCGGCCGCGACGAGCGCTCGGCGGTGCTGCTGCTCTATCCGATGATGGCGAATTTCGTGGTCATGGGCTGCGCCATGCCCTTCGTCTACGAGCCGGTCTCCGGCCTGCACCTGGGGGGATTCGCAACCATCGCCGTGCTCGGCTTCATGGGGGCGCTCTTCCACATCGCCGCCTATCGCACGGCGCCGGCGGTGGTGGTGGCGCCGATGCAATATTCCCAGATCCTCTGGGCCGTGGCCTATGGCGCGTTCTTCTTCGGCGAGACACCGGCGCGCAACACCGCCATCGGTGCCGGGATCATCATCGCGAGCGGCCTCTACGTCGTCTTCCGCGAGGGCGGCTCGACCGCCTCGCGCACCACGCCGGTCCTGCGCACCCAGACGCGCTACCTGCTCGGTACGGTACCGCGGATCGGCGCGCTGCGGCGGATCTGGCGCCGGAACCGGGCCGCGGCCGCGAAGGCCCCGACCACCTAGTTCCCGAGCTCCGGCACGAAGGGCTCGCCCCAGCCGTGCAGGCTGTCATGGGCGCGGATGGTCACGCGGCCGAGCTCCGCCGGGATTGCCACGCCGCCGAGCGAGCGGGTGAAGGGCTGCTCGGTCACATGCGGGTGCAGCAGCTCGCGATAGCCGAGCCGGCTGCCGTCGGGCGTGGCGATCTCCCAGCCGTCGGCGTAGTGCTCCCAGCCGGTATCGGCATGGGCGACGGTGACCTCGAAGCGCCACGTGGCCCCCTCGCGCGTCGCGGTGGCGGCGGTGACGCGCGGCTCACCGGCCATGGCGACGGCCGGCAGAAGCGCGGCGAGGATCAAGACGGCGCGAAACATGCGGCAATCCTGCCACAGCCCGAGCCCGCGCGCGGTCACGATCGCGCGGGCGGCGCCCGACAGGGAAATCGCAGCCGGCGACAGGATCTCGTCTGCCCGAGATCCGGACGCGCCCAGCACCACCATCAGCC